>JGI24806J26614_1000179_pt1 | contig 15562 bp, 16 predicted proteins | sample Kansoi200umMDA_FD_26614 | JGI IMG/M metagenome (IMG submission 26614)
TATTTGCTAGTCTTTTCATTAGATAGGGTCTGTTAATATTGCCACCAACGAAAAAGTATTTGCGATGGCAGGATATTCATTGAACGTCCAGCCGGAACAAATGCCTCATTGAAAATATTTTGTTGAAGATACATTTTGTCGCCTAATTCATAACGTCAAGCCCGAACTGCCGCTGAGTAGAGATTTGCAGCCAATTGATCTTCCGTCAGCCCTGCTATTGCAAATACACCTGTTGTATGCAGTGTTTTACAAGCTATTCAAATCTATGAATTAATTTAAAATGAGTTTCCAGAAATTTAATTAGTCTTATAAACTGTTTATTGTAAGGGTCTGTATGAACATGCGGATTATTGTATAACATGCTCTTATAAAAATCTTTTGTAGCTATTTCTAAGAAATAAGTACAACCTCCATCATAAATTGAAGTGTCTTTAAAATTGGGAATTGCGTTCTGCGAAGGTATTTTTAAAACACTATCTTGTGTCAGATAATTAACAACATTTTACTGCAATTTGAGGGTTTATTTGTCGGCATAAAACTGTTTGACTATCTACAATGTTTTTCCCATTTATTTGATAAGAATAATTGCATGTAATCCACCTACTATCCAGGCATCTTAAAATCACCAACTCATTTGGAGAGCCGAAATTCCAAATACGTAATTCAAAACTGTCAACCCCTTTTTGAATTTGCTGTAAATTAAGCATACTAGTCCTGTATTTACCAAATTCTAAGTCAGTCGTATCGGTAGTAAGTATCTTAAAATCACTGATATTTTTATTAACACTTGTCGTACAAGATAAACTACAAACAATTACGCTAAATAGTAGAAGTGCTCTCATAACATTGCATACAACGAGAGTTTGTGAAAAAACTATCGTTGTTATCCAAATATACACACAATGTGAATAGCTAAAAGCATGTATGGTTTTTGTAGTGATAGTGCATGCAATTTATAACAGGAAACAACCGTCATCAAACCTACTTCAGCACACTGGAAGACCAGGTGTGTGCAGACAATCCGGTAAGGCTCATAGATGCATTTATTGATAAACTGGACCTGCGAAAATTAGGTTTTACCAACACCATACGCAAAAGCGAAGGCCGTCCACCGTATGCACCTGCCATGCTTTTAAAATTATACCTGTATGGCTATCTCAATAAAATACGCAGCAGCCGCAAGCTGGAAAAAGAATGCAGCCGCAATATAGAACTGCAATGGCTGCTGCAAAACCTGCAACCTAATTATCATACCATTGCAGACTTCCGCAAGGTGCATACAGCTCCTTTGCAATCCATGTTTAAATTATATGTACAATTCCTGGATGACGCCGGCCTGTTGGGTAAAACAACCGTTGGTATAGATGGCAGTAAATTTAAGGCTGTCAACAGCAAAAAAAATAATTACAATCAAAAAAAGATAGACAAGCACCGCCAGTTCATTGAAGACAAGACAACAAAATATCTACAGGAACTTGATGAACTCGATCAACAGGAAGCAGCTACCGGTCAGGATGAGCTGCAAATAAAAAAAGAAAAGATCACACAGGGCCTTGCCAAACTAAAAGAACGCACCATCAAATACGATGAACTGCAAAAACAATTAGATGCCACCACCGATAAACAGATCAGCACCACCGATCCGGATAGCCGCAGCATCCTCATTGTAAAAAGCATTGTGGAAGTAGCCTACAATACACAGAATGCGGTAGATGATAAACACAACCTGGTGGTGCATACACAGGCCATCAACACCAATGATGGCAAGGCATTGCACCAGGCGGCCACACAGGCAAAAGAAAATTTACAATTAAAAAAAGATGATGCGCTTATAGTACTTGCAGACAAAGGCTATCACACGGGAGCCGAACTAAAGCAGTGTCAGCAGGAAAATATGATCACGCATGTAGCCTATAAAGAACAGCCTTCTGTAAAACACATTGCCAATGAATTTTTATCAGAAAGTTTTGATTATGATAAACTAACAGATACGTATATCTGTCCTTCCGGAGCCGTACTAACATCGCTCGGTACCTGGCATAATAAAACAGGCGAAGCGGGTGAAACCAGCTACCGGTTTAAAACCTACCGTACCGATGCATGCAAAACCTGTGCATTAAAAAGCCAGTGTACCAAACTTCCCAAACGCATCATCCACAGAAGCGAATACCAGGATGCAGTGGACATCAATGATAACAACATCAAACAAAACCCACAGTATTACAAGCGAAGGCAGGCCATCTGTGAACATCCTTTTGGAAGTATCAAAAGACATTGGGGCTACACCCACACGTTACTGAAAGGATTGCAGAAAGTAAATGGAGAAATGAACCTGATCATGTTCTGTTACAACTTTATGCGTACTAAAAACATTCTTGGCTTTGAAAAAATGCTGAAGACAATTGAAAACTGGAAACCGGACTACACTAAAATAGTCTGTACTATAAAAAAGAGATTTATGAGCATCATTTACGGCCAAATGGAGCCACTGCCTTTTTTGAAATTATTCCCGATGTCATTTTTGAAGACTGGCTAAATAAGCACCTGTGAAGCCTACACGCAATTACAAAATATGAGATTTTGATGCTGGAAGGTTTTTTCACAGTCTGACGACCAGGGCTTGGCGAAGGTGTGGTATTCATCGAACGTCAAGCCCGGTGATGATAATGATAAAGAAACGAAATTTTGAATTTAAACGAAAACTAAGCTTGCTTACTCTTTGCTTCTTACAAGCCCTTAGAACGATGTCACACGTGACTGAAGCCGAATAGCAATTTACTGCTGATTGATTTTCCGTCAAGCCACACTTTTGCCAAACCCCTTGTTATGCGTTCGTGCTGCTGTCGCTTTTACTCATATAGCTGTCAAAATTACTAATGTAATCTTCAATATTCTCCTTTAACATCTTCTTGTATTCACCCGTAAAGTATTCGATAGTTTCGTCTTTAGCTGCATCCATCTCTTTTCCGTTATTCCAACCAGAGGCACTAACCCATGCATTAAATCTCGCTACACTATACATCATTGATGCGCTTACTTTTCCCATGTTTACTTTTGAAAGTTGCTGATTTGACAAATTAATATGTTCATCGGCTCTCTCAAAGAACTTATCATCAATTTCAGTCATGTTGTATTTTGATTTTATAATGTTTTCAGAAATTCGACTTCACATAAATTCTTCATTGTCTCAAGAATTATAATTAGACACCCTCAAAGTCAGTAGTCGCCCATGCATGACGCATAACGTAAAGCATTGGCGCAGGGGCGGGATTCGATGCTGTGTCAGCCCGGTTGCAAATGCTGAATGATTAATTGAACATGAAGCTAACGAAAACTCCTAAGAAAAAGTCCACCCCATAACCAAAGCCGAGTAAAGCGAGAATGCTGAAGTTTAAACGTCCAGCCGCCCTTGCGCCAATGCACTGTTGTACGCAGCTATTTGGCACTTGACTTAAAAGGAGGTGGAAACACAGTATTAGAAAACCTGGATTTCCAATTGATTCTATAAAAATCATATGGAACGTCATTAATTTTAGCATTTACTACTTCCCGTTCTTCTTCTGTCACAAGTCTAACATCATAGTTTTCTACGTTCTTTTGCTTCAATAGCTTTAGGATATTAAAAAAGGGTTTACTATTTAATGAGTCGGAAAATGAAGCTATTTGCAATGAGTGGTTATCATCAGTGGGTAACTTGGATATGGAATCGACAAGTTTGGAAAGGTTGGTGTCTTTATACACGATTAAATCTTCGGGTTTTAAACCTACATAGTCAGGGAAATTATAGTCTTCGCCAGTATCACAGCAATTAAGAAGTGAATCCCTATTGTGAAAAAATAAAATGCCGCTTGGGCTTATGATAATATTGAACCTGCTGTAGAAAAAATTGTGAGAACGGTTTAGTTCCTTTGTCCGGTCATGGCTAGAGATAATAAATGGTTTATCGGTACTTGTGCAGCTTTCAATTAGAATGAATGTCAAAAGGGCAATATGTAAAAACTTTCCATTCATTGGACTGTTCTGTAGGTTGCGTACAACACATAAATTTATGGCACTCAAATTAGATTTCTCAAAAAAACATAGTTGATTTTCAATCTTTTAATCTTTTCCATTTCAATTGTTGTTGCGTCAATACAAATTACCCATCTATTTTTACGCACACGGGTCTCCGTCCAGGAAATTTGAAAAGCGTTTTCTCATTACCCCTTTACAGGACTCCCTGCTTTACAAAAAGAAATTTACAGGAGCTGGCTGGCCAGCTCAATAAACGGGTAGGTATATTTTATCTATTTAAATGATTTCCTTTTGCAGTTGCAGTAAGCTTCCATACGCTACGGCTGCGTTGTGTACCTGCACCGTCCAGTCATCGGCTGCGTTGCCATCGGCTCCATCGGAAATATATTTCAAACACAGGAAAGGAATATTTTCTTTCATGGCGATCATGGCCAGCGCATAAGCCTCCATGTCTACCACGTTGTAAGCAGTGGCAGCATGTGCCATTTCAAAATTGTCGCCGGTGCCGCAAATACCCTGCGGTACACCCTCCATCATCATCCCGTATTCAAGCAGGGGCGGCAAATCAGAAAATGGTGTTTCGTATTGCTGGTATCCCAGCCCTCTTACATCCATATCCCGCTGGATAAATTTTGTGCAGCATACGATGGTGCCTTTCCCGAAAGCATTGCTGCCGGCTGATCCCAGGTTGATAATGAGTGCAGGCTTTTTGCTTTGTATGGCTTTTGTCAGTTCATAGGCTGCATTCACCTTGCCAATACCCGTGATCAGTTTGTTATGTGCTTCAAAAACTTCGGCTGCTTCAGAAGCCAGTGCAAAACTGAACAACACCTCGGGTAACGGGAAGCTGTATTGCTGGTTGATTTTGATCATTGTTCTTTAAAAAAAATGAAATGCAAAGATGGTTGATTAAGTGAAAGAAAATCGTGAATGGCTGGTGGCTGATCAATATCCAACGGCCTGGCGCTTTTACATTTTATAAAACAACCCAAGCTGAAGCACTTTGTTTTTACCAGCTTTTATTTTGCCGATTTCGTTGCCGAACGGATCGTATGCAACCCCTTCCAGTAAATGGGTAAGGCCATAACTGTAGCGGATTTCAATACCCCAGTTTTTTTGTAATTGATACGCTGCGCCTGCATCTATACAGAGGTCAAACTTTTTATACACTTTATAAAGATCACCATCAGTATTGTCAACTTTTGATTTGGCGCCTGTTAAAAAATTAAACTCCGGTCCTAACAGGATCTTTAAATTTTCTGCAGGGCGGTATCCCGCCAACAGCGGTACAGAAATATAGTTTAAATTCAAATGGCCGCTGCTGCTGAACGCTGTAGCGGTGAACCTATAGCCTTTAACGGAATACAGGATCTCGGGCTGAACAATAAATTTGCTGTTTACATTGATTTCACCCATCAGCCCACCATAGTATGCAAGCCTTGCCTTGTTGGCGGAAGGTTCCGGGAACTGCACATTGGTGACACTTAAACCGGCTTTAACACCGATAGCGAATTGTGCAAAGGACTGAATTACTGAACATGCAATTACACAGGTAATAATAAGGGCTTTTTTCATATTGGGTATTTTATATTGCTGTTAATGATTTGGGCGGATGCTAAGATATTACAAATTTGTCAACAGCCCTTTTCCAGTATAACAGTGGATGATAGTTTGAAACAGCTATCATCCTAATTAAACCCTGCCCTGAATTCCAGCGGCGACTGGCTGGTACGGCTCTTAAATAATTTACTGAAAGATTGCGGGTGCTCAAAACCCAGCCCGTAAGCAATTTCACTCACAGACAATTGCGTGGTAGATAACTGTTGTTTGGCTTTTTCCACCAGCTTTTCGTGTATGTGTTGCTGCGTGCTCTGGCCGGTTAATGTTTTTAATAACCTGCTGAGATAACCGGGCGAAATATTCAGGGCAGCAGAAACCGTTTGTACAGCAGGAAGGCCCCGGCTGGACAGGGCCTCATTATTAAAATAATCATCCAGCCATTTTTCAAGCCTGCCAAGAATTTGATGGTTGCTGATATTACGGGTAATAAACTGGCGGTGATAAAACCGGTCGGCATAATTGAGCAGGGAGGTCACCTGCGATACAATAATGCACTGCGTAAAGCTGTCGATATTAGAACGGTGCTCCTGTTCAATATTTTTAATGATTTCGTTCAGCGTTGCTTCTTCTTTATCAGAAAGAAACAGCGCCTCATTCACGGCATAATCAAAATATTCATATTGTTTAATGCCGGTAGCCAGCGGGGTGTTCCATAAAAAGTCGGGGTGCACCAGCAACAGCCACCCTGACCTTGGCACCGATACGGTAAGATCAACTTCCACTTTCAATACCTGCCCGGGAGCCATAAAGTACATAATGCCTTCATCAAAATCATACTGCTGCTGGCCGTACTTTAATTTTACCGCCGCATTCCGCTTCAGCGAAATAGAATAATAATCAAACGTCCAGCTGATGTTGTTCTGTTCTTCGCTGTGCCGGATATCGGCATAATTCACTACGCTGATCAGCGGATGCGCCGGTGCAGGCAGCCCACGCAGCTGGTGAAACTCCTGTATGCTTTTTATCCGGTATAGAGTGCTGTTGCCCATGATGCGAAATTAATTATTGCTGATGGTAAACGGCTGCAAAGTCCCTGGCAAAATCTGCTGCCTTTATTTTTCCCAATACCGGCCTGTTCTTACAATAATCATCGTACAGGTTCCTGCTGCGGGAAGCATTCATCTCCACGATGCTTTTGGCTATACCCGGATTCATGCCAATAGATACCAGGTTGCCCAGCATGGCTTCGTCGGATATTGTGTGCCACTGCAGGCCGGGCTGGCCAATAGCCTTACCCAGAATGGCTGCCAGTTCCGGCCCGGTTAATTCATCACTGGCCACATACCTTATCTTCCTGCCGTTGCTGATCACTGCCATCTCTTCGGCAATGGCGCCGGCGATATCTTCGGGGGCCACCCAGGGTTCTTTCACATCGCCATAGTTGGCGGCTATAGCGCCGGAAGCCTTAATACCGGGGATGAACGCAAAGAGATTATAGTAAAATCCCACGGGCCGCATGGTGGTAATGGCCACGTCACCAGGCAGGCTGCCGAAGATCTTTTCTACGTTGTAATGAAACTGCAGCAATCCATTGCCTTCTGCCATGTGCCCGCCAATGCTGCTTAAGTGAATCACTTTTTTTACTCCCGACTGCAGGATGGCATCCCGGTAAGAAAGCCCGATCCTGTTATAGAAACCGAGATAATCAACACCGTGATCAAAATAGTTCACCGGCGGCTCCATGCAGTACACGATGTCTGCACCGGTAAAACAGGCCGTTAAAAACGGTACATCATCTACGGAGCCAATGGCTGCGGTGGCACCAGGTGCCTGTATATCGTTTACCCTGTCAGCATTGCTGCTGATAACAGTTACAGTATGATTTTGCTGCAGCAGCAGCTTTGCAAGGGGCTGGCTGATATGTCCCAATGAGCCGGTAATAATTATTTTCATGTGAATGTTTTTGATCCCACAAAAATGATACAGCAGCAAAACATACCTGTATCCAAATCTGCTGTTGTTGTGCTGATATCTGACCTCTTTATTTTACCGGGGGTGAGGCCAGAACAAAACAGTGGCTATAAGCATGGTGATTGCAGTATTGATATAAACACAGCACAATGAACAACCATAGCAAAAAATAATGGCGGTGGGTGCTGCGGGACAAGTGTGGTTTGCACAATTGTACGCCTTCAATGCAGGCAGCTTTTATTAATAGTGGCAGCGGGACATATTCATTTTGATGGAGCTTTCAAAATTTCAACAATATGCACCTCACGATTTACACTGTATAAAATAACTTGTACTGACCGCTTTTAAGAGTAGCGATATAATGCTGAAGCTACAGTAGTACTAAAGCTAAATAGCAGCACTGTCCCGAAAAGGGGATGTAATCCTTTTCGGGCGGCTTTTTTGGTTCCTTTTTTTCCGCAAAAAAAGGAACACACAGGGTATAGGAATTTTTTACAGGGTTGTAATCAGCAAAAGGCAAGCCTTTTTTCGCAGACGAGTCTCACTGCGTAGCCAAGTGTGCTGGCGGACTCGTCGTATTTCATCTTTCATCTTTTTCGCAGACGAGTCTCACTGCGTAGCCAAGTGTGCTGGCGGACTCGTCGTATTTCATCTTTCATCTCCGTAATACGGCGGGTGCCACATATCCATACACGAGCTATCTCACACTCGCCTGTGAAAGAGTGATCGACAACCAGAAAGTAATTGCAGAATAATCACCAGCTAAATAAACCAGGCGCTTGCAGGACCGGATATTCCGGTCTTTTTTATTTTGATAGATAGAACGCTACTGTCCCCATTGTGCACCTTATTGCAGGAAGTTTTTTATTAATAGCCGACAGTAGCCGAATTTAATCTCATGGTGGTTTTTAAAACAATGGCAGTATGAATGGATGGTCCCTATTCTTTCTTTTGTCATTGCCACAAAAGAATCCCGAACGCTTTCGGGACTAGGCAGGAAGGATATACAGCCCCTTCCTGCCATGCAGCTTTGTGGTACCGCATTGCTACTGTAGCTTCAGTAATTGATCTTTATTGTACGCCTTTAATGGATGCAGCTTTTATTAATTGCAAACAGTGGGGGCATTTAATCTTATAACTCTTTTTTTCAAGGCAGGCAACCAACTCTTAAAAATTAACGCCGCATAAATAACTGTATACTGACCGAACCTAAGAGTAACGATACAATGCTGAAGCTACACCCGTCCCGCAGTATTGCGGGAGTAGTACCAAAGCGAAATAGCAGTACCAACCCGAAAAGGGGATGTAATCCTTTCGGCCTGTCCCGACGAGCGGTAGAGGATCTCGGGAGCGGCTTTTTTGGTTACTTTTTTTCCGCAAAAAAAGTAACAGGCAGGGTATAGAAATTTTTACAAGATTGTAATCAGCAAAAGGCAATCTTTGTTCGCAGACGAGTCTCACTGCACAGGTATGTGTGTTGGCGGACTCGTCGTATTTCATCTTTCATCTCCGTAGTACGGCGGGTGCCACATATCCATAACACGACCTATCTCACACTCGCCTGCGAAGAACAGGAGTTATTATTCCTTGTTTGATTTTTTGCAATAAAGCGCCGAAGACTCTACAGGATATTTTTTATCGAGCTCTACATCATTAAAACTTTTACTTGAACCCCAGGAGAATAACTTTTCGAAAATTGGCAACATCGTTTTATTCTTTATTTTCCCCAAAAAGTACACTTCATGTTCTTTTTCTTTTATTCCCATTTCGTATAAAACCTGGTTGTGCTCCAGTATGCCAAGTTCATGGAAATATTGCATCATGCGAAAATATTCACACACATTTCCGCTTTCTAATCTTCCTGCAAAAAAGAAAGGCATAAACCATCCAATGATATAACACGAAAAGGAAATAATTTTTCCAATTACATAAAAACGAAATTCATAGTATTTAGATACAGGAATATTATACTTCTGCATTATTTCCAATACTTCTTTACGATGATTCCATTCATCAAGCTCAATTTGTCTTATTGCTATTTTTTCAGTTTTATTTTTAACTGAACCTGCGTGACCCTGGTATGCAAATGCTGCTGCTTTTTCAGCAGAGTAGGCTTTTTGAAGTAAGTCAACCAATGCTTTATGATTAAGATTCATTTCCTGTAATCTGCAATGAGATAATTTCTGTTTTTTTGGTTAAATTAATAATCGATGTTAACCGTCAGCGTTTGCAAAGCAGGGAAGTCATTGCTGGTCCTTTTTTGCAGGCGGGGCTCACTGCACAGGATGTCATGTGCTTCCTTTCTTTTCGGTCATTAATGTTGCAAGTTAAATAATTTGATACACAAGGGTATTAGCCCTAATGAAACTGCAATAAAAATAGCAACTCTAATATAGTTGAGTGCCTGCCAAGTGGAGGTTTGGCTTACCAGGTCTTTTGCAAGAGTTGCTGTTTCAGCAATTTTTTGGAAGTGAATAATGTTAGGTGCAAAATATGTAAGCGTCCAAACCCTGACAGCAAAATGAATTGCGAATAAAATCAGCAGCCAATTTCTCACAGGGTCAATTTTCCAACAGAAGATAATAGCAAGCAGGAAAGTAATTTCATGTAATGAATGAAATATTATCCAAAAGAATTTTAAACTTACTCCCCGTCCGTCCAGCAAGAGTTTGAAGTTGTCTGGTGGGGAAGCCACCCATTTTGGAACAAACACAAGCGTTTCAAAAATTTGTGCACCATTCATTATGAAATAGATTAAAGTGGTGAGGCAAAGCCATGTTTCAGCTCTTGTGAGGTAGTTCACAGATATATTTTCCATTTTAGTCATTTATTTATTGTTTAAATCATCGGTGGTCTCTTTCATTATCGCTGTTGCTTCCACAAAATACCGCTCAATGGCCTGTATTTCTGCAACCGAAAATGAAGCAATAAGGTTGGATGTTTTTTGTTGAAGTGGAAGAAAGAGCGGTTGTAATAATTTCATTGTATTCTCCTCGTTCGGCACAATAATTACTTTTCGCCTGTCGTCTTTGGTGAATTGTCTTTTGAGCAGCTTTTTTTTCTCCAGGCGGTCTATTAAACCTGTAACCGCACCTGTAGTAAGTCCCGTGAGTTTTGAAAGGTCGCCTGCTGTCAGTTCTTTATGTTGCAGAATAAGTCCTAAATATTTATGATCAGCACCTGCCAGCCCGGCTTTACGGGCAATTGCTTCGTGCATAAAGATGGATGCGTCCGAATATTGCCGGCTTGCAAACCTGAAACTTTGGATAATCGTGTCGGGCAGTTTTTTACTCATTCTCTAAATATCTTAGCCACAAAGATAAATAACCTGTCGGCACAAAGCCAAATAATCAAGGAAAATAACTTTGAAAAGGCTGGAAAAAAGTGGTCAGTTAGAGAGTTGGTTGGTTATTAAAGAATCAAAGATGATGCTGGAAACCCGTGTAACAAAAGCATAGCAGGAATTTTCGTGCCGCAAAAGAATCCCGAACGCTTTCGGGACTAGGCAGGAAGGATATACAGCCCCTTCCTGCCATGCAGCTTGTGGTACCGCATTCTTTTTCGCAGACGAGTCTCATTGCCCAGGCAAGTGTGTTGGCGGACTCGTCGTGTTTCATCTTTCATCTCCGCAGTACGGCGGGTGCCACATATCCATACACGAGCTATCTCACACTCGCCTGTGAAAGAGTGATCGACAACCAGAAAGTAATTGCAGAATAATTACAACTAAATAAACCAGGCACTTGCAGGACCGGATATTCCGGTCTTTTTTATTTTGATAGATAGAACGCTACTGTCCCCATTGTGCACCTTCCCTATTCTTTCTTTTGCCATTGCCGCAAAAGAAACAAAAAGTCTAGGCAGGAAGGATATACAGCCCCTTCCTGCCAGGCAGCTTTGTGGTACAGTGGTGCTACTGTAAGTTGTGCAACTGATCTTTATTGTGCGCCTTCAATGCAGGCTCCGTTTATATTTGGAGGCAGTGGGTGCATTTAATTTCATGAAGGCTTTATGATGTCATGTAACCAATTCTTAAAAATCAATACCCTAAAAATTAACTTGAACTGACCGTGCCTAAGAGTAACGATACAATGCTGAAGCTACAGTAGCACTAAAGCGAAATAGTAGTACCAACCCGAAAAGGGGATGTAATCCTTTTCGGGCGGCTTTTTTGGTTACTTTTTTTCCGCAAAAAAAGTAACACACGGGGTATACGAATTTCTACCGACGTTTCTCAATACCAAAACCATTGCTAATTATACGTCTTGATAGATGCAGCTTTTATTGATTGCAGACAGTGGATGTATTAGTTTCATGGTTGTTTTTATAAATAGTCACTCTCTATTCTTTCTTTTGTCATTGCCACAAAAGAAACAAAAAGTCCAGGCAGGAAGGATATACAGCCCCTTCCTGCCGTATAGCTTTGTGGTACGGCCGTGCAATTGTGGCTTGTACAATTGATCTTTATTGTACGCCTTCAATGCAGGCAGCTTTTATTAAATAGTGGCAGCGGGACAAATTCATGTTGATTGAGCTTTCAAAATTTCAACAATATGCACTTCACGATTTACACTGTATAAAATAACTTGTACTGACTGAACCTAAGAGTAGCGATACAAAGCTGAAGCTACACCTGTCCCGCAGTATTGCGGGAGTAACACCAAAGCGAAATAGCAGCACCATCCCGAAAAGGGGATGTAATCCTTTTCGGGCGGCTTTTTTGGTTCCTTTTTTTCCGCAAAAAAAGTAACACACAGGGTATAGAAATTTTTACAAGAGTGTAATCAGCAAAAGGCAATCCTTGTTCGCAGACGAGTCTCGCTGCACAGGCATGTGTGCTGGCGGACTCGTCGTATTTCATCTTTCATCTCCGTAATACGGCGGGTATCACATATCCATGAGCTATCCGGCATCCGCCTCAAAAGCTGATTGCCTGCCGGCCCGGTTCTGTTGTATTACCGCCAGCGTTTTGCATAGGCGAAGTACGGGGAATTCGTTGCTGGTGCTGCCCCGCTTTTTGACTATGCATGTTAGCAGGCATTTTTCTTATTATTTTGTTGGCATTCGGTTCTTTCTGTATGAATTCTTAATTGCTATTTTTCCATTCTCAAAAGTAAATAAATCGCATCCGGTAACTTCAACCTTAGTGCCATCTAATTTTGTTCCTGTAAAAATCCATTCAGAAAAACCCCTGTTTCCTGAAACAAAGTGTTTTGGATTACCCCAATGGGCATCAGGGAACGTGGCAAATACGTTTTCAAATGCTTTCCTTACTTGTTCTTGCCCGGTAAATTTTTCTCCGTCCAGATCTTTTCCCGCCGAAGCTTCAAACACGCAGTCCTCAGTCATATGCAACATAATAGCTTTAACATCATGCGCATTAAATGCATCGGCAAAAGATTGGAGAAATTCTTCAGTTACTTTCTTACTTGATTGCGCCATAAGTAAAATTGGTAATAATATCAGGAATGTCAAAGTAGCTCTTTTCATACAGTTTTTATTTTGAAAAGGATCAATTAAATGCTTGCTAACGGCCAGGGCCTGGCGTTGCTGGGATATTTGAAAAACGCCGGCCGGCAACTAAAGTCCAGGATTCGTGTTTCTGTTTGTACGAATCTTGTTGTTCATGTTATCAGTCATTTTTTGCCGGTTCATAGTAAAGTATAACTGCACCACCACTAAAGGTTTTAGTCCTTATGAGTTTAAGAATAGTTCTGTCGTTTATATTTTCAAATAATGGCAAACCGCTTCCTGCAATAACAGGGTGAACACAAAGTTGGTATTCATCAATCAAATTAAGTTTCATCAGCTGTATAATTAAACTCCGGCTGCCAATTAAAATGTTCCTGCCTGGTTGTTGTTGGAGTGCTAAAACTTCTTCTTCAATGGCCCGGTTTGCTAACTTTGCACTTTCCCATTCTATATTCTTCAGCGTGTGGGAAAAAACTATTTTTGGAATTTTATCTATCGCCATAGCAAAGTCGTCCATGGTTTTTTCCCCTGAAGGATTTTTCACCAGGGGTTGCCAATATTCCATAAGTTGATATGTTATTCTACCGTATAGAATTGCATCTCCCTCATTTAACAGTTCCGTATAATGTTGATGTATTTCTTCATCCGGAATACCGGCTGTATGGTCGAAAACCCCGTCAAGTGTCATATTGATTGCTGCAATTACTTTTCTCATTTTATTTGAATCAATTGTTAATTTTCATATCAATCTTCATAAGCTGTATACATTGTAGCAGGCCATACCTCCATAAACAGGATCAATTTATTTAATCCTGAATAATCCGGTTAATGTAGTCTCACCCAGTATATGACCTTTCATCGCCTCCAGGAGTTCAGCTTTGGTCATCCCCTCTTTTGGGGTTAAACTTTTATCCAAAGCATATAATTTGAAATTATAGTGATGAGTTCCACCCGGGGGGCAAGGACCATTGTATCCCTTTTCATTCCAGCTATTTAAACCCTCTATTGCTTTGATTTCTGCGACACTTTTTTTCTCCTCAAGACTGGTAACTGTGCCTGGTATATTATAAATTACCCAATGGACCCAGGTACCCATTGGTGCGTCAGGATCATCCATAATGATGGCATAACTTTTTGTTTTTTCAGTAACCCCACTCCAGCTAAGTGGTGGCGGTATATTAGCGCCATCGCAGGTATATTTAGCAGGAATAGGTTTTCCTTCCTCAAAAGCTGAGCTGATCAGTTTAAAGTTGCTTGAAGTTTGCGACTTTGAAATACTTGCCATAAAAATAAAAATCAGTAAAAAAAAGGGTGTCTTAACAGCATTTTGAGTGTTCATATATTTTTTAGTCGAAAGTTACATTTGGCAATTCTTATGAATCTTTTTCGCAGACGAGTCTCACTGCACAGGCAAGTGTGTTGGCGGACTCGTCGTATTTCATCTTTCATTTCCGTAATACGGCGAGTGCCACATATCCATATACGAGCTATCTCACACCCGCCTGTGACAGAAGCCAGCACACATACCAGTGCAGAGCCTCACCCGGGAACTTTTTAAATTTATAGAGTAACAGCATCAGGATGGGAGACTCTGGCGGAATTAAAACCCTCTCTCATAAAACCTTCCTGAACTTAACCCTTCCAAAAAGTACCATCGTTATTGCATTCTTGTCTTTGGTATCAAAAACCAATGATGCTCCATCATCAGGATTCACAAACTCACCTTCCCCGCCAACCGGAAGCACTTTATACCTGTAGCCCCTGTCATTGCCGTACAATATACCTTCCGCCACCTCAAATTTGATCTTGTGTTCTTTATTATCAACGTTCTGGTATTCACCCTGCAAAAGTCTCAGGTATTCAATGGGAACTTTTTTGATCAGGTCATCTGTTTTTATGCCATTGTCTTTTAATATTTTTATACCGGCTTCGTTACCCGGGTTTAATTGTACAGATTTCTTATAATTTTCGATGGCGGCTGTTTTGTTTCCCAGTACCATGAGTGCTTCACCATAGCTATCATAAACATTTGAGGATTTAGGAAACGCTATTGTATTTAGCTTAAAAATTGCGACTGCTTCTTTCACTTTGCCCGCTTGTAAAAATTGGTACCCTGTTCCGTTCATTTCGTTTTCATTGAGGTAGTACCCGGTGGAATCTTTGATGCCTTTATAATATTCAAGGGCAGCGGGAATACCGTCCTTCTCTATCTTGTCTGCCAATGAATAAGCAACCGATCTTTTAGGAAGGTCGTAGGATTTATCATAAAGAATTGCAGCAATGGCATTCGTCATTTCATTGAGAGGAGCTCCTCCCGTGTTATTCAATAACACAATGAATGATTTATCCGATGGGATCCGGGTGAGCTGTGTATTAAAACCGTTTATCCCACCTCCATGGCCGATTGTTTGTACTCGCTCTGCTGTGTTACCTAAGGGCATTTCACCAATGTTCCAGCCATAACCATAATACCCGCCGCCTGCCGGAATATGTTTGGTAAATATCAGATCCATATTTTCTTTCCGCAGCAGTTGATTGCCATACA
>JGI24806J26614_1000180_pt1 | contig 15555 bp, 14 predicted proteins | sample Kansoi200umMDA_FD_26614 | JGI IMG/M metagenome (IMG submission 26614)
GGTAAAATTATAATTGTCCAAAATATTGCACTTCCTATCTGATCCTTAAAATAACGAAGGAAAAATGCAACACCAACTATTTCTGCGATAGCAATGGCAGTAACTTGAGGGACAAGAAACCCATAGAGATGAATGATAAGTTGTTCAGGAGTTAATTGTCTGTGTGCCATAGAATTGCTAGCGGGGTAATTTGCATCTATGGTGGGTGGTCTTGAAACGACTAATTGCTTTATATCAAGTGTAATAGCAACTGTCTGGCTGATGCAGAGAAGCATCGATGATACAGCAAATGCCAATATCATGATATAGTGTCGTTTTTTGACACTCGATTTGAACCATGACAAGAATTTGTAAGTACGAAAACCAAAGAACAAGAGGGCTACTGTAGTTATTAAGAGAAGTATAATCAGCAGGTAAGTGCTATAATGTGAAAATAACACCATTTCAACAATGATAGCTCCAAAGACGACTAAAAGTGCATAGAGAAAAATAGGTGTTGCCTTGTACAGCCTATTAAAAAACGAAGAAGCCTCAAGGTCTTTGCGCAATACAACCATATAATCTCTAAGGGCATATAGACTTGCAAAAAATACAGTGATAGTCATTGCTATAAATAATATTAAACCAAAAGGAGAAGTAAGAGGCTTTCCCAAAACGTCAAAAAAGGTGCCAAAGATTACATCAGTAATTATTATAGCCCAAGCAATAAACGTCATCAAATAAGTCTTTTTGTTAATGATACTTGTAGTAACTACCAACGGTATTATTGTAGTCGACACATGGTTATATACTCTCCTCACTTGACGATTATCCTTCTACATACATGGTTTAATGATTGAAACTAATTGGTAACAGGTTAGATCGTTATCACCTTGTCTATATACAGGTAATACTTTTCAAACCTGAGTTAGGGATCGAGAGCCCAAGCTGGTTAAATTAAAAAACCAGTATCATAATGACAGTAATTAAGATCACATTTTTTAAAAAGAATACATCACGTAACAGAATGAGGACCTCCGTAATCATTCCAATAATTATACTGTTAGCGGCTATGTTTATTTTGATACCAACATCAACTATGCTCGCTGGGGGCCAAACTAGAACTCCTACTGGCTCTCCACCATTAGTATCAACGCGTAGTAATTTTAACCTTGGTACAGCAGAATTACTAGGAGGACACAATTCAACTGACTATATGGCTATAAATGTTCCAGGATTGCAGTCAAGTCAATGTCCCACAGAAATGGTTGTCTTAGTTCACGGTATCTGGGTAAACGGAGGGATCGGTGTAAACGCTTTAGAGAATTCTTCGGAGGTATTTGACAGAGCTATAATGTCATTAGCACATAATCATTACACAAATCCTCTTGTCGGTTTTAGTTGGGATTCAAACACTGCTATTTCCATAGATGGATCTGGATGGAATATTGGAAAACTTATAGCAAAGGACAATGGACCGAAGCTTGCACAATTTATTTTTGATTATATGAATACTTGCAAGCTACATAATCAAGATACAAAAATAAGACTTATTGGTCACTCAGTGGGCGCCAGAGTTATTCTTAGTGCTTTGGAAAGTTTAGATAGTAATCAGCAATGGAACAGAAATAACTTTAAGATATCTTCCGTTCATTTATTAGGTGCGGCCATAGATGACGATGAGGTATCAAAGAACATATTATATATCGTTAAAAATCCAACGACTTTGTTTATACTGCGGGAGTGGTTTGACCCGTACGGAATAAAGTCTGCTTATGGCAAGGCTATAGAAGATGTGGTACTGAGGTTCTACAATCTATATGATCCTCAGGATAAAGCTTTAGGAGATCCCCGGCTTTATCAATTTTATGACCAGGACAAACCTTTGGGTTTAGATGGTGCACAGAGTGGGATAGCTATTCCATCAAATTATATTCCGATAAATGTTGAAGATAAGACTGCTCCTCTGTGTGATGCCAATGGTGATGGTAGGCCTGATTTTCCATTTGACTCAAGAACTGAAGTTGGCATAGGAGACAATCACGCTGGGTATATTGGTTTCAGAGATGCTACAAACCACAATACCTTGGTAGATGATGGAGCAATGAATGTGGTAGTAAACAATTGGAACAATTCTACAGCAACTCAAAAACAGTTTTCGCCCGAAACAACAATATGCTAGTGAAGGCTCTATAATCAAATCTCATAGGAGAACCTGAATCTTCACCTTGGAATTCTCCCGGCTGCTACGACCAAAACTAACAATAATCATGATTAAAAAGATATCTTACTTTTTCAGAAGATGCTGCTAGTGCCCGATCTAGTAGTGAACTTCGCTTTGATTTACTGATATCCATTTCTAAGAGTTAAGAATGATAATGACAAATAATAGCTAAACAAATGAGAAAAATCCTTCTTACTAGGTTTATTTCAGTGGTAATAGTATTCACATTTTTAGGATTGTTTATTCTTCTACCTAGCAGCAAAGTAATGGGATCTTCTCAATCTCTAATACAACAATTCCCCTTTACTCCTCTCCTAGAACTATCTACAATCCAAAAGAGTGCTTCAACAAACCTAACTTGCACATTGAGACCATCATTAACTGAAGTGGAAAACACACCACAACAAATTGAAGGACCATATTTTGTAGACGAAATGCCTAATCGTTCTGATATAAGATTAGATAATTCTGATGGTTCTATGCAAGATGGTATACCGTTACATCTCATACTTCACGTGTATGATTTACCAGATGACAATGGTTCATGCATTCCCCTTAGTGATGCCAAAGTAGACATATGGCATGCTAATTCTCAGGGAGTTTACTCAGGGGTTCGGGATGCCGGAACTGGACAAAATAATAACCTACGTGGATACCAAATGACAGACGGAAACGGAACTGCACAATTTACTACAATTTATCCTGGCTGGTATGAGGGTAGAGCTATTCACATACATGTCAAGGTACGCACCTTAGAGCGGTCAACCGAAACCTTAGAATGGACATCACAGTTTTACCTTAATAATTCTGTCAATGAACTGGTTCACACAAAACCTCCATACGGCAACCATGGTCCTGTTGACATGACAAATGAAGAAGATTTTATTTATACAGGGCCATCAACTGATGGCCTTTTCAAGACTAATAGCGGACAGCATTTAATGCTTAAACTAAATGGGAATGAACAACAAGGCTACACTGGGACTTTCGATATAGGAATAAACGCAAAGTAGTATCAATTATAAATTTCAACAAAATAATTGTAGTAGGGAACAAGATAAAAAAAACTAACCAGCATAGAATATCCAAGTATGCTATATCTCCTTAATTTGGAGAGCAGAGAGCAGCTATATTTGGAACATCAAGAAGTATAGACAAGAAGACATTAAAACAGAAGGAGCAATATTTAAAGTCGCTAATACTAGATATACTATGGTTGTATGTTAGCTAATTTAGAGATTATAGAAAATCCAAAGGAATCAGTAGATCGTGCCTATGATATTTCGATTGCTGCAAAAGAGGAGTTGTTAGTAGCATATCCTACGGTCAACTCTTTTCGACGGAATGTACGCGCAGGTATGTCGGTGCAGCTTCTAAAAAAAGAGTATTCAGAAGATAACTTTAAACTTAAAATACTTACACCTGTAGATAACCAAATTGTGCAGATAGTAAAGGATTTAAAAACGGCTTTATCGCAACTTGATATTAGAACTATAAATGAGAATACAGAAAGCAATAGAGTTATCATTGTATTAGCTGACAGAAAAGAATCCCTCATAGTAGAGATAAAAGACAATACAAAAGATAATATGTACGAAGCAGCAGGATCATCAATATATTCTAATAGTAAACCAATTGTTTTGTCCTATATTGCCATATTTGAATCTCTTTGGAAGCAAAGCCAGCCCCTTGTTTCTTAAAAGCAGTAATTTTCTGGCCTAGAATAAATTAATGTCATCACTATATCAGTCAACTCTAACCATGCATTCCTTTTTGTCTCGACTATTTCAACCAGTTTGTAGTGTCAATATGGAAGGCAGTAATTATGTTATCTAGGAAAATCTCCAGACCATCTAAAGATGGTATCACCATTTACGCTGGCCTAGAAGTAGCTTATCTGGGTTTTAACGGTCTAACTACTATAATTGGTACCATGATGATTTGTTTTCTTTGGATTTGAATCCTAGGTGGCCTTATGTGAAAAAATCCGATGTCAAAGTGTCATCAGAAAATTTAGGAATAGCATAAATTCTTCTTGATTTACTCCATTGCATCTCATGACAATAGCAAGGACTTTCAATTGTGAAAACCCTAAGTTATCGTGCCATAGTAACAGTGATTATACGGTTGGTTATAATACTTTGAGATAGCAAAGTTCCTAAATGCTTCAACGCGATCAGGAAGCCCTTTTAGTTATTTTACTTCCTCAATCTCTCGTTTGTCATTGACATAAAGTCCAATGATTTGTGCATCCAAATTCCATGAGGATACTTCACGCATCGCCATCCGTATATGCATAAAGTGATGTTCCCTAGTTACTGGGTTTCCTGCGCAATCATAGTGTCCCACTACTGCTATTATCCGAGAAGCATGTTTCTCAGTCGAAATGGAGACTGCTTTTCTGATAAGTGCGATTTCTTCTGAGTGCTTCCCACTAGAAAAGAGTCCGTCAGCACCAGGAAACGTCACCATGTCAACTCCATCAATGCTATAGTTCTGCTTCATGTGATCTATTACTACCTGCTGAGTTCTGCCATCTATACAATTTATTGCAGTTCCAAATCTGAAACTATTCATCATTTCTGAATACCTTTAGAGTATTTGCGGAGTAGTCACTATCTTTCCGAACAGTTGCGAGTCTGCCATCTTGATATGCCCTTCAACCATATCACTAAATGGAAGGATTGTATCAATCACTGGCCTTATCTTTTCGTTGCTGACCCAACCTATCACTTCTTCCAAACCTGCCTTCGTTCCCTGTGTTGCCCCCAACAGATTGATCCCTTTAAAGAAAAGATATCGGAGGTCGATTGCTGAGAGATATCCGGTGGTCGCACCCGTGGATACAAGTGTCCCCCCTATCTTCAATAGTGCAACTTCTTGGGGGAACACAGTCTTGCCAATATGCTCATAGACTACATCCACTCCTTGTCTGTTTGTTATTTCACGCACCTTCTTGTACCAATCAGACTCGCGATGATTGACTACAAAGTCAGCGCCAAGCTGCAAGCACTTTTCCATTTTGTCCTTATTTCCTGCCGTAGCTATTACATCGCAGTTGAATAATTTAGCAATTTGTATGCCAGCTATTCCCATTCCGCTTCCCCCACCCATTATCAGAATCGTCTGTCCTGGCCTTATCCTTGCTCTGGTAACAAGCATGTGCCAGGCTGTCATGCCTACCATTGAAATTGCTGCTGCATCAGTAAATGATACGTTATCCGGGAGTTTTACCACATTGACCTCTGGTAGATGTGTGTACTGCGCAAATCCGCCCCATAGCGGACCTGTCTGAAAGCCCCATACTTGCCTGTTGCCACAATCATATTCCCTTCCAGATGTGCATTCATAACATACTCTGCAAGTCAGGTTTGGGTATGACGTGACTCTCTCTCCAACCTTGATACTAGTCGTGACATTCTCACCAACTTCAGCAACTGTCCCAGCTACGTCGCTTCCTGATATGTGAGGCATAGGAATCTTGATTGGTTCACCCCAAATGCCCCAGAGATCATTATAGTTGTATGCTGCCGCTTCAACTTTTATCAAGACCTCATTGCCCTTTGGTTTTGGTGTATCAATGTCTTCGATTTTGACTACTCGCCTGGGATCTTTGTGATATTGTCTATAGACTGCTGCTTTCATCTGTACGTTGTCAACTAATCCACTGATATACTGTCCTATATATTCTTCATAATTGGTTTGGTATGGGACCTAAAATCATGTCAAATTTGGTTCACAAACCACTGGCCCAATGTAATATTAGTTCTCTAATTGGATTCACTCGTAATAGAAAAAAGAAGAGCGGAACAATAGGCGCCAATTATTATCTTAGATGATTGAGGATCCTCTTTAATCATAAAGGTTTACTACCAGGAGGAACGATGAAAGAGAGCAATCTATTTGCTTCGAAGAAAAAAGGATCCAAATTGGGTATTTAGTTATCTTGTGCAGAAGAGATTATGAGAAGACAGCAATAACAATAAGTTGTCTCGAAACATAAAAAAATAATCCAAGAAGGGAGACTTCTGATCAGGTCAATTAGTCCTAAACCCTATATTTTTCCAACTCACTTATTGTAAGTTTTAAGAGAACTTCTGCACCATTATATCCATCGACCTGCGACTTGGGAATTTTGTATTCTTCCCTTGCACCTTCGGTTATAATTACTACAGAGTCTGCATCTGTCGCATCGATATTTCCAGCGTCTTGTCCGTCCTTTGACCTCACATTCTTGTGTACGATACTATCCCAATCCAATACTACTGGCTCAGTCATGTACAGCTAAAATATTATCAAGACTCATATTAAAAACATGAATAACTTTGTTAACGTCACATACGCTAGATAAAGAATGAGGTAATAAAAGTAGTTCAACAACATAAAAAAAATATGAACAGGCCTTTCCAAATCTACAAATTGGTTTCCTTACCTTACCTTTTGCAGTATAGTCTAATGCCTCATACAGGTGCTCTCTATCATTTTGTACTTATACCGAACAACTGATTTAAGCTAGAGTGTCCGTCTTCTTATAAGAGCACATGATTTAATGTAGAAATGATTCGGCGATATCATATGGGACCTAAAATCATGTCAAATATGGTTCACAAACCACCTGCTCCAGCTTTAATACAGAATTGACTCGAAATGGTCATTAACTGTAAAGCATCAAAATGAAAGGGTCACAAGTTGCAACTACTCATAAGCTTCTATTGAACTAACTTGTATGCTACAAGTTTGTTGTCCTGCATAATAGGTATTATCATAATATCTTGGCTTGGTATGAATCCTAGGTCAGCAGTCCCTTGTGTACCTAACTCTATCAAAGTTGAGTACCCTGATCCGTTTGCATTAACATCATACAACCTTCCTCCAGGATTGTCAGTAACATAGTATTGTGTTTCTGTGGCATCAGATTCTATTCCATCAAGGCCACCAAAAGGAGAAGTCGATCCTTCCTTTCCTAAGCTACTTATTGACTTATTTTTTAAATCGACGACTTCTATCCCGGCACCAGGTTTACTCATCTCTCCCAATGAAGCAACAATTAGCCTATTTTTACTATTGTCAACATGTAATCCGTTAGGGCCATTTAATTGTGGGCTTTGTAACCAAGCTTGTAAAGTCGTATTATTACTATTATTAGCATCTCTATCTAGCTTGTAGATAGTATTGGTAATTGTATCCGATACATAGATATTTCCTTGATTATCCACTGCAACATCATTAAGAAACACGCTTCCAGGTGCGTTGAATCTCTTGACTATTTTTTCACCATCAATATCAATCTCGACTAAATCTGTGATATCTGAAACATACAACCTATCATTATTGCTAGCAACAGCCATACCTTTAGGAGCATTTAGTCCTGTAATCCAGTTCAATTCAACAATGCTACCGTTAGAAGGTGAGACTGTAGAAATGAATCCGTTCTGATCCTTTTGGTCTGGTTTTCCATTGATATTGGAAACGAATAATAAATTTTGTTTGGGTGCATATACTACTGATTCTGGGTTTTTCAAGTCAACTGGCGTTTCCCATATTTTGTTGAACTTTATTTGTCCTACTTGTTGCTGCTCTTGTGCCTGTCCCTGTGCTTGTGCTTGATTAATGTTGTTTATCATATTTATGCTCGCCCCATTAAATAGCATTATTCCAGATATTGCTACTAAAAATAAAGTTGCCAAAACTAATGATTTCTGTGGAAGCTTGTTATTATTTGCTATCATTGTCCAAGAACTATTAGAGATGATTAATAAACCTAACACTTCATTCATAGTCAGCCCTTGATTTTGTTTTGTCGTAATTGAAAGTCAAAAATTTATTGTGCAAATCATGATTCTAAAGGTCTGTAATAAACTGATTTTGGTCATTAAGTTCCAATTTTTGTGTGTACTATTTAGAGCCTGAATGCCGGCATAGTTATTTTACCGGGGAAATCCGAAAGAGAATAGACGATCACTGTTGTTGTAACAACAGTTGTATCACCGTAAAGTCTGAAGATAATGTCATGATGTCATGACAATGTGGACATTCTATTTCCTGTTCTATATTTTTCATTAGCTGATCTTCATTTTTATTCTCCTCACATTGACCAGAATGTTAACTCATTATAATAGTCTGTATTACCATTAAGGGGAGGGGGTATTCATTGGCGGAGTGACCTTCAGAGAGAATTACAAAATCAAATGTAGTTGAATTTTAGGTGTAATATCTGTTGGTCGGTATCTGGGCCGCTGGGTCAGATATTTTTGGGTAGGCCACTACATATGGAAAAGAGAAAGTAAGTGGATTACATATACTAGTGTATTGTATCCTACTGCCTTCAGTATCTGAACTCAGGTGGCGATAGCATCTACGGATGGATGATCAAAAAAAATAATAGAACCGTATATTCGAAGGTTAAAGTAATAACAGTAATTCGCTAATCATTTAACACAAATAATGAAAATCAACCATAGAAGGCCAAAATTTATTCCAGTGCTGGTCTTTGCAATGTTATTGATGGGAACAATTTATACATCCACAAATATCTATCAAGTAGCCTCAGCAACTACCTCTCCTTCATCGACAAAATCGATACCTGTATATGAAGTTAGTACAAGGCAGAATTTGAATACACTACAAGGTGAAAGCTTTGGTTACAACAATCATCCGCTTGAGAATATTACAGGACTGCTCAAGAATTGTTCTGAGCAAGAGGTTATCATAGTTGTTCATGGCTGGGGGATTAATGAAGCTAAGGCTAAAGAAAGGTTTGACAGAGTAAAACTGTCCTTAGAAAACAATAGCTACTACAATACCTCACTTGTTGGGTTCAGCTGGAAATCAGACCTAATTTGGTCAGAAGCAAAAAAAACTGCAAATGATAATGGCGCTACACTGGCAAAATTTATCTTTGATCTAATCAATACTTGCAAACAAGAATTTGGAAAAGACATTAAAGTGAGATTAATTGGTCATTCTTTAGGTGCTAGGGTAATCCTTAGTAGCTTGAATAATTTGTTGAACAATCTCTATTGGAAGAACAACAATTACACAATAGCATCAGTAAACTTACTGGGAGCCACTGTAGACAACGAAGAAGTATCGAAATTTAAAAGAGACATTGATATTGATGGAACCAATTGGAATACTATAAAAACTAACTATGGACAGGCCATAGAACAAGTGGTGAAGGATTTCTATAATTATTATAATCCTGAAGATAAATCTTTTCAGATTTATCCTTCTTACGAAGGGGATTGGGCGCTAGGGCAAACAGGATATCAAACAACCCCATTTAATATAGTTCAATCACTGCCTGCAAATTATCATCAGACAAATGTACAAGATGAAATACCTCCTTCTTGTGATGCGGACGGGGACAAAGAACCTGATTTTCCACTAGCAACTAATATGATTATTGCCAGAGGCGATAACCATGGAGGATATTTTGGCTTCAGAGATACAGAAAATGACACAAGACTAGTAGACGACGGAGCAATGAATGTCGTAGTCGACAACTGGAGTAGGATAAAATCAGAAATAAAGGAGAGTCTCCAGCAAAGTTTGATGTGCAAATAGTCATGAATTCATTGCAATCCTAAATGCTAAATTTCACACTCAAAGGGTCACGGGAACAACAGGATGCCGTGTCCACACCGAAATAATTGAACGCTTCGTTATTACACTGGCCTAACTGTTCATATACATAATATCTCTATCGGCACTTACGAATAACGTGTGGTCTTAAAGCATAACTAAAAGTTTAACTACAAACCCTATCGAAAACAATACCTGTGCGCAGAGGAATTAAGGTTGGAATTATATCTGCGATAGTTATCATAGTAGGTGCAGGGGCTTATTATCTTGTTTCTCCTTTATTTTTCTCAACTGAAGTAAACGAACCTCTGCCTACAGGTGTAGTACAATCAGAATCCTTTCAGAAATTTGCTGCTATGAATGAGGAAGAAAAAATGCAGGCAGCGAAGCAAATGAGCCCCCAAGAAAGAGATGAGATAATGTCTGTAGCTGCAAAAGTGAATAATAGCTTAGACGAATCTATGGATCAAACTCTATCACAACTGCAACAACCACAGCCACAGAATAATACAACATCAAGTACTAACACTGGGCAGAATATATTGAGAACAGGTACCTTTGTAGGAGTTGGAGATGGAATACATAACGCCGAAGGAATAGCAAAAGTAGTCCAGGTACAAGACGGTAACAATATTCTACGACTGGAAAATCTACATGTCACTAATGGACCTGATCTATATGTATATCTTGCAACAGACAAAAGCGCTTCGGATTTTGTAAGTTTGGGAAAATTGAAGGCTAATAATGGTAATCAAAACTATGAAATACCTTCAGAAACAGACTTGACAAAATATGGTACCGCCTTGATATGGTGTAGACCGTTTTCTGTTCTCTTTGGCAGTGCAGAGCTTGCACTTTCTTCATAAGTAGAATATATTGTCGTCATACAAGTAACTACTCTCCAGTCAAACCCTAACCAAATGTGAATGTGTAGGCCTGGAATCCTTTTCCTTTGACATCGATTACTATGTAATGGGCTCCATAGCCGTCATGCATTGATAAATTGTACAATCTTTGGCCGTCTATTGTAAACTTGCCTTCTTCTGACAAGTCCGCTCCACGGTATTTACCTACGGCTGTTGATTCATCTTCCGAAATAGTAACTTCACCAGTCCCTCCTGCAACCATATTTACAGATTTGGCAGAATAAACTAGCACAATACGACCAGTCTCACTCTGCAATTCCATATTATCAGCGTTGTTCTTCCATGTTCCATCAAGATAAATGACATTGGGCTTAATATCGGAATCAATTTTGGCCAGAGAATAATCCACAGTTCGATCTGGCCTGAATCCTTCCGGATTTCCCAAAGGTGCGCTGGCGAATTGATATCCAAAGTACAGTTCTGGTGAGTTTATCTTGGAAAAGTCTGCTGATTGAGCATATTCTGGTGTTGTGGTTGTGATCGTTGCTTCTGTGGCTGTATTATTATTTGTGCTAGCAAGACTCCCACCGTCTAAACCAAGTTGAGCATTACGTTCCTTTAGAAGGGTTTGGATTACTTTTTCAGTCTCAGCATAACCTCCCTCACCTATATGATCATACCTCATGTAGCCGTCGCTATCAACTAAATATTTTCTGGGCCAATATTGATTTTCATATGCATTCCACGTACCTTTGTCGTTATCTTGGATTACAGGATATTTTATACCAAACTTTTTGACTGCTTCTTTTACATTATCGATATTCTTTTCAAATTCAAATTCAGGTGCATGAACTCCAATTATAACTAGGCCTTTATCTGCATATTTTTCATTCCAATCAATAAGGTATGGAATAGTTCTTATGCAGTTAATACAGCTATATGTCCAAAAGTCCACAAGTACAACTTTCCCTTTGAGGTCTGCAAGACTTATTGGCTTGGTGTTTATGAAACCTGTGACTTTTTCAAACTCAGGTGCTTTTTTGAACTGGGACTTGTCAATTGAGAATTGAGCTTTCTTTATTGTCATCGTGGAATCGTTGCCACCTTCCTGCACTACTTGTGTTGTAGGAATAAAATTCGTTGTTCCTCCGCCCTGACCAGATCCTATTACTTTATTAAGTTCAGGACTATTGAAATATACAGCAAAGCCTACAATTAAAGATACCACTCCTATCGCCATTACTAATGCACTGAGATTGTCTTTATTCATCATCATTAGATTCCTCTCTCAAAGATAATCAATTCGTTCGCAAGTGGAAAATTCCCAAGCAACGACAACTGGTTTGTAAATACCAGTATACCAAGTATAATGAGCAGCGCCCCCATTGCAGGATTGAAATATTTTAGATATTTTACCATCCTTTGAATTATTCCGGTAGCTTGAGAGAAGAAGGCCCCAGTTATCAGAAAAGGAATTCCAAGTCCAATTGCATATGCTAATAATGAATTATAAGCTGCGCCAGGAGCAGTGGCTGCTAAAGTAAATGTACTGCCCAAAATTGGACCAACACAAGGAGTCCATCCAGCTGCAAATGCTGCTCCAAAAACAAAAGATGTAATATAGCTTGTCTTAAATCTTGGTATCCTAGTCATCTTTTTCTCAAAATTTAAAGTTCTTAATTTTGTAGATAGAATAAGATATGCTCCAAAGGTCACAATAACTATACCACCAATCGATTGTAATGTGCTTTGAAATCCAATTCCCACCGTAGACAACACACTGTTTAAAATAACACCAAGAACAGCAAATATCAGAGAAAAACCAAGAACAAAGTATACAGTATTGAGAAAAATATTAAGTCTAGTTGACTTTTTGAGTGTTAATGTGCGACCATTAAAACTGCTATTATTAGCATTTGAACTTTGAACTTCATTTATGGCTGTTCCAGAAAGATAGGAAATAAATGCCGGCAAGATAGGAAGAATACAAGGTGAGAGAAATGAACCTGCACCGGCTAGTGCAGAAATTAGTATGTTTACTTCTACCATGCTTAAATCTTTTGCTAACTCATTGGATTAATACTTATTTCCAAATCCTATCCATATTGGATCCAATTCTTGTTTCAAATCATCATATATTCTAGAGCAAAGTGATTCTTAGTAATACTGATAATCCAGCCAACTCTGCTGTATGTATAGCCAGAAAGTAAGGAATTAATGCTTCAGCATATAGCGGCTCCATCATAAAATAGCCATATACTGCAATAATGTTGTGCAGCATTAATAGACCTGCAAAAAGTATTAGACCTATGGTAAATTTGGCCCTGCTGCTCCTGTAAATTCTTGTATATAGAAAGAGCAATCCTATCAGAATTGCTATATTTGCTAATGCCACTATTGCATTGGCAGTAATAAGAGGCTCCAAGCTAATAGTGAGAAGTAAAAACAGATTTGCTTATTTACTTTTGTCCATATCTATTCCAATTTAAAAAGATGTTTCAAAGGTTAAAGGGTAAGATGGGTTAGGGCTTTTTCATTTCCATTTTCATTTTAGATCTTACTTCATTGAAAGCTTCCATATTTGCTTCAAGGTAATTGGAAATAAAATACAAAACACCATATTTCTCCCCCATTTTACCAACTATATTATTTTTCTCAAGAACAGAGATATGGTGTTGAATTGCCTTGTAATCAAGTCCTAGAACTTCAGCCAGCTGATTCATATTATATGGATGTTCTTTTAGCAAATCAACAATCTTAACTCTGTTTATGCCGCCCCTAGAACCAGCAAAGAGGTACCATAATACACGCTTGGCATTGGGGTCTGGCATTATTTTGCTTTCTTTCTTCTTAGCCCGATGAATACTAATAAGTGTACATCAACCATATACTCAATCTTCCTATACAACCCATGGAGCTTTACCTTTTTTAAATTAAAATCATTTTACATCAGCTATCTTGAATATGCTGACCATAATTCTTCAGTTCTTCTCTGATTACTTCTTTCTTGATCGTCCATAATATACCATCAATCCCACACATGCAAAGCCGATAAATTCTGGAACAATAAATAACCACAAACGTTTCTATAATAGTTGTTTGACTTACTTAATGCGTAAGATTTTGTATCATGTCATGAAATTCGGTATCGCTCATGGTTTTCTTGTTTGCAGCCCATGTTTCCACATCCTTACCTGCTAGGTAGCGTAGATTTGGACTCTTGGATGTAACTGCTTCTAAGATAGCTTTAGAGACAACTTCAACAGAAGAACCATTCTTTGCCATTTCATTTGAATTGGCTTGAATCCTTTGCATCATTTGTGAATAAGGTGAATTTGGGTCCTGTGCCTTTTTAGCAACTGCCATTGCATTTACAAAGTTAGTTTTAATGAAACCAGGTTCTACCAACACTACTTTTATGCCAAACGGTCCTAATTCATAAGAAATTGACTCTGTTAAACCTTCAACTGCAAATTTAGTACTAACATAGGCTGAGCCTCCAGGATAACCAAATAGCCCTGCTCCTGAACTTACATTGACAATAGTACCAGATTTTTGTCTTCTCATTACGGGAAGAACTGCTTGAGTTACTCTAATTAGACCAAATAGATTGGTTTCATATAGAATTTTTATTTCGTCAATTGAAAGGTCCTCAAATGCACCTATCAGTCCGAAGCCGGCATTATTTACCAAAACATCTATTCTACTAGTTTCTGACATGATAGTTTGTATAGCTTTACTAACAGACCGGTCGTCAGTAACATCCATCTGTACAATTTTGATAGGAAGTTTTTCTTTCTCCGCTGCTGCCTTGACAATAGGGCTCTTATCCAGATTGCGCATTGTCGCATAAGTGAGAAATCCATTTCGTGCTAAACCTATAGAGGCATCCAGGCCTATCCCACTAGAGCTACCAGTAACAATAGCGACCTTCTGATTAACTGACATAGCAATTATGTCTTTACTATTACGACAAATAAAGCTTGATTTTAGTCACAAATCCTATAGGTCAGCTATAGCCAGAATCTTTGAATCAAAGTCTAGAGTTTAAGAGTGAGTTGAGAGAAGAATAGTCAGTCACCGCTTATTCATAACAACAAATAAAGCTCTTGGCAGCGGGTCAAGTGTGCCTTGATATACAGTATCCTTGACAGATATTATTACAAAATCATTTTCGAATGATTGCCTTATCTCATCCTCTGAAAACTTGTACGGCCCTTCCTGCCTTGGTTCTTTAATGCTGAAACATTTTAAAAATAATATTCCACTATTATCTAAAATTCTATTTATTTCTCTGATGTAAGCTGACCTCTTTTTGATTGGCAAAACATGAAAACAACCTCTGTCAAATACATAATCAAAACTCTTATCTTTTATCTTCGAATTTAGGATATCATCTACTATAAAGCTGATATACTTATCCTTATCATGAGTATAAAGTTCCCTTGCTCTGTTGATAGCAGCTTTTGATACATCAGACCCAGTTACCTGTAGTCCTCTTTTTGCAAGCTGTATTGCCTGAGTTGCGGGTCCAGTACCCAAATCAAGAATCTTGCCTTTTGAAATTTTTCTTCTCTCTAATTCTTCTTCTAGGTCTGAATCAAGATTCTCATTGTACCAGGGCATTGTTTCTACATTTTGGTTCCTGTAAGTCCATTTCTATTGTCAGAAGCTAACCGACAAAAATTTCTAGAATCTGGCGACCATCCTTTCAACAATCTTCTTTGGCTTGATTTAGTAGACTTAAATGGACCTGAAATTAACGATATGATATCGGCTCTTGTAAATAATGATATTCCTGTTGACCCAACACTTGATATTTACGAAATCATAACAAAAGAATCTCAACACCAATACCTTTGGCCAAAAGTATTACAGCTTACAAAAATGCTATATGATAAT
>JGI24806J26614_1000181_pt1 | contig 15521 bp, 11 predicted proteins | sample Kansoi200umMDA_FD_26614 | JGI IMG/M metagenome (IMG submission 26614)
TAAAAATTTTATTCCTTCATAAAAAAATTCGTTCTTTAAAACTTTCGCTAAAAGAATAACTATAAACCATTAGTCAGAAAATGAAAGTTTTAAAGTTTGGCGGGTCTTCTGTTGCCAATGCTCTAAATATTCAAAAAGCTGTAAATATTATTTCGGACAATGATGGAGCACAGGTTGTTGTGGTTAGTGCATTGGGTGGCGTTACTGATCAATTAATAAACCTCGGAACGCTGGCAGAACATGCCGATGAGACTTATAAAGCTGTTTTGCAGCAACTCGAAACAAAACATCTCGATACAGCAAGAGCCTTACTGCCGGTAACAGAACAGAGCAGTTGTCTCAGCATGATAAAGCAGCATTTTAATGAGCTGGAAGAAGTATGCAGCAGCGTTTTTTATTTACAGGAATTGTCGCTTCGCACGAAAGACCGCATCATTGGCTTTGGCGAGCTGTTATCCTCTAAAATTATTTCCGCCTTTCTTCAATCGAAACATGTTGAACATCTGTGGCTCGATTCAAGAAAATTGATCAAAACAAACAGCGGTCATGGTTTCGCATCAGTTAATTTCAGCATAACCAATGATCTTATTTCTTACACGATAACATCGTCACACAAAAATTTATTTATTGCTCCCGGTTTTATTGCGAGCGATGAGCATGGCAATACTACTACCTTAGGCCGGGGAGGTTCTGATTATACTGCCGCAATTTTTGCCGCAGCAATGAATGCCTCTGCGTTGGAAATATGGACCGATGTCTCCGGTATGATGACCGCAGACCCGCGCTGGGTAACAAATGCAAAAACCATTGAGCGTATCTCTTACCAGGAAGCGATGGAACTTTCACATTTCGGCGCAAAAGTTATTTATCCACCAACCATTCAGCCGGTTTTGCAAAAGAATATTCCGACACTTATAAAAAATACTTTCGCACCCGGTGATGCGGGAACAATAATAGAGCAATTTACGCGTCCACCCTTAGGGGATGAGGGCCTGGGTATTATTACGGGCATCTCCAGCATCAACGCTGTGGCGTTGCTGAGTTTAGAGGGGAGCGGCATGGTGGGTATCCCGGGCTTTTCAAAAAGATTATTTGAAGCATTGGCTAATGAAAAGATAAATGTGATCCTCATCACGCAAAGTTCTTCTGAACATTCTATTTGTGTTGCGGTAAATACCGCTGATGCAGACAAAGCAAAAGAAGCTATTGACAAGGCTTTTGAAATTGAAATTACGCTGGGAAAGGTAGAACCGTTAAAAGTTGAGCAGGAACATTCGATCGTTGCATTGGTGGGTGATAAAATGAAGAGTCACCCGGGCATCAGCGGCAAAATGTTTGAGGCTTTGGGAAGGAATGGCATCAATGTAAGAGCCATTGCACAGGGATCTTCTGAAAGAAATATTTCTGCTGTTATCGCTACAGCAGATGTAAAAAAATGCGTGAATGTTTTACATGAGGCCTTCTTTGAATCAACTTACAAACAGTTAAATATATTTATTGTTGGTGCCGGTAATGTGGGAGGGAAATTGTTACAGCAATTAAAGCAGCAACAATCTTTTTTACTGGAGCATTTGAATTTGCAGGCAAGAGTAACAGGTATTGCGAACAGTAAGAAAATGTTATTTGCTGAAAACGGCAACGGCATTAATTTGAAACACTGGAAAGAAAGTTTGGAGGCAGGTGAAAGCATGCAGGTTCAAAAATTTATTGAGACCATTATTCAAAAGAATTTACGCAACTCTGTTTTTGTTGATGTAACTGCAGACGCAGATATTGCCACAGTTTACGAGCAGCTTTTATCAAAAGCAATTTCTATTGTTGCGTGCAATAAAATTGCCGCATCGTCATCGTATAAAAATTATAGCCATCTTAAATCCCTGGCGAAAGAATACAATGCGCTTTATCTATTTGAAACGAATGTGGGTGCGGGTTTACCGGTAATAGGAACTTTAAATGACCTGAGGAGAAGCGGTGATAAAGTAACTAAAATACAAGCGGTACTTTCAGGAACACTGAATTTTGTTTTCAATAATTATGATGGAACAAAACCTTTTGCAGAAATAGTAAGGCAGGCGCAGGATGAAGGTTATACAGAGCCGGATCCGCGTTTAGACTTAGGGGGCACAGATGTTATGCGCAAGATATTAATTCTTGCACGTGAAGCCGGTGAACATATTGAAATGGAAGACATCACTAATAATTATTTCCTGCCTGTAACCTGCTTTGAAGGAAATGTGGACGATTTTTATAAAGAGATGTTGAAGCAGGAAGCACATTTCAAAAATTTATACGAAGAAGCAGCTTCCAAAAATTGTAAACTAAAATTTGTTGCTGAATTTAATTCCTTGCCTTCAGGGGACAGGGGCAAAGCAAGTGTTGGATTGAAGCATATCGCTGCCGATTCTGATTTTTATCATTTGTATGGCAAGGATAATATTGTTTTATTCTACACGCAGCGTTATCCCGAACAACCACTGGTAGTAAAAGGTGCAGGCGCCGGAGCAGATGTAACTGCAAGCGGAGTTTTTGCAGATATTATAAGAGTAGCAAGAGTGTAAGGCGAAGCCCCGCCCCTAAAGGGAGAAGAGAGTTGCCCTAACGCTAAAGGGAATAAAAACCATTAGTATCATGAAATTGGATTTTATAAAAAGTTATTTATACTCCCCTTTAGGGGCCGGGGGCATGGGGGTCTCAATTCTTTCTCCCGCAACTGTAGCAAACATCGTTTGTGGTTTTGATATTCTTGGTTTTGCACTGAATAAACCCTGCGATGAATTAACACTCGAAGTTTGTGATGAACCCGGCATTCACATCATCAACAATGATAATTATGATCTGCCAACTGAAGCAGAAAAAAATGTAAGCGGCGCAGCTTTGCTTGCCCTGCTCGAAGAAACAAAAGATGTAAAAGGATTCACGCTCGTCAGCAAAAAAAATATCAAACCGGGAAGTGGTATTGGCTCAAGTGCGGCAAGTGCTGCAGGTGCCGTTGTTGCGGCGAATATTTTACTTGGGAATCGTTACAGCAAAGAAGACCTGCCAAACTTTAAAACTTTCATTTTCTGACTAATGGTTTATAGTTATTCTTTTAGCGAAAGTTTTAAAGAACGAATTTTTTTATGAAGGAATAAAATTTTTATTGCTTATGCCTGTTAGTTTTCCTGCCCGACTGGCGTCAGTCAGGCGGGAGGTACTTTTTCTTTCAGGTGAAATAATAAAAGAAGAAAAATTAATTCTCCTGTCTCGTCAGCACATCACGTTTCAAACTTTCCCACAGTTTATCAAAGCTGCCGGTATCAGATTCTTTCCAGCGCTGAAGCCTTGTCCGCATCTTTTGTTTACGCTCGTTGCGGGCTTCATCAAAGAATTCCTGTATGAACCCGCTATCCTGCTCAAAAGCCATGCGGTTGTATATTTCTTTTAATTTACCCTCGTGTTGCACATTGGTTTCCGCAACCTGTTTTTCCATGATCTCTCTCAGGCGAACTTTTTCATCATAAGTTCCATCAGGCAATAAAGATTTTGCAATTACCGGCATCAGCTCAATTAAAACAAGGATCACGAGGAGCAAATAATAGCGAAACTGGGCAGCCCCGTTGCTTTTAATGAGGTTGTGAAGCGCTTCAATACGTGTAAGGAATCCGTCATTCATTAAAGTATTGAATGCCTGCATCTCTTTTTGTTTGGTTTGAGCGATGGCATCCGTAGTGCTGTCTATGCTGTTCAGTTTAGGCAGAGAGGATTCGTTCAATTGCGCATAAGATTCATCCAGCTTCTGGTATTCGTTCTGCTTGGCGTGAGCAATATCTTTCAAACCGATCCTGCCGCTGCCACCGGTACCGTCTGTTTCCGCAATAAAGGCGTCACGGCTTGCTGCCACTTCATTATATTTTGAATCGAGTTGTTGCTGTAAAGAATTTTTTTGTGATTGCAATTGCGCAACGACAGGTGCGTACAAGCTGTCAAGCTCATGCTGCTTTGACATTTTACGGTTCTCGTTGTCAAGGGAAATTTGCACATGAATTTCTTTATCGAACAGGTATAGTAACGCAGGCTGAGCCATAAATGTCCCGATGGTCAGTGCAAGGATCAGCCTGAATAGTATCGGGGTTGCCTTGCGTTTGTTGCTTGCAGTGATGCCTTTTATCAAAGCACGGTCAATGCCGAGAATAATAAGCCCCATGAATATGCCCAACAATATCGCGATAACAGAAGTATCTACTACGGTACTGAAAAAATAACTCCAGGCAAGTGTGGCGAACAGCCAGGTGCCCAAAACCGCCATGCCCGTTATCGCGTAACGGTTACGGTCAACGCTGCAATCCTGGATCAATTCTTTTTCTGCCGTGGACAGCCACCATAAAAAGCGTGTGAATTCTGAAGGAGAATAAGTTTCCCGTTGCGAAAGCGACTGCGCATTCGTATCCATTGAATAAATTTTTGATTGGTAAAAATATTTTGGTAGCGGTGGGGACGATTGAATAACGCAGAAGTGCGGGATTAATTATGTAGCAGCGTGGTTTTAGATTTTTGTTTATCGGAATTAATAGGTGAGCAGGAAAACCGTAAGCAGTTAGCTGTCCTTTTGTGAGCCTTGATCAGGATACAGGCAGGCCTTTGCTACGGGCTCCGGGAAAAAACAAAAAGTTCATGAAAAATGAAATTTGGCGGTACCAAACACAAATTATTTAGTTAGAATCATCTGTTTCGCATCAATTAATTTATCATTTATGTATAAGGAGTATTGGTAAACACCAGATGTAAGTCCTGATGCATCAAAGGTTAAACTTCCATTGCCCGGCCCCGAAATATTTATTTGTTTTAGTACGGCGCCATTTTTATCAGTAATAACTATTTTGGCTGATGTGTACTGCGGTGGTAAAGTATAGTTTATCGTTGCAGTGTGATTGAATGGGTTAGGTATGTTTTGTGAAAGTGAAGCTTTGGAAGATGCAGATAATAACATTTGCAAGTTACTGTTTTGTGACTGATTACCGGATAATATCATTGCTTTAAGTTCGTTCATTTCAGATTTAAGATTTTCTATTTCAGTTGTCATTTTTGTTAATGCAGAGTCTTTATTATCATTCATTTTTGAAAGTTCCTGCACAGCCTTAACCAATGATGGAACAAAATCAGCGTAAACCAAACTATAATTATCTTTCTCATTTTGCGGATGATTAACACCATCAAAATCATAATGAATCTCTTTAGCTGTTTTCTCAACATCCTGCGCTATAAAACCTGTGTGGATTTTTTGTTCATCTGTTGCAAGTTTGTTTTTCTGTAAATCAATTACACTATCAGGCACACCAAGAAATTTTTCATACCTGGTAATTTCTGCTTGATATGTAACAGGTTTTAGGTTATTTATAAATGCAAGACCTGGCACATTTGATTTTATATTAGTTTTAAATCTGCCGTCAGAAAAAGTGCTCCAGCCCACCTGGCCGCCAATCACTGTAACGTCAGTATTGCCAATTACAACTTTATTATTCGCATTAGCAATTGCATTATAACCAAAAGCAGACGCATTGGTTAAACTTGTATTACTAACATTGGCATAAGTTCCAATTGCGGTATTATAACTTCCATTCACATTTGAGTATAGTGCCTGAAATCCCATTGCAGTATTATAATTCCCTAAAGTGTTTTGATCAAGAGCCTCTTTCCCCATGGCGCTATTAGCAGTGCCGGCTCCGTTATGCATAAGAGCGTATGTTCCGTTAGCGGTATTATCCTGGCCGCCATTGTTATAATATAGAGCAGAATTGCCTGTAGCGGTGTTATCAGATCCATTGTAGTTACTAAATAGTGCCTGGAATCCTATTGCGGTATTATTGTCTGAGAAACTTAATTTGTTTAAAGCCTGGTATCCTATCGCAGTGTTATTAGAGCCTCCGCTATTTCCATAAATTGACTGATAACCAAAAGCACAGTTTTTGCTTCCTGTTGAATTATTGTATAGCGATTGAAATCCGGTTGCCGTATTAGCATCGCCATAAGCATCACCGTATAAGGCGCCGTTGCCAATGGCTGTGTTATTTACTCCCTGTATACCATTGTAAAGCGCAAGGCTTCCTATAGCTGTGTTAGACGAACCAACCAGGTTTGAGTATAATGCGAGGTTACCAATAGCCGTATTATCATTCCCCGAAGTATTTTTATTGAGGGTCTGGAAACCAATCGCAGTGTTATTTGCACCAGCCAGGTTGGAATAAAGCGCTTTTGACCCTACTGCCATATTTTTAGACGTCGTATTTTGCTTATACAGGGCTGAATCACCAATAGCAATAATGTTATTGGCTGCCGTAGTCTTATTTAAGGCTCCGGCTCCAATTACAATATTTGAATAGCCGCTTATATTGCTTTGAAAAGCATTGGAACCTAATACTACATTAATGGCCTTTCCGTTAAAAGGCGTTGTCCAATCGAGCAGACCTGCACCGTTTGTTGCAAGCACTTGTCCATTCAAACCGTCGGGAAATGGAAAGGTATAAGCACCTACAGTTAGCGTACCATTTACTGATGCGTTGCCACTATTTGCATTAATATTAAAAACCGGGATTGCATTTCCATTGCGGAATTCGTATGAAGTATCTGACTCGTTAAAAAATAACCCATAGTTAGGATTTTGAGAATATTGAAAAGCATATTTATTTCCATTTACTTTATAAACCCCTTTACCGGAAAAACTTAAAACGCCATTGCTGTCTATCAGCATATTATTGACAGTGGAGCCCAGCCTCCAGTTGCCTGCACCTGTTAAGCGACCCCTCGCTATACTGTTAGTTTTAAAAATTATGTCCTTGTTATCTATTGTGCCCAAAAAGTTTGAATTAGTAAGCCCGCTGTTTCCTGTAATTAACCAGCTTTGAGCACATATAGCAGATGGAATGATAAGAAACAGAAAAGGAAATAATTTTTTCATAAAATAAGATTTAAATATTGTTCACTAAGATAATGATATAAGCAAACAGAAATATTATATAACAGAATAGTTATAGATTTCTTTGATGCTGCAAAAAAATGTGGTACAGTAGCTGCTCCGGGAGACAAAGCCGGAAAGCATTTCCTGCACATTAAATCTTCACCATTAATTTTACGGATGCTATTAAAAGTTTTTGGTAAAAATCCTTCAGGCGATGAATTAAAAAAAGTGGAGGCATCTCCAAATTACCAGGATAAAGGCTTTAAGAATTTAATGCTCACAAACCTGATGGAAAACGTTTCTATGTTCCCGATTTTGTGGAAGTTCATGAATAAACCAAAAAATACAGTTCCTCCCAAACCACTCCCTTCTGTAAAAACTAATTTAAAATCATTACCGGACGGTGCCACGGTTATCGTGTGGTTTGGCCATTCATCTTATTTAATTAAGATCAATGGCAAACATATTTTGGTTGATCCGGTATTCAGCGGGCATGCTTCTCCCTTTTCTTTCTCCGCTAAAAGTTTTCCCGGAACTGATGTTTATGCTGTTGAAGACTTTCCTGAAATTGATGTGTTGATAATCAGCCATGATCATTACGATCATTTGGATTATGAAACTGTAAAAAAATTAATGCCGAAAACAAAGTTGATCTGTACCTCACTCGGTGTTGCTTCACATTTAAATTATTGGGGCATAGACAATGAGAAGATCAAAGAGTTCGACTGGTGGAATAATTATGAATTGCCAGGTGACATGCAATTAACAGCCTTGCCCGCTCGTCATTTTTCAGGGCGAACCTTTGTAAGAAATAAAACGCTTTGGTCTTCATTTGCATTAACCACCAAACAATGTTCTTTATTTATCGGCGCTGACAGCGGGTATGGCGATCACTTTAAATTAATTAATGAAAAGTTTGGGTCATTTGATATAGCGATACTTGAATGCGGCCAGTATAATACGGCATGGCATGATATACACATGCTGCCCGAGGAAACGGTGCAGGCTTGTATTGACTTAAATGCAAAAGTGCTGATGCCGGTGCATTGGGGAAAATTTTCGATCTCCCTTCATCCATGGGATGAACCTGTAAAAAGACTGCTTAGTAAGGCTAATGAATTGAAGGTAAAAGTTACCACGCCCATGATCGGTGAGCCCGTTATTGCAGGAAGTTCTTATCCCGGAAAAAACTGGTGGATGCTCTAATAATTCTAACCGCTGCAAGTATAAGCGACTTAGGCAAAAGCCGGGCTAGGTGTTTTATAAATTAATAGTAACCGGTAATTTTATACAAAAAATATGATGCACGAGCGTATTGCACCTGTTGAAACACATAAAGAAGAATTCAGAAAGATCGGCTACCTGTTAATAGATTCAATTGCTGACTTTATACATAGCATTAAAGAAAAACCTGTAACAACAGGCGAGTCACCAAAACAGTTGCAAACCGTTCTTGGAAATGTATCATTGCCTGAACACAGTGTGCCAGCTGAAGAATTATTTTCACGTGCAACAGATTTATTATTTAATCATTCCCTGTTAAACGGTCATCCGAAATTTTTCGGTTATATCACATCTTCCCCCGCACCGGTTGGTGCACTGGCAGATCTGTTAGCCGCTTCAGTTAATCCGAACGTGGGTGCGAATATTTTAAGCCCGATGGCAACCGAAATTGAAAAACAAACTATAAAATGGCTGGCAGAATTTATAGGCGTTTCTTCCTCTTATGGAGGCGTATTGGTAAGCGGTGGCAATATGGCGAACTTCACTGCTTTCTTAGCGGCAAGAACGGTTAAAGCACCAAAAACTATCAAAGAAGATGGCATATCAAACAATGACCAGAAGCTAACAGTGTATTGTGCGAGAAGCACGCATACATGGATAGAAAAGGCGGTTGTTTTGTTTGGTCTTGGCACTAAAGCAATCCGTTGGATAGAGACAGATGCTGCAAACAAAATGAACAATACCGTATTAGAACAAACGGTAAAAGATGATATAGAAAACGGATGCAAACCACTTATGATAATTGGTAATGCAGGAGATGTAAGTACGGGTGCTGTGGATGATTTAAAAGGTATAGCTGCCATTTGCAAAAAATATGATCTGTGGTTTCACATAGATGGCGCTTATGGAATTCCCGCTGCTGTAATACCCGGATTAAAATTTTTATTTGAAGGAATTGAAGAAGCAGATTCAATTGCGCTCGATCCGCATAAATGGCTGTATAGTCCTTTGGAGGCAGGATGCACTTTGGTGAAAGATCCCAACCATTTAATTGAAACGTACAGTTCGCACCCTGTATATTATAATTTTTCCAGTGATGATGAACCTTCCACTCAAAATTATTATGAATATGGTTTTCAGAATTCACGCGGCTTCAGGGCGCTTAAAGTCTGGATCGCTTTACAGCAGGCTGGCAGAACCGGTTATATACAAATGATTGGTGAAGATATACAGCTTTCAAAACTGTTATACGATTTGGCAAACAAGCATGCTGAACTAGAAGCCGTTACTCAAAATCTAAGTATTGCTACATTCAGGTATGTTCCATTACAAGGTTATGATGACGAAAACAAAGAAGCTTATTTAAACAAATTAAATGAAGCGGTACTTAACGATTTGCAGCATGGAGGAGAGGTCTTCCTTTCTAATGCAGTTATAAACGGAAAGTATTGCCTGCGATGCTGCATTGTAAATTTCAGGACGTCAAAAAAAGATATAGAAGAAGTGGTAGAAATAATTGTAAGAGAAGGCAGAAAAATACACGCTATTTTTAAGGAACAGGTTACGGTCAAATAAAGCAATATTTATAAAAGACATCAATCAAGGCAAATGAACAAACGTGCCGTATATCCTGCCTTGCCGGCGGCAGGCGGGGTTTTTTCTTGACTTTTTGGTTTTTGCGGTAAGACAAAAGAACATTCAGGACAATGGGAGAAGCAGAAATAGATGCCCTGCATCACACAATCATCATCCATTCGCACATCATTACGTATGGAGATGCGGCAGATGAAAAACTCACGGAGAACATAAGAGCGGAAATTGAAACGATGTGGAATGAATCGCATGCAACAGTTATCATCAAAAGAATTCCTTGTCATGTAGTTTTTCGCATTACGGCGGAACTGCACCCCGCCATCGATACGACAGAAGTGTACAGCAACACTAACCCGCGCAATAATTATTTCAGGATAGAGGAATATGCACTTGGTAATATCTCTTTTGTTGACGGGATTGGTTGCAACAGCGGTTATTTCAAAGTAGAGAATTTATATATCGGTTCTACAACGGCTGCGCATGAATACGGACACACACTTGGGCTTCATCATCCTGCGGATCTCGACTACAGGGGCAAAGGTGTTCCCCGCATTATGTATCCGAGGGGCACATTGGTTGACGCGCCGTATCAATACGATCCCTCAAAACCTGCGGGTGTTACCGGCGGCACCATGCATCCTATGTACAGGAAAGTATTTGCGGAAGATATTGCTATGCTGCGGCTGGAACGCCTCCGTTTTAATAATAGCAAAGCTGTTGCCGGTGATTTTACCAATGTGTTTCATTTTAACTATGGAGATGAAGTTTGAGATAGTCGTCATGGTTCGAGACGACATAGGCTATGGTAAAATCGTTTTTTGAAAAAGTCTTTAGAAAACGCCTGTTTAGTTTTTATTAGTAGCTGCACTCTATGATCAAGATGCCACAAGTTGAAATCCCACGTGCAAAGCCAAAATCAGGGTAGAAAAACGAATGTGCTGAAATGCTTAAACAATTCGTGAACATAATAGATGCACTGCGCAATTCAAAGCATCACTAATAATCATGCTCCTCGCATAACCATCACGGCCCAACAGTTGAAGTCACAGTAGTGCCTCAGCTAAATCAAGGCGCATCCCACAAATGGGCTGTATATCATTTGTGGGGGTCTTTTTTTGTTACTTTTTTGGACAAGCAAAAAAGTAAATAAGAAAAGTATTTGTTACTTAAGAGAGAAAAAGTAAAAGGAAAAAATTTGTTACGTAAGAGCAAAGGTGACAGATCCATAATTGTTTAAATACAAAAAATAAAAAAAGAAAGTATTTATTATTTGTTCACCTCATCAAGCAATGACTGCACTTCCTCAATCCCCACATTCTTTTTCTTATTATCAATATCAACAACAACAACATAACCATCGCTGCTGCCAATGCTGTTCAGTGCATCTACTATCTGTTGTTGGTTACTGCTGGTGCGATACCCCGCATCATTCCATTCCTCATAACTGCACAAACATCCGAGTGAGGGTGTTTGCGGGTANCAGGTTTCCGCTTTATAAATTGAAGGGTCAATCGTAGTGCCGTGCATGATGATCGCAGTGCGGCCTATTTTACCGGCATAAAAACTTTCATAGATGCCATCATAATTTTTCCAGGAAGCAGGCAGTAAAGATGCATACATCGGTTTGCTCCATGGAATGTCTGCAAGCCCGCTGTCAGCAAAGAATGCATCGGGCGTTGTTTCATAAGGTAATTGCATTTGCAGATTTTGTGTAGGACCGATATACAAAAGCCTCGATACATCAAAACCGCTGAAACGCAATATGCCCCGCGGCGTGTTGCCGTTGGTGATATAAAACGGGTAGTTTGTTATTGCTCTTGCCAGTTGCGCTGCATGAAAATAATGGCCGGCCGAATCTTTTACGAATGTGCCATCCGGTTTGCGGATAATAACAAGACCGGCATACTCACGGTTGCCTCTTTGCAAACTATAAATAACTGTTTGCCCTTTTAGAAAATTGCTGCTGAAAATATCATGCAGCGGAGGTAATGGTTGCGGCTTTTTTGTCACAAGGCGGCTTTGCAATATCTGCAGACCGACACTACTGTCTTTTGGAAATTTGCGCTTCATTGATGCATCGATCAGGACTTTGCCGTTCACAGGGTCTGCCCTTAACACATATTCGGCGCAACGTATGAAAATACCAACCGATCTTGTCTGCTGCATTAACTGCAATGCCTGTGTTTTAAATTCCTTTTTATATAACGAATACGTTGTTTCCAGCAAGTTCTTTTGAAAATAATCTGAAAGCTGCGCAGCCTTGCTCCAGGCAACCGCCAGCTTTTGTTTGGTAAAGTCATTTTTATATTGCAATAACTCCAGGCTCCATAATGCATCGTTCCACTCACCTTCATTATCATCGTTCAACGGGTCTGCGAGGTATTGTTTTATCGTGGTATCAACAAGATATTTATAGCGGTCTGCTTTTGCCTGCGTTGTTGTAACCTTACTATATACCGAATCGCTTACAGCTTGTTGGGAAAATAGCGGAACAGAAAAAACGAGTAATACAACTATAAAAAAATATTGCTTCATGAAGCTAAGCTACAACTTAGCCGCGATCGTCATTGTGGGGGAACGAAGCAATCTTTAAACATCATTCCCAACTTCCGGCAGGTGGCAGGCGGGGATTGGTAATCTCATCATTAAACAACGATTAATTCTTTTTGAGGCTCTCATCGTTCGGCTCTTTGTTCAAATATGACCGAAATAATCCGGCAGGCCAATGTCATTAAGTCAATCCATCATTGTAAACGACATCGAGACACCTATTCTCACCGGGCTTTCCGCTATTATCCGGCAGCCAGTTTGTTTGGAAATATTTAACTGCTCGTTTTGAGCAGATAAAATCTCATGTGGTAGTGAACTAACAACGCTATTTATAAGAGAGCTTTTAATTCTTTTTCAGCCGCAGGTCCACAATTTCTCTGCTGCCTCAATCAATTGATTTTCGGTTCTTCGACAAAAAAATTAAAAAACGATCAAACTCTTTTAACTTAAGCCTATCTAAAACAAATTTTGCCCGATTGCTAAGGCGGTTAAATCTTAAGAATCTGGTTTCTATTTCTTTTTTTGATATCAAGGAGTAAAATTTATAACCACTTCACTTTGAATCCAGTTTCGCCCGATAATGCACTAAACTCATCGTCGCCGGTAATTAAAGTTGCTTTTCTTTTAATCGTAAGTGCTGCAGCAAAAGCATCTGCATAAGAAATAGAATATTTAGCCTTCAGTTTTGCAGCGACTAATGTAAATTCCAAATCTGCATCAATTATATGAATTGGAAATTGGCGCAATGCTTTCCAGACAAGCTCAGCCTTAGTTGCTCCATCTTTCCTGTAACTCATATAATAAACTTCGCCTGCATTAATACAGGTTAAATATAATTCGTGCTTATCGGCTGCAGCCTCATTTAATAATTGCTCTACTTTTTCGCCACCTTCTTCATTCCTGAAAAAAGCAAGCAAGGCATAACTATCCAATACAAAATGCGCCATTGCTTATTTTGTTTTTCTAGATTTTACCGACGAATGCAATTTTCTTTCTTCCAGTTTTTTTTCTTCTGCTTTCATATTCCGCATTTCTTCTTTTAAATTTCCTGTTGCCTTTAAAACACCCATGAAAGATTTAAAATAATTTTCATTCATCGGGCGAATTACCACACCGTTTTCAGTTTCTTCAAAAATCACCTTAACACCCGATTTTATTCCATACTTGTTTCTAATTCGTTTGGGAATCAATAGTTGCCCTTTAACTGTTAATACAGATGTTTCCATATTTTATTTTTGTCTTACAAATATAATAAAGTATTACTTATGAAAAAAGTAATACTTTATTAAAATGGTTTAATTATTAATTTTCCGCCCGGCCGGCTGCCGGATAGAAGTGAAAAGCCGGTGAGGCAATGTGTATCGGCTTTGTGCCGGACTTGTAACGCGTAGCTGGAACTGTAGCTCATGGTTATTCATAAGCTGATAGCCCCAAATAATATGCTGGACTTAATTCTGTGCATCTTTCTTTATCTTCTCGTCATATTTTTTTTGCAGATCACTTAATGCGGCATCATAACCGGGCTGATCTACAAAAGAAGCAGGATCGTATGCATCGCCGGCTTTATGTTTTTCATGCAGTTTAAACTGGCTGGCATGCGATGCAAGCCATATATCGAATGAGATATTTTTCATTGCCTTTAATGTATAAGCATAATCTCCGGCTATCGAGGGATAAGTTGTTATAGCTGCAAACGGCTTATCTGTAATAATAGTGGGCATGTTGGCGATAAGCACACGGTAAGATCTTTGATCATCTTTTACCGTAAACAAAAAACTGCAGGCGCCTTTCGTGTGGCCGGGATGATGCAACATAACCAGTTGCATATTGCCTAATTGAATTGTATCATTATTATGCAATAAACGGTCGGCTTTTACAGGCTCGAATGTTGTGCCATACTTACCCAATTCATAGTCTGAGCTGCCGCCGGTTGCCAATACTTCTGCATCTTTTTCATCAACCATTAGTTGTGCACCTGTGCTCTTTTTAATGGCTACCATAGCGCCTGCATGGTCATAGTGCGCATGTGTGATTAAGAGTATTTTGGTATCGGCAAACCTCAAGCCCAGGGTTTCGATGTTGTTTTTTATTTGTGCCGCAGAAGATGCAAGCCCTGTATTGATGAGTATATTTCCCTGTGTCGTTGTGATGAGATAACAGGCAAGGTCATAAGTGCCGACGTAATACAGGTTGCCTGCGATGCGGAATGGGGGATATGGTCTTACCCAATTCGAATCTGTTTTAGGCTCGTATACTTTTTGTGCCGCTATGGATAATGATGTTAATGATAAGGTAGTCGCAAGGATTATATGCTGTAGTGAACATTTGAACATATAGAGGTATTGAATGATAGTTGTTCAAATATATCAGATGCAGAATATATTCGGCGCTGTTGAGATTATATTTTTTAATGCATGAATTTTTGATTATACAAAAGTTGAGTGGAAATAATTATGTTAGGTTTTGCTGAGAAGCTCAAAGTGAGCGCATCAAACCACTGCCTCCTTATTATATTTACCCCTGTATTCCAATGGCGACATTCCTGTAATTTTTCTGAATACTTCACGAAACGCTTTCAGATCCGAATAACCAACTTCATACATTACTTCATTAACTGTTTTGCGGGTGGTTTCAAATGCTTTTTTTGCCGATTCAATTTTTACCCGTTGCGCATATTCAACAGGAGTATTCCCGGTTGCTTTGATAAACCTCCTGTCAAAGTTTCGCCTGCCAACAGCAAACCTCGAAGACAAATCTTCAACAGATATTTTTTCATCCACTTTACTTTCAATATATGCCTGTGCCTGTTGAACCATTTCATCCCCGTGCAACTTCTGACCTTTAAATATTATGAATGCTGACTGACTTTGCCTGTCCATTTCAATCTGGAATACTTTGGAACAAAAAATGGCTGTTTGCCTGTCATAATATTTCTCAATCAGATAAATCACGAGGTTCAGGAAAGAATAGGCGCCGCCATTTGTATAAATTCCATTTTCATCTGTGATCAATTTATCTGTTTGTAAATTCACTTTTGGAAACATAGTTCTGAAATTATCCGCAACAGCCCAATGTGTAGAGCATGTTTTTCCATCAATCAATCCTGATGATGCAAGCAAAAATGCACCTGTGCATATACTTGCTATTTCAGCGCCTTGTTTATATTGCCTCCCGATCCAATCAATCAGTATTTTGTTCTCCTTCACCGTTTTTTGATAATTAT
>JGI24806J26614_1000182_pt1 | contig 15507 bp, 14 predicted proteins | sample Kansoi200umMDA_FD_26614 | JGI IMG/M metagenome (IMG submission 26614)
TCAGCGCCTTTTAATGTTGATAATGCCATTGTTGAAACTGGTACTGATAAAAGCCCAAGCCCCATGCCACGAATCATTAATGGCCAAAAGAAATTATCTGCACTTGTTTGTGGTGTCATGATACTATACGTCATAAGGCAGTATAAAAAGAAAACACCCATACCTACTGCAATAAGATATTTTTGTGATACGCCCCGCTGTATGAGCTGACCTATTATGGGCATCATAAAAGCAACCATGAGTGTGCTTGGTATCAGTAACAATCCTGATTGTGTGGCATCCCATCCAAGAATTGTTTGTGTGTATAATGGAATAATAAATGTAGAACCAAACAAACCAAAGCCCTGCACAAATGATAAGAATACACCCATTCTAAGATTGTTGTTCTTTAAAACACGCAATTCAACAATTGGATATTTATACGTCATCTCCCGCCAGATAAAACAATAAAAACCAAGCGCAGCAACGATGGTTAATGTAATGATTAGTTTGCTGCTGTACCAATCATCTTCTTGTCCTTTTTCCAAAATATATTGCAATGAGCCAACTGCCGCAGTCAATAAAAAAATGCCCAACCAATCAACCTGGCTTGCTGGCCGTTTCTCTGCATACTTAGGGCTGCGTACAAATTGCAGAGTAAGCAATGTAGCAATAATACCAACTGGAATATTTATGTAAAAAATATAAGGCCATNNAAAGTGATCAACAATATAACCACCAAGTGGCGGACCAAGTGTGGGACCAATAATAACGCCAAGCACATAAATAGCTTGCGCCATTGCTCTTTTCTCAGGAGGATAACTTTCAGTAATAATCGTTTGTGAAGTTACAAGCAATGCACCACCACCAAGACCTTGTATAAAACGAAATATGATCAGCTCATTTATGCTCGTTGCATTACCACATAAAAAAGACGCGACTGTAAATATTATAATCGATGCTGCAAAATAATTTCTTCTTCCAAATTGTTGCGATAACCAGCTCGTCATCGGAACGATGATTACATTGGCAATTGAGTAAGCAGTAATAACCCAGCTTACTTCATTCAACGTAGCACCAAGGCTGCCTTTCATATTATTCAGCGCAACGTTTACGATAGTTGTATCAATAATTTCAAGCAATGCACAGAACACTGCAGTTATTGTAATGATGACTCTTCGGGATCCATATTCTACCAATGATTGCTGTTGTACCATGTCTATGAATTACTGCAATTATATTTTTATTGAACAAGCTGCATTGCTACTATCATCGCCTGTTGTGTCACTCACTTGTACGTTCTGGTCATTATCATTAGTGAACAATAAGCCAGCTACTCTTTGCCTTGTTGCCTTTTCTTCAGCACAAGAGTGCGACGCAACGATGATGCTATGAAATACTATTGCCGGTAACAAAAAATTATTTCAACTATTAATTAAGATGCACATCCACGTTTACGTTCATGCCTGCCTTTAATTGTTTTACCAATGAATCATTCTTGTTTGTGAATTCAATTTTTACAGGTAAGCGCTGTACAACTTTTACAAAGTTGCCACTTGAATTATCAGGAGGCAACAATGCAAAACGTGAACCGGTAGCAGGAGAGAAGGATGTAAGCTGCGCTTCAAACTCATGATCGGGAAATGCATCTACATCAACAATTACTTTCTGACCGATTTTAAGATCGTCAAATTGTGTTTCTTTAAAGTTTGCAACTACCCAAATGTCGTTGTCCTGTACAATACTAAAAGTTGCCTGTCCTGCCTGTAAGAATTGTCCTTCATGCACATTTACTTTTGATACGATACCATCTGCAGGCGCTAATACAACTGTGTAAGAGAGATTCAATTTTGCATCGTCAACATCAACCTGTTTTTGTTTGATAGTTGAGTTTGCCAAACCAATTTGCGTAGATGTAGCGTTGCTTTGAGAGCTTACAGCATTTGTTTGCTTTGTTGCCTGGTTTCTTTGTTCCTGCAATATGAGCAGTTGTTTTTCTGCTGTTTCTTTTGCAGCCTGCGCCTGCTCGAATTGTTGTTGTGTTATAGAATGATCCTGTATAAGATTTGCATAGCGATTATAATCCTGTGTAGTGCGCCATACATTAACCTTGGCTGCTTCTATCTGTGCATCAATTGTTTTTACCGATGCTTCTGAGGTAGCAATATTTGAATGTGCTGCAGTAGTAGATGCCTGAGCAATAGAAAGGTTACTTTCTGCTGTGACTAGCGCAGCTTCTGTTTGTGCTAATTTTATTTTAAGATCACGATCGTCAAGTACCAGCAATGTATCTCCCTTCTTTACTTTCATATTGTCCTTAACCCTTACTTCGGTAACATAACCTGAGATCTTTGGAATAACAGGATTAACATTGGCTTCTACCTGCGCATCATCTGTATCTTCATGATGCAATGCATGGATATATTTTGTGATTCCAAATGAACCGCCTGCAAGTATTAAAACAACTAGTACAATTAGAAATGTTTTACTTCTTTTTTTTGGAGCAGCATCGCTGCCTTTGTCTTGTGTTGTTGCCATAAAAAATATTCGCCTTTAAAAAAAGTTTGATTGAATTATTGGTTGAGTATACCTGCTTTTTGTAACAGTGTTTGATAAGACACGTATGCATCAGCTTTTGCAAGCGTAAGATTAAGCTTTGCTCTTAGTTGTGCCACGTCTGCATCAAGCAGGTCAGTGAGCGTAAGCATATTATTATCGTATTTGTTTTTGCTAATGCGATAATTTTCAGTTGACCGGTCTACGTCTTTTTTCAACACTTCAATTTTATTAAGCCCGGAATAATAATCTGAATATGCTTTGTTGATAGAAAAATGTAATTCATCAAGCGTTATTGCTTCGCTTGCCTGTATTTGCTGCTCTCTTGCTTTTGCCTGCTGCACTTTCGCATCTGTTTTCCAGAGCGATGACACACTGTACTTTACACCGACCCCGACATTTAATGCATTGGTGATACTTATAAATTTTGGAATGTCTGCAGCCAGATACCCGCCGGTTAGTGCGATAGTAGGATAGTAGTCACCTTTTGCTTGTTTAATCGCTGCATCGGCTGCTTTCTTCCTGCTGTCAAGCGCTTTTATATCATACCTGTTCTGCGCAGCAAGAGTTTCGTAATCTTCGATAGTTTTTACTTCTCCCAGTTGCCTTAGCGAAGCCGAATCCAGCTCCAGTTTTGTGGATTCAGGTAAACCCAACAAAATATTCATATTAACCTGTGCAATTTGTATAGCATTCTGTGCATCGAGCAGACCAAGTTCAAATTGGGATGTTTGTAACTGCGCCGTTAACAGATCGTTCCTGGCGAGTAAACCATTTTTTTCAAGATTGGTAAAATCGGTATCTCTTTTTCTTGATTGTTCAAGATTCTCTTGTACCAGCCTTGCTGCAATTTTGGCTTTGTAAAGATTTACGTAAGCAGAAATCGTGTTTAAAATAACATCTTCTTTGTCATTATCAGCATCAAGCATGGTTGCCTGTTCCAAATACTTAGCTGACTCAATACCAAATTTTACTTTAAAGCCAGTAAAGATCGGGTAGGAAATATTGGCTGATCCATATATCACTTGGTTGATGTTGAAAGCGCCTATCGCTGAAGTGTCTTTGCGATATGAATGGACAGTGACATTACTCAACTGCATAAAATTTACACCAATGCTTGCATTAGGCAGCCTGTCTTGGGTCGCCTGCTTTGTAACAGCTACTGCTTCAGCAATTTTTGCTTTGCTTAATTGAAGTTGTTTGCTGTTTTTAATACTGAGATCAATAGCCTCATTAAGCGTTAGCGTTTTTGTTTCCTGTGCCTGCACATTAAGTACAGGCAAAAGGAACAGGATAAAAACTATTATTGCGATCTCGAATCTTTTGTATTTCATATTCAATATTGCTTTAAACCGGTAAGTAGATTTATAATGAATGAAAATTCAGTTTTATGAAAAAAATTATGCTTTTATGCCATCCCAGCACATCTGGAAATTTATATCAAGTACTTCTTTTGTAAGTCTTTTGTTGAAATAAGTAATGCGTTTTGCTATTTCATTAATAGTGCCAATCATAAAAGATGTTAGCCAGAATGAGTCGGTGTTTTTAATAATATGTTGTTCTTTCCCACGATTTAACAACTCAAGTAAAGGTTCAAACATTTTTTTTAGTGTTGTTTTTGTTTCTTCATCGATGTATGGAGAATGAAAACATTGTTCGATAAATATGCTCTCTTCAAACCTTGAAATCCTGTGCTGTACTATGTTTGACCATATTGTGTGAAAGCCTACTTTAAAAGGAGCTGAAGCATCATAATTCTGAAAAAATATATTTGCCGAATTTTTCACACAATTATCAAATAGACTTATAATAAGTGATTCTTTGCTCCTGAAATAAATATAAAGTGTACCTGTTGCAATCTTTGCTTCTTTTGCAACCGACTGCATAGTAATTCCTGAAAGCCCGTTTAGCTTTACAAGTTTAAGTGTAGCTTTAAAAATATCTTCTATTTTATTTTCGTCTCTTAATTTCACGGCGCAAATATAAATGAATATTTATTCATTTATAAAATTTTTGCACAGAAAATTTTTAGCTCTTATCCTATCAAATATTCATATTTTAATGTGCTGCTTGTCCCATAGAGGAAGCAACGATTGTTAATCATAAAATCTTAACATGTTAACAAGAAAATTAAAGGCTACTACAATTAAAGAATATATAGATGCAGCGCCGGTAGAAATACAATCCAGATTATTGCAGGTGCATGAATGTATAACTAAGGCAGCACCAAGTGCAGAAGAAGGATTAAAATGGAGCATGCCTGCTTATTCTTATAAGAGAATACTGGTGACTTTTGCCGTGTTTAAGAATCATATTGGCTTTTACCCTACACCATCCGTAATAAAAGCTTTCGAAAAACAACTTCAAAAGTATAAAACTGCAGAGAGTTCAGTTCAATTTCCGCATGATGAAAAACTGCCGTTATCACTAATCGAAAAAATGGTAAAATTTCGTGTAAAGGAAAGTTTAATGGATGATGCAAAATGGAAATTATGAAGTAGCTTTTAGCTAAATACATCTACTTGAGTTGAAGTGTGCGACGCAACAGGTGATGCCATTATTCCTGCGGCCGGGTACATAAATTCTTTTCCTTTTTTTCTACCGCTCATCACAAATACTAATAAATTAGTTGTACTACTAATGAATTAGTTTTACATTGCTTTAAACTTAAGTGATGGTAAAACTTGCAAAAAGAGAAGAACAAATAATGCAGATATTCTGGGAGTTGAAAAAAGCATTTATAAAAGAACTAATACCTGAATTTCCTGATCCAAAACCACATTATAATACAGTAGCAACAATGGTAAAAATTTTAGAAGATAAAGGCTTTCTTGCGCATGAGATAGTTGGAAATATATATCAATATTACCCGGTTATATCGAGGGAAGATTACCAGGAACACGCTATAACAGATATTGTAAAACAGTATTTCAATAACTCATATCCTTCTATGCTGGCATACTTTGCCAAAGAAGAAAAAATATCTGAATCAGAATTGAAACAAATCATAAAACTTATAAAATCAAATAACAAATGATACCGTACGTATTGCATGTTGCATTGTTTATTTCGGTTTGTCTTTGTTTCTATAAGCTATTGCTAAAGAAAGAAACTTTTTACAGGCTTAACCGTTTTGTGCTGCTAAGCATTGTTGTTTTATCGTTCATTATTCCGCTTGTTCCGGTGCCGCAGCAATGGGCATTTGGCAGGGAAACAAATGAAGTTATTACCAGTACTCCGTTAGTTAAAAATAATTTGTCAATTAATGACGAATCTAAGACCGAAACAACTAAGCAAACTGTTCAACAACCGGAAAATATTCAACCTGCAACAAAAGATGCTATAAGTGCTGATCCTGTTTTTTCATGGAGCCGGGTATTTGCTGTTGCTTTGTTTTTATACTGGATAGGTGTGTTGATCTTTAGTATTAATTTCTTGCTGCAGCTATTTGTGTTGTTGCATCGTGCATGGACAAAGCCGTTGATGAAAGATGGTCGTTTTCGAATAATAGAATTAGAAGGATATAAAGCTCCCTGCTCATTTGCCAACTATATTTTTATCAATCCTTCGAAATACGACTGGGATACTTATAACCAAATATTGCTGCATGAAAAAACACATATTCAGCAAGGGCACACTTTTGATATCATTTTGGCAGAGCTGCTTGTAGTATTTCAATGGTTCAATCCCTTTGCCTGGGTATACAGGAAAGAACTTGAGAATAATCTCGAATTTCTTACAGACAATTTTATGCTTGAAAGGCATGAAGTAGAAAAAGAAAGTTACCAGCTTAGTTTGTTGAAAGTTTCGGTACCTCATTTCTCACTGGGTCTTACTACTAATTATAATCAATCTACTTTACAAAAAAGAATCGTTATGATGAACGCAAAAAAATCAAACCTCAATACCATGTGGAAATATTTTTTTATTCTGCCAGTGATCGGCTTGCTCATGTGTGCATTGAATAACACTGTTGTTTATGGGCAAACAAAGAATAAAAACACGAATGAGAATACGAGCCAGGAAAAAAAGACAAACCAGAATAAGAATAATACTATGCAGGACCGCAGCAGTGGTTCCTGGTTTGCTACAATAAAAGGCGAAAAAATAAGAATACAATTTACCAGTGATGATTCTGAAAACTGGAATAGTAATTCGGATTTTCTTGTTAGCGAATTTTCAACACTTCCAAAAAATGGTCCCGGTGAATTTACCTTAACAAGAGAAGCGGGCACTATGACTTTCAAAGGAAAGTTTGATGGCGATAAAGGTTATGGAGATTATAAATTCACTACCAACAACGATTTTAATACTGCATTGAAAAATGCAGGAATAAAGGGAATTGAGGCAGATGATTCTTTTGCTTTTTTTCTCATTAACATTAAGAAAGATTATGTAAAAATGTTGCAGGACAATGGTTATGCAAACATTGACAAAGATCAGTTGATCTCTATGGCTGCATTAAAAGTAGATGCTGCATTTATAAATATGTGGAAACAAAATGGCTTCAAAAATTTAAGCACTGAAGATCTTGTTTCTGCAAAAGCAATGGGAATCGATAACGATTATGTTGCTGATATCAGAAAAGCTGGTTATAATGATATAACGCTCGAACAACTTATTAGTTTTAAGGCGCAAGGCATAACCGGTGATTATATCAATAAACTTAAACAGTCAAGTGTATGGAAAAAGGAAAATGCGCCAAATCCGGAAGATATTAGTTCTTATAAAGCATTGAATATCGATGAAAATTTTATAAAATCTTACGAAGCAATCGGCATGAAAGGTCTGACATCTGAAAACTTAACATCACTGAAAGCAACGAACACAACTCCGGAATTTGTAAAGAGCTTTATGGATCTTGGTTACAAAGACATTGATGCTGAAAATGCAGTTTCGTTGAAGTCTGTTGGCGTTACGCCAGAGTTCGTTAAAGGATTCCAGGCAATGGGTTTCAAAGATCTTTCATTAGATGACATGATCTCTGCAAAAGCTACAGGTGTAAATTCAGAATATATAAAAAGCTTTACAACATTGGGTTTCAGCAGCAATGAACTCGAAGATTATGTGCCCTTAAAATCTTTGAACATAACGCCTGAATTTGTAAATGGATTTAAGAAGTTAGGCTTCAATGATATTTCACTTGATGATTTGCCTGCATTGAAATCAACAGGTGTAACACCGGAGTTTGTAAAATCTATGCAGGATAAAGGAATAAAATTAAATAGTCTCGAGAAATACATCCAGCTAAAAACTGCAATGAATTAATAACGCGCAAGTTTGATAAATAAAAAGCCTTGTAATTACGAAGGTTTTTTTATCTGTTGGTGTAGACGATAGATCCTTGTGGCATCTTCGTTGTGTCACTCACTTGTGCTTTCTGTTCAATACCGAACTAAACGTACAAGAGTGCGACGCAACGAAAGCTTTATAGTAGCAATGCAGTTGGATAAAAAAACAAAAAAGCCCGCATTTTTATTTGCGGGCTTATCTTTTATTAAACGCTTTTAGCCTAATTTCTCAACCTGCATATAATTCAATTCAACAGGAGTGGAGCGACCAAATATTTTTACTGTTACTTTCAATTTTTTCTTTTCATCATTTACTTCTTCAATAACACCATTGAAATCGTTAAATGGTCCTTCAATGATCTTGATAGTTTCACCAACGATAAATGGTTCACTCATTGTTACACCCTGGTCATTCATTTCATCAACCTTACCAAGCATTTTATTTACTTCTGCTTTGCGAAGAGAGATGATGTTTCCTTTAGAACCTTTACCATCAGTTAGAAAATGCATAATGTTTGAAATATTACTGATATGATGGATAATATCATCGGTTAATTTTCCATCAGCAACTTCAAGCATAACATAACCTGGAAAATAGTTTTTTTCGCGCATTACTTTTTTACCGTTCTGCACTTTATAAACTTTTTCCATTGGAAGGAAAACCTGTTTTATAACATCAGTCCAACCGCTACGGGCAATATCTTTATCAAGGTATTCCTTTACCTTTCTTTCTTTACCACTTACAACACGCAATACATACCATTTGGTTTCTGCCTGCTGTACTTCCTGCTGTGTATCCTGAGTATCCGTCATTGTTTAATTCTTAAAAAGTGAATAGATCAGTTTCAGCACTTCACTGCTAGCAAAGTCCATTAAAGATACCATAAGCATAATAACAAGTGTTGCCACCAATACAATAGCTGTAGATTGTTGTAACTGTGTACCCGTTGGCCAGGTTACTTTTTCTACCAGTTCATGGTAACTTTCTTTGATATAGTTTGATACTTTGTTCATCAAAATAATTTGAGAATTTGAAAATTCGAGAATTTGAAAGTGAAAAAGAAAATGAAAAACAAACGTATTTTCAAATTTTCAAATTGAAACATTTTCAAATTAACTCAGCACGGGCACTAGGATTCGAACCCAGATCGAAGGTTTTGGAGACCTCTATACTAACCGTTGTACGATGCCCGTGTATAATTCTAAAAGAACGTAAAAAAGAACTCCTTATTAGAAACAAAGTACTCAGGCTTATGCCCAAGTACTTTGCAAATTTATGAAAACTGTTTCCAAACTCTCTGTTTAAAGAGCTTAGAAGTTTTTATTTCAGGATTTCAGTAACCTGACCGGCACCTACTGTTCTGCCACCCTCACGAATAGCGAATTTCAAACCTTTCTCCATCGCGATTGGCTGGATAAGTTTTACTGTAAGGCTTACATTATCACCAGGCATTACCATTTCAGTTCCTTCTGGTAATACAACTTCACCAGTTACATCCGTTGTACGGAAATAGAACTGAGGACGGTATTTATTAAAGAATGGAGTATGGCGTCCACCTTCTTCCTTGCTCAGTACATAAACTTCGCATTTGAATTCAGTGTGCGGAGTGATAGATTTTGGTTTACAGATTACCATACCACGACGGATATCTTTTTTCTCAATACCACGGAGTAACAAACCTGCATTATCACCAGCCTGACCTTCATCCAGCAATTTCTTAAACATTTCAACACCTGTTACTGTAGATGTCAATGGTTGTTCCATCAAACCTACTATCTCAACAGCTTCACCAACTTTTACAATACCACGCTCAATACGACCAGTAGCAACTGTACCGCGACCAGTGATTGAGAATACGTCTTCAACAGACATAAGGAATGGTAAATCAATAGGGCGCGGAGGCAACGGAATATAACTGTCTACTGCAGCCATTAATTCATCGATAGCTCCAACCCATTTAGGATCTCCAGCCAATGCACCAGTTGCAGAACCTTTGATAATTGGAGTGTTTTCGCCATCGAAACCTTTTTCAGTTAACAATTCACGAATTTCCATTTCAACAAGCTCTAACAATTCAGGATCATCAACAAGATCAACTTTATTCATAAATACCACCATACGAGGTACACCTACCTGACCAGCAAGCAAAATGTGCTCTCTTGTTTGAGGCATAGGACCATCTGTAGCGGCAACTACAAGAATAGCGCCGTCCATCTGTGCAGCACCAGTGATCATGTTTTTAACATAGTCAGCGTGACCTGGACAGTCAACGTGTGCATAGTGTCGGTTTGCAGTCTGGTACTCTACGTGTGCAGTATTGATAGTGATACCACGCTCTTTTTCTTCAGGCGCACCATCGATCTCATCATATTTCTTAGCTGTAGCCAAACCTTTCTTAGAAAGAATTTCAGTAATAGCTGCAGTTAAAGTTGTTTTACCATGGTCAACGTGGCCAATGGTGCCAACATTTACGTGGGGTTTCTCCCTCTTAAAGGTCTCTTTAGACATCTTTATCGTTTTTAATTGTGTTTATAATCGCAGTCAACAGACACCGTCCATTGACCATAGTTTCTTTTTTTTATGAGCCCGGCTTCAGTACTTCGTGGCATCGCCTGTTGCGTCGCACACTTGTACTTTCAGTTTTTAAATGAGCTATCAGAGCCGTTGGAGGGAATTGAACCCTTGACCTCTTCCTTACCAAGGAAGTGCTCTACCACTGAGCTACAACGGCATACTCAGTTGTGGGTTCTTCGCTTGCAGTTCGCAAACTGTAAACTCCAAACTAAAGAAGAGCGGAAGACGAGGCTCGAACTCGCCACCTATAGCTTGGAAGGCTATCGCTCTACCAAATGAGCTACTTCCGCTTATTTTATTAAATGCGAAAAGTTTAAAATATTTCAACATTTAAAATAAATCAAAGATCTGTGGGCAGAGCAGGGTTCGAACCTGCGTACTCGTGAGAGAACAGATTTACAGTCTGTCGCCTTTAACCGCTCGGCCATCTGCCCAGATTAAATTTTGCATTATTAAAAGAGCCACTTGTCGGAATCGAACCAACGACCTACTGATTACAAATCAGTTGCTCTACCAGCTGAGCTAAAGTGGCACAATTCTTAGTAAATTGCATTAATAAAGCATCCTAATTTTGAATGTTTTATTGTGCATCAAAGAACTACCCCGTTTTTCGGGATGGCAAAGGTAAGTGAAAACTTAATACTGCAAAATTTTGAAAAGAAAATTTTCGCTATCTTTTCAACAGCTGTTAGCAATTTCAATTTTGTAAAATATAATGTTGTTATTTGCCTGGAAGAAATTTGTATTTCTTCAACTTTAAAGTAAATATTTTGTTGTATAAGATTCTTGCTGTACAAGCGTTTCAGAGATATGGCACATTTGAGTTAATGTTTACCGCTTTAGTAACATACCTTTTTATTTTTTTAATTAGTTTACACTTATGTTAGGACACCGATTCATAAAATTTGATCCCAATGCACAAGGAAAAACAAAGTTCGAGCAAATGCTCGACTTGTTTATGCAATTACTTACCTATACAAATGGAGATGTAAGTGAAGCTTTGCAATGGATGAATGAACTTGACAAAAAATACCAGCTTACCGATGATGAGTATGGTATGGGAGATTTCATTGAAGACCTGAAAAGAGAAGGTTATATAAAAGATGACAATGAAAAAGGACAAATAGTTATTACTGCAAAAAGCGAGCAAAGCATCCGCAAGCGCAGCCTTGAAGAAATTTTCGGCAAGCTTAAAAAAAGCAGGCAGGGAGATCATACGACAAAGAAACCCGGGTTAGGAGATGAGATAAGTCCAGATCACCGCCCATTCCAGTTTGGAGATATGCTGGAACAGATAGATTTTACAGAAAGCATACGTAATGCTCAAATCAATCATGGTGTAGAAAGTTTTAATATGCAGGAAGATGATCTGCAAATCCGTGAAACTGATTTTAAAGCACAAACTTCTACAGTTTTGATGATCGATATTTCTCACTCCATGATATTATATGGAGAAGACAGGATTACTCCTGCAAAGAAAGTTGCGATGGCATTGAGTGAGTTGATCACTACAAAATATCCTAAGGATACTTTAGATATTGTAGTATTTGGCAATGATGCATGGCCAGTAGAAATAAAAGATCTTCCTTATTTACAGGTTGGTCCTTATCACACCAATACTGTTGCAGGTTTGGAACTTGCAATGGATATGTTACGCAAAAGAAGAAATCCCAACAAACAGATTTTTATGATAACAGATGGCAAACCAACTTGTCTAAAAATTGGCGGACGTTATTATAAAAACAGTTTTGGCCTCGATAGAAAAATTACCAATCGTTGTTTAAATCTTGCCGCACAATGCAAGAAGTTGAAAATACCTATCACCACATTCATGATCGCCAGCGATCCTTACCTGCAGCGGTTTGTAAATGAATTTACCGAAACAAATAATGGTAAAGCTTTCTTTGCAAGTCTTGACAGGCTTGGTGCATTTATCTTTAAAGATTTTGAAAGCGGGAAGAGGAAAACTGTTTATTAATTTATGAAGTGGCACATAAAAGCTTTGCGAGTCTATCTTATTTGTGGAATTATTACTATTTGTATTGGAATATATCTTCAAGTTAAAAAAGAGCAGACCATTTTTGTTGATACTGAGAATTGGCGGGATAGTTATTTAATAAACGGCTGGCAGATTATATTAATGGGTCTATTAATTGTTACTTCAGGTATTTTTCTTTTCTGGAAGATAGCAAAAGAAAAAAATGATTAATGTTCAGAACGTACAAGAGTGCGACGCAACAGCCGATGCCACCTGTTCTTAAGCCCGGTTCAAAAAAATAATCTACTTTCAACCTCATAAAATTTGGTATATAAAGGATACGTCTTATTTTCGCACTCTTAATTGTTTAATTAAGAAGTTAACCTAATTATTTAAGCCTGTAAATTTCTATTTAAAATGGCAGTCAAAATCAGACTTCAGAGACACGGAAGTAAAAAGAGGCCTTTCTATTTTATTGTAGTAGCCGACGCCCGTGCACCCCGTGATGGAAAATTTATCCAGAAAATCGGAACTTACAACCCACTTACAGTACCAGCAACAATTCAACTCGACAGGCAGAAAGCCCTTGAGTGGCTGCACAAAGGTGCACAGCCAACTGATACCGTAAGGCGCATCCTTTCGTTTAAAGGTGTATTGTACCTTAAACACCTGTTGCGTGGCGTAAAGCTTGGTTTGTTTGACGAAGCTACCGCTATGGTGAAATTCCAGAAGTGGCACGAGGAGCATGAAACCGCTGTAAAGCGCAGAACCGAAGAGCACAGAAAAGCTCAACGTTCAAGACGTCCTTACGGTGGAGGCGGTGCACCTGCAGGTGGCAGAAGGTTTGAACAGAGAAACGAAAGTTCCGCTCAATAACCAAAAGGCAAACTGAAAACTCTTTTATAAATCCCGTTCAATTTTTTGAACGGGATTTTTTTGTGTACCCAACAATAGGTTTTCATAGCATCAACTGTTGCGTCGCACACTTCTGCACCTGAATATGCATTAGCAAATAGCAACTAAAAACCTATTTTTATTGCAGGTAATAAATAAAGCAGCCAAATGAAAATATTTAAGAGTCTTTATGTACAGGTAATTATTGCAATAATTATAGGAATTGCTTTAGGAGTTTGGGCAAAAGACTTTGCTGTCTCATTAAAACCTGTAAGCGATATTTTTATTAGGCTTATAAAAATGATGATCGTCCCCATCATCTTCTGCACAATAGTTACCGGTATTGCAGGAATGGATGATATGAAAACCGCAGGCAGGGTTGGTTTAAAAGCGCTTATCTATTTTGAAGTACTTACTACTATTTCTCTAATACTTGGATTAGTAATTGTAAATTTTATACAGCCAGGTTGTGGCATGCATATAGATCCTGCAACCTTAGATACAAGCGGTGTGCAAGGTTATATAAAGCAAGGAGAAACATCAGGCGGGTTTGTTGATTTTATTATGCACATTATTCCTGAAAATATTCTTGGCGCATTCGCGGAAGGAAATATTTTACAGGTTTTATTCTTCGCAATTTTATTTGGAATAGGGCTTTCAAAAATTGGTGCTAAGGCAACTCCAATTTTAAATGGATTGCACAGTCTTACAGATGGTTTGTTTGCAGTAATCCGCATGATAATGCAGCTTGCACCACTTGGAGCATTAGGTGCAATAGCATTCACTGTTGGCAAATATGGTTTTGGTTCACTGGCTTCTCTTGGTAAACTTATGCTTTGCTTTTATGCAACTTGTATCATTTTTATTTTATTAGTTCTTGGGAGTATTCTTCGTGCTTTTGGTTTTAATATTTTCAAGCTGCTGAAATTTATAGGAGAGGAGTTGTGGATAGTTCTTGGAACATCTTCATCTGAAAGTGGTTTACCGGGTTTAATGCAGAAACTAAAAAAACTTGGTTGCCAGGAATCTGTTGTTGGTTTGGTTGTTCCCACAGGTTATTCTTTTAATCTTGATGGTACATGTATTTACCTTACCATGGCTGCAATATTTATTTCGCAGGCAATAGATGTGCCGCTAACAATAACTCAACAAATTTCTATTTTACTTGTGTTGTTGCTTACATCAAAAGGCGCTGCAGGTGTAACGGGTGCAGGTTTTATAACACTTGCTGCAACATTGCCTGTTGTTGAACATATTCCTGTTGCATCTGTTGCATTAATACTTGGCATAGATCGTTTCATGAGTGAAGCAAGGGCCATTACAAATTTTATTGGTAATGCAGTTGCTACAATTGTTGTTGCCAGGTGGGAAAAGAAATTAGATGTGCAAACTGCAAAAGAAACGATCGGTTAAAATTATTTTTTCTCTAAAATACGTTTCAGTTTATCAAGACTCTGTTCCATAATTGGTCCGAGAACTTTATCGTTTGCCATTGAACCAAAACGTTCCCATGGATACCAATTCAAATGTTGTTCAAAAGACCACTGCGCAGTAGTAACATTATTTGTTGCATCTTTCAATAATGTAAAAACACTGTGCTGAATATTTCCTTCGCCACTTTTCCAATCGCTGAAAATACTGTCCTGCGTACTTCTCAGCATACTTACTTCTCCGCTCACACCAATCTTTGCAACAGTTCCGGGTCCTTCTGTTTTCAAAGAAAGAAAAACAAGCGTAGCGGTATCTGCACCATCCATCCAGAGTTTCCAATACTTAACATCGTTCAGATATTTATATACTGTGTCGTAAGACGCAGTAATATTCACCGCTCTTGAAACTTTCACTGTTGATGGAAACATCAAGCCAATTGCTGTTACTACTCCAAACAGGATAAAGAAACTTATCAATACTAATTTTAAAGCTCGCATTTTGTATTTTTTGTTTATCAGCTTTTGTTCTTTATGGCATCGCCTGTTGTGTCACTCACTTGTACTATTGAGCTTCGAGCTAGTTCTTATAAGCTCATAGCTAATTGCTCATAGCTGTTCTTAACGTACAAGTGTGCGACGCAACAGAAGCTTAATGTTTATTCATAAGTTGGGCTCAAAAATATTTACTCCCATTTAAAAACTCTTATGGCAACTGAATATAAAAGTATGCCCCAAATAAATAAGACGCCAACATCCTGCCATACATCAATGATCGTTGCGCCTTCAAAAGATATTTCACGCATG
>JGI24806J26614_1000183_pt1 | contig 15501 bp, 19 predicted proteins | sample Kansoi200umMDA_FD_26614 | JGI IMG/M metagenome (IMG submission 26614)
AGTTAATAAGAAGAAACTTCAAGCATAAGTAAAGTCTGGTGAATATTGAGTTAATATTGCCGCGTCGACTCGGAAAAATATTTCTTTTGGTGTGCAAGACGAATCTTAGATATCGATAAAAACAATTACAGAAAGTGAAAACTAGCATTAAACATGGTTATGACAGAAATTGAAAATGCAACTATCGTTTATCGAAATTTAATAGACACATGTCGAACTCGATATGTATACTAAAGCGTTGAACTATTTTATGTGATATCTCCGTCCACCTTTAGACAGATATAATAAACTTCTAGATTTAGATCACAAAATGATATAAAAGAATATCATTGACTATATTTCATATCTACGAAAACAGAAATCTCCTAACTCAGTATCGACGTATGTTGCTGCTCTCCGCAAGTTTTACTCAATGGATGAGATCCAACTAAACGGGGACAAAAAACATTGTTATCAAGGAGGAATTGATAAGCAAGCCGAAGACTGATCATATATTCATTCAGAGATAGCAATTATGCTAGCTCACACTTCAATTCGCAAGAATCTCTATGGACCTCATAAGGTTAAGGTATCTCTTTAGTATCTTCTATCTCTTTATACCGTGATAGGTGCAGGGGAAGGACATGAATCAAATGTTAGCAATAGTCATAGCAGTTGAGATTCCCCCCTACACCATATAGACAGATAACTACAAGTACAGCTAAGTAGAGTGTGAAACATATATCAAGTACTTTTTTTGGTTAGTGTATTATGGGTCTAATCTAGACCCAGTTACAGTCGTACACTAAATAATAATGAAAGGCACTAGAATAAATCACCCTATCTTCTCTAGCGTTATCCTTCCCAATTCAGATATAATCTAACTTGATAGGGATATGTACCATGAATAATAAAATGTTAACAATCGCAGCGTTAGCTGCTGTATTGGTTGCTGGAGTATTCGCAACAACCCCAATGGCAGCATATGCTGACGGAGACTATGATGGAGACAGTTCAGAAACCGAAACAGAGCAGAGCATAAAGCAAAAGAACTCTGGAGGCGACGGATCAACTAACGTCAACTGTGCAGATAATGACATTAATTCCCCATCCCCATTCGATGTTCAGCTTTGTGGAACAGCAGCCATCGATCTGGGCGATTTAGTTGGTTAACTCCAAGACTAGCAACAACACACTGATTTAAAACCAACCAACCAACCAACCAAACTTTTCCTTTTTTTGTTCTTATCCTAGGATGTTCGCCGCTCTACTATTACTAATATCTATTATAACCCCAGAAGGTAAGGGTCGAGAATATGAAAGAAACCCTTTCCCCTTAGGAACCAAGCTAAGGGAAGGAGAATATTGTCCTTCAATTAGCTCAGAAAATATTTAATTCAGCTACGCAACTCTATTTTACTAAAACATGTATTTAATAAAATAAGGGTAATATTTGTGTCGTCCACCTTTCTTCAAGGAAATAGTTTTCTGCTTATCTTGTAAATAAGGAACTATAACCCCCGGGAGAGTCAAGAAACGATTATTCCACTTTAAAAGAAACCTTTTATACCAATTACAGAAGTTTTTCTGTGATGAACAAATTTTGTTGTGTGTATGGTGCCAGCATATCCATTGTAATTTTGTATTGGCTACTGCCACTTTTATCGTAATTTCTCCTGCTATCGCAGACAGCAATGTTGACCAATCTCTCGAAAAGTGGGACAAGAAATGTGATAAAGCAGCGGACAAAGATAGCCAAGATGCAGCTCGGAAAGCAGATAGACAATACGATAAGCATGCACCAGAAGGCCCTCTAGTTCAATGTACCGTACAATATCTTTGTTTCCAACAAGAGTGAGACAGACTCAAAGGAAAAGTTCAAAGAATACAAACTAAATAAGAAAAGAAGGTATTTTTAACTATTAGAAGAAGAATAGAAAAGCGAAATAGATATAATAACCTCCTAGCGAGCCAAAGAGAAACCCCTAGGGCCTAATGTTTTTGGTTAAGACAATAGACGGTCTAGTCTTTAGCTAGGAGCAGTTATACTTTGTAATGAACCCATTTCTAGAAGGGCCACTTTCTTTCATAATGAATTACGCGTCTTCTCAAAAGATATTTCCCTCCTCTTCAAGTTCCTGTTCTTTTATCGCATTGACCGTGCTGACGACCGTATCTCGAAATGGTGCTATTACAGGTGTATCTTCCCGTTCCCGTTCAAACACTGAAGTTTTATAGTCTGGGCGTAAGTCATATAGTCTTTGTAAATCTACTGAAACTTCTCTCAATTCCCTAATGCACTCTAACCGAACTTTAGTATCATTCTCTGCTTTAGCTTAATAGTACATCTCCCATAGTTCCCTTTGGTACTTATATTGTTCATGTATTCGTTCAAAGAAATTAGCGAGGAACGAATTTCCGTTTTGTTGTAAATACATTGGTGGGCTGACCTGAACTATATATAATATTCTTCTTCACGACGTAATAGTATCTATCTGTAATTGTAACGTGAAGTTTATCCTTAATGTAAGATAGCGCTTCTAATGTTGTTAATCGTCAAATGGTACAATCCAATATAATCTGCTGTAGCTGTTCACGCCTAGGTCTTGTTAATTTTCCTGTCATTCTATTATTGTATTCATTCTCCGTATTATTTTCCGTTCACGGTTATGATATTTAGTACGACAGTAGTCGGAGCAAATCGGAATAGAAGTATGGGCTATCGAAGCACTATTACTAAAAATACACTTATCTATTTGTTTCTTCATTCCATTGGCAGTCCTCGACATTTATTCTGGCATTCTCCGCTACAACACTGGTTGTATCTTTCTGTTAAGGAATTCTTAATACAGACAACATATATTGCCGTTAAACCATGTCCGCTTACTATTTTATTCATTGTTTGAAGACCTCACTAAACCCTAACATTGCATTCTTCTCTAAACCTTTGGCGTCTTTTGCTCTGTCTGAATTCCATGATCCCAAACAGATAGCTCCTTAGAAGGGTGAAAAATTGGTATTAACTAATGGTTGATTGCAATAAAATTGAGACAGCGACTACTGTTATTCTCAGTAATTGGACTGCGGGTGGTAGTACCAGTAGTTGGCGACTGATAGAATTCTATTATGTAGCTAAAAGCTTTGAGTGGGTTGTTAGTCATTTCTTATCTGTAGCTGGTTTGTGAATAACTGATCTGTGACGGAGTTATGGAACCTCTTTCCTGCTTCGCTAGACTAGTTGCTGGTTCTTCACTTATCGGGTCCCTTGAGCCTGCTTAAGCTGGGCTCTGTACCCCTAAGACCCCTGCGACCTAATTCCCATAATTCTTCAATTTTCCTGAGCTTAAAGTCTTCTGGATCTTAATTGAATATGTCTTATCTCCTTCTGAATACAGAGAATTCCTACCATGATTCTTTGTGAATCCGATAATGTACGCTGTTTGTTTTGGTTCCCCTTGATGTTATTTCATGAGTGATTCGAATTCTTTGGGACTCCATGATGTATCAAAAATAACCTTTATTCCGGTAACTTCTCCCCCTTCTCTATAGCTAGAGCTCTATGCATTTTGAGCATTCTTTCTGTGGCTCTGCGACTAGTGTAATAAACTGAATCTCGTGAATCTAAACCGAGCCTTGCATAGGACTTAATTGTCATTTCATGCAGCGTATCACCTATAGGATAGCCGTCTGGTAGTGTGCCTTTTTTCTATCACGCTTTTCTTTAAATTCTAAGTACTCTTGATAGTCTTCTTCTTGCTGCTGTCTGTATTCGTTCTCTATGCTAGACATTTCTATATCTCCTCCCGGTTCAGAAATACACTCGGGGCCTAACCGTCACCCGGTCGTCTGTCTTTATTCTCCCTAAGGATATCTTGAAATAGTCTCCTTAGGTTATCTTCGTGGTTAATTCTTCCTTCTGCTTGTGGTGAATTAACCCATTCCATTGTCTTTTCAAATTTAAAAGTTTACTAATATATCCTGTCAAAATGGTCACTCCGCAGAATTAACTTCTTTACCTTTTATTTTATCCAAAATATCTGAAAACCAAGTCGCTATAGGTCATACCTCTCCATGTTTTTTTCAGTCGTAATAGGACTGAATTGTCTAGAGATTTGTTTTCTTTTGCCGTTACCTTTTTCCTCTAATACTGTAGTCATTGTCTTTTTTACATTGTAATATATGTAACACTATTATTAATATATTACTTAGTGGGGGCATGCTATTAGAGTATGTCCATTGGCATATGTATACTAGGTAGTGTTTTTATACAAGTGTGACACTTTATGATATAGGCACCCCCGTCTTTTTACTTACTGACATTGTGTCTTTTTGATGGTATTCGAACTACGTCCCTTTATCTGGATTCTATTTCGGTCAAAAATGGAACACAGACCAAAAGAAAAGCCAAAATTATCCTTTATGGCATAGATTGGAAAACATAATATCGATTATCCTAATACAGTTTCTACAGGAATTTTTTAACTCCTAATTTTTTTATTTAGAGCAATACTAAGTCAGGGTGTCTATAATGGAAAACTCTAATACTACATCGCCGTCGATAACTTCTATCTTAAAGAAGATCTCAGATGATAAGGCACTGACACTTTTTAACAGCATTGCTGTTTCTAATGGAGATAGGTATATCCCATTAAAAGAAATGAATCTCACCACGAAGCAATACTACGCTAGAGTTTCTGGTTTGTTAAATGCTGGTTTGATCAAGAGACATAAAGGAAAGTACTTTCTTACTCTGTTAGGAAAGGTAATCTATGATTGCCAACTGACAATAGGTAAAACCCTTGCCTATTACTGGAAATTAAAGGCGATAGAATCAATTGAAATGTCTGCTTCTGCTAAGTCTGGCCTTCCAGAAGGGGAGCTAGCACAACTGGTCGATACTCTGATAGACAATCACCAAATTAAAGGCATTCTCATGAAGTCGATGTATGAACCACATTCTGAAAGCAGAACAACAATACCATCGACAACACCGGTAATAGAACAAGGAATGACAGGATAGAAGTTTGTGATGCCGTAGGAGCCACAATACAAACACGTGGGAGATAGAGAACTACGGCTAGAGTGTGCCAAAAAATATGACGACAATAACTTGAATGTGGAAAAGGAAAAGAAAGAAAATGACGTTAAGAATAGGATTATGATAGTCGACGATGAAGCGGGTATTACCGTTTCTTTTAGCCTTGCCTTAGAAGACAGCGGATTATTTGAAGTTGATACATACAATGACCCTTTAGTGGCTCTCAAACTACAGACCAAATTCCTATGATCTATTGCTACTAGATATAAGGATGCCTGCAATGAATGGCTTTGAATTATATGATGAAATAAAGAAATTAGATAATAGGGTTAAGATTTGCTTTATTGACGCATACAGTGTAGACTATGCTTCATTGGGAGAACAATTCCCATCAATAGGCATAGATTGTATTGTTCCAAAAAATATTATCCGAAAGCCGATTCAAATTGCTAAGCTTATTGAAAGAATAGAGTTTGAATTATTAACATAAATGAACCAAATAAATCTGCTCACATAGTTGAGTCGGAAACTCTACGTAGGATGTTTAATTATGTCTTCCCAAAGAGTAGGTTAACGATCAATTAGATTTTATTAATTGGAGAATGTCAAGAATTAGAAAATAATTAGTGATTGACTTGTAGAGCCGACTAACCGCCAGTTGTATACTTGTCGTCCATTTCCATGGTCAAGTTATTTGCCATAGTAGTCATGTTATCACCCGCAGACATAGTCATATTACCGCCTGTCATATTCTGAGCCGATACGTTTGTTGTAATTGCCGTTACAGCTATACTGAATGTTGCAACGATTGCAATCGCTGTGAAGATTAGTTTTATGTTCATTGCTTGCTTGATATTCGGATACTCTATATATAATTTCATATCGGATCCGAGCACGGCTATGGAGGTGACTGCCAACTATAAGCATATCCTAAGGATCAATTATAAGTGATAGTCACATGTAAGACTTTACCATGTTGTCAGACATTCAGCAATTGGAATTGGCTAGTGGAATAATAGACTCCCTTATCAACGCTGGGTTTTCCACCATTGAATCCATACTTAATAGCAGTATCGCAGACCTTTCAAATAAGGTCGGAGTGGATCCGTATATAGCACAAATTATTCTACATGAAGCCAGAAAATTCGGAACTGCGACTAATGAACAGCAGCCCCCGTTGCTAATCTCTGACGGAGAATTAGCGGAACTAAATTAAATTAAAAATTGCAGTGCTACTTATGAAGTATGGATAACACAAATATTAAATCATTACCCAATAGAAATATTATACTAGGTTATTCTCAGTCGTATATGCCTACTAGGTAATGTTTTTATGCAACGTTGACAAAATATAAGAATAGAATAAACTATTGTCATTTTTCCCCCTTTTCGGTCGACTTAAGATCGTTATCGGGTATCGGTAACAGATCTGGGTCTGGATCAAATGAACGACTAGTAATTCATAACCAACACATGAATGTAAGAGAAATTGCATCGATAATATCAAATGTAACTGCAAAGCTAAGAAATAAGAGACTGACATTTCAGGCAGGTGACAAAATGAAGAAACTAAAAACTATATTTTATCAAGAAGATACTAAGTTCACTTGGGAGCGTTACGAAAAGGAAAGAGAATAATACCTCACACGAGTACTTAAATATTAATTTATCTGAGAAACGGTCCTTATAGTCCAAAAAAAGCTGACGGCTCTTTCTTTGTATTCAGGACTCTACTTGACCTCCATAAGCTCGTAAACTATCTCCTTAGTACTTCTAATTTGACTTGCAAAGACGCGTTTGTTGTTGCGCTTATCTCGATATTTGAGTATAAGTCATTCTTTATTTCGGCATATTGACTAATTCTCTTATCCGTGTTTTCCCGGAATTGGTCAGTTTCACCCTTTGTTAAATTTGTATATTCTTGGGTGAGTTCTTGTAATTTCTGCTTCTTCATTTGAATTGACTTTCTATAGTAAGCTAAGGCTTCGTCCAAAGGATTAGGCTCGGACATTTAAGGTAACTTGCTGTTGAATGCTAATAAAGAATTCTAATATCTCAGTCGTCCTATTTATTCATAAAATAATACTATCATTAACTGTTATTATTACAAGTCCTTATCAATATTTTTATAGGTTATCTAACCGTAAATTAAAAGCAATTACCGTATGAAATATAGAGAACAAGTATTGAGTCCGTCTGAAAAATTCGCGATGGGTAAAGAATGTTATGCTACTGGGTACAGTGGGTTTATGACTCATACACTTAGAATCAGGAGATCGATAACCGAATATCTCCAAGGTTTCTTCGCCGGGCGGATGCTCCCAAAGGATTGATAGGTTATATGCGCCTACTTGGAAAAATAGATATGGGAGCACGAAGAGGTTATTTTCATAATATTTATGAGGAATTTGCTGACCACATTAGAAAAGGACTTTCCCAAGACTTTGGTGCGAAAACAATAAGTCCGAAGTTTTTCTATGATTATAACGGGTCACGTCTTTTCGACAAAATATGTCGTCAACCTGAATATTATCCAACAAGAACTGAGATCGAAATATTGGAGAAATATTCCAAAGAGATCATTTCGGGTCTTAATTGCAATGCTGCTAGTATGATTGAATTTGGGAATGGCAGTTCTTTAAAAACTAGGATCATTCTGAAGCATTTTTTCTCACATGGTGTGAAAGTGATATATTTTCCTGTAGACATATCTCATACGGCTCTTGGTTCTAGCGTCCGCAAACTTACTTCAGAATTTAAGGAGTTGAGCATTATAGGTGTTTCATCAGAGTATCTCGAGGGGATAAGGAGAATTCGCAATTTAATTGAAGCGAACAATCAGATGCCTAAGAAGAAGGTAATGTTTTTTCTAGGATCAAGCATCGGGAACTTTGAACCTGATGCTACAAAATCCTTTCTTAAATCCATTAAGCGCAGTATGCGAACCCAGACACAGGACAATCTCTTTATCAGTTTCGACCTCGAGAAAGATACAGATAAATTACAAGCGGCGTATAATGACAGAGCTGGGATAACATCAAGATTCAACCTAAATTTGTTAAAACGTGTTAACAAGGATCTAGGTGGCACGTTCAACTTGAGGAATTTCTTCCACTCCGCCACATATAATAGAAAGAAGAAAAGAATAGAGATGTTCATTGTTTCTAAGTACGACCAAGAAGTATACATACGAGATCTAGACCAAACAATTATCTTGAAGAAGAATGAAAAAATTCACACTGAAAGTTCATATAAATATTCTTTAAACCAGATCGAACAGTTGGCAGAGGAAAGTGGTTTTTTAGTAATGAGGAATTATGTGGATGCAAACACGTGGTTTGCCCTAGTGTCCCTATCGCCACGATAGCTTTCGCCATTGTAGTATCTTGAATTATATAACGAAAATGTTGATTGAATCTGGAATTCGAACCATTTATTTAACAATCCTAGCGCCGAAATTCAAGGTCAAAGCATAACAATATGAATGTCAAAAATTTAAATGGCTCGAAAATTCAGGCCGCTCTGTTTGCCCAGCATACTATAGTAAAGGTACTCAAAGCTGAACCTGCTACTCCGGCAATCAGCGCTCCTATCATTGACTGATTAAGAGAATTCGGTAATGCAGTTGAGAACCAACCTGTCAAGCCAGGTAGGGATAAATACCCCGTGAAACCCAAACCGAACCCCAACATCCAGAATAAAAATATCGCTAATTTTCTAGACATTTTTCTTCCCTCGTAATCCCTTGAAACCAAACCAGCGGGGTATCTTTTCCTGAATGGCTAGTACACTGAGTCATACTATTTGAATGCCGGGAAGGATTTTAAATCCGATTGTCAATATTTGTAAATAATATATGCGTATAAAGCATAATTGGGAGACTTAAACAGACACAACACCTCACAACGTGGCCCATGTATTATCTATCTTTATTTTGTATAATGGTAAATTCTTATGACATACCTAAATATATACAATAGTATTCCCTATCGAATGAACAGTATGAAAAAAGTGGAGTTTTACGGACGATTTTTGCGTACACTAATTGGGTTTAGTGTTTCAGACGGATTAATCACTCATATAGACCAGATTTTAGTGACACTTGAGTGTAAGTTACCCACTGATTCTGAATTTTTATAACGTGGCTCAGGGTAATCCTTATGCACAGAACCATCGTTACGGGCATTTGAATTCAAATGACATCAGAGTATAATAATATCTGTCCTGAATGTCAATCACATCTTATTCATGATCACAATAAGGGAGAATACATATGCCAAAACTGTGGCTATGTGGTTATGGATCAGGCATTAGATTATGGTCCTGAATCACATATCTATGACGTAGATGAAAGATCTAAAAACGTTCGTGCTAGTGGATATACGAGTGTTTCCCTTCATGACTACGGCTTGAGAACAGAAATCGGGGTTGGATCAAAGGACTATAGTGGAAAATCAATTAACCACCAAATTGCAGAACAGATGAATGCTATGCGGAAATGGCATTCACGCATAAGAGTTGCATCTCCCAAAGAAAGAAGGCTATCAAATGTCCTCTCCAAAATTAACGAGATTTGCTCTGTAATGTCCCTCTCCAAAACCGTAATGGAGACCGCGGCTATGCTTTATAGGAACTTCGAAACTATAAATGAAGCAAAGGGAAAGTCGATCACCTGTATAGCAGCAGCGTCAATATACCTAGCGTGTAAGAGATGCTCTATAGTAAGGTCACTCGAGGAGATCGTTAAGGCTGAAGGAATAGTGGAGGATGACAGATCCACATTGAAACTCGCATCGAAGTATTATAGAATGATGGTTATTGAGATGGGTGTATTTACGTCGCACGATTCATTCGATGGGAACAAGGCTCCATGCATAACTCGCCCAAGTGCAATTGCATCGACGCCGCTACTTTCAAAATCGAGACCAATTCCTGTGACTTTGGCAATCGACCAATACATTGCAAAACTTACAAATATGGCAAAAATTGACACAAAAGTTGAAAGATTGGCAATAGACCTCGCCCACAAGACTAATAACAACCTTATAGCTGATGGCAAAGCACCAAATGGTTTAGCTGCGGCATACATTTACTTGGCGGCATTATTACTAGGCATAAATCTTTTACAGATGGATATATCAACACTCGCTGGGGTTACAGAGGTCACTATCCGCAATAGATGCAAAGACATTTTATCAAATTTTAGACTTAAGGTAAAAATTAAACCTGTAGCAGGAATTGCTTTGACTGAGGCTTGACACATTTATGGCTCTAGATCGCATACATCAGTCCACACTGAAAACACTGACTAACGACACCTTTCACATTAACTTAACAACGATCTCCAAATAGTTGAAAATACTATTTATATTAATCGAATTCTAAATTTAGTCCTATGAAAAAAATAAACGGGGAGACTGTTGCAGGAATAGCCCTTATATTTTTGGCATTATTGTTTATCATGGCAGGAACGGTAAATTCAGTCTGGGCTCTACTGTTCTGGGCCGACATTCTTATTCTTGTTATTGGGGTAGCATTTGTGGTCCTAGGATTATGGAGTCTCAAAAGAGACCGAAGTCATGCCCTCGCCGAGTAGCAGAATAAGGTATAGCTCTCAAAGCCTGGGGCATTCGAGGAGGAACAGTTGACTTCAGCATTTCAACGATTCCAAAACTATTTACCGAAAAATTCGATTATGAAACAGTCATCAATGGAATAAGATGAGATATAGTCCTTTTACTAAAATATAGTTTGGTATATTCCAGGGCAAGTGTTAAATGGCAATTTTATAACATGAATGTACCTTTGAGATTGACATTCTTTTGTAAGAGGGGGACCCATGTGGATTGTCCAGGCGTGTGGCCCATGGACTACAGGGATGAAACTACTCATGATTGCTCTTTTGATATTATAATATCAAAATGTGATTGTAAATGCCATAATGAAGTCTAGCGTATTATCCCATCCACTGTATCCTGTGTTAATATAAGCTAATGGTAGGTTGAATATGCAAACCACTTCTCCGGCACCGATATAGGAAACTCAATATGATCATAATATGATAAGAGCTATTCGGGTTTAGAAAAGATGACGGTTATTCTAACTAGATGTTTAACGTAGGTTTGTTGAAAAGATGATCATTGTGGGATCTAGGTCATCAGGATTGTCATGAAAGTCATTTACTCATGAGCTCTTATTTCATCCAGTAGATACTGAGCGTTCCGACGAATATCTTCATTAACCTTTACTATAACCATTCCCTCAAGAGGCTGACCATACAAAACCACTGATCCATCTGGTACCAGGATAAACAGAGGCAGGGCGAGCAGGTCTTCTTCTCCATAAACAAAGACTCTAACTGGAAAAGGCACTTTTAATGCGTCTTTAATAGTCGCTATGGCATTTTTTGATATCGATCCAGCTTTATTTGAACACTCCATGTATGATAACCTTCCTTGTTCAATCTCCTCAGCAAGCGGAGAGACTATAGTTCGATCCAAAGGTGTTCTCCTTTCCTTCCCATCTACGACAGACAAATCCGGAACAATTCCAAATGAGAGTAACTTTGAAGTTGTAGCGTCCCCCACTGTAACTAGGATACGAGCATCAACGATATAACCCGTGATTTTTTTTTTGTTATTTTGTCGTCTGAAATAAGATCGCCGAAGGGCTCTCTTAATAACTTGTTTATCTTAGGAGGAGTGACCATTCTTATGCGCGGTCGATATAGATGTTGATACTGATTTTTGTTCATCTGCCTGTACTTCATTAGAATTTAATGCTGCAGCTATAACACTAATTCTGCCTGCAGTTACTTTGGCCACTCTTCTTAGTGCGTTAGCTTGTATAGAATCCGGATCAGAGAGTAAAATGGGCTTACCCTTGTCACTTCCTTCCATGATCTGCGGAGACAATGGAATTTCACCAAGAAAAGGGATATTAAATTTATCGCTTATTTTTTGGCCTCCACCCTTGCCAAAAATGTTTATATTCTCGCTGCAATGAGGACACTGAAGATAGCTCATATTCTCAATTACACCTACGATAGGAACGTTTAACTTGCTAAACATTCCCACAGCTTTTACGGCAACATTCATAGCCACATCTTGGGGTGTGGTTACTATAATAATCCCTGTTACCGGTATGGTTTGAGCCATTGTCAATGGCGCGTCTCCTGTCCCTGGGGGCAGATCTATAATTAAATAATCAAGTGTTCCCCACTCGACATCGGTCAAAAATTGTTTTACGATTCCCGAAACTATTGGACCTCGGTAAATACCAGCTTGTTGTGATTGCTCGTAAAAAAAACCCATCGATATGACTTTGATCCCTTCGACATTTGGAGGCTGAATTTTATTTTTCAAAACCTGAGGGGATTCCTCAGCCCCTAGCATAAGAGGGACACTTGGTCCGTAGATATCCGCATCCAACAGCCCCACCTTTGCTCCGCTTTTTGCCAAAGCCAGTGCCAAATTTACAGCAATGGTTGTCTTGCCCACACCGCCCTTGCCGCTAGCTACTGCTATTATATTCTTCACATCTGGTATTAACTCATCCATAGATATAGCGCGACCTTCCATTACGCGAGCCGTAACTTTAAGATCAAGGTTCTCTACGCCTATATTTGATATAGCTGTGCGGACGTCCTGTTCAATATCGCTGTTAAAGGGACAAGCAGGAGTCGTAAGCTCTAGATTAAACGAAACTTTCCCCTCCGTAATTGCAAGATCCTTGATCATACCCATCGAGACGATATCTTTATGCAACTCCGGGTCGACAACCGTTCGCAAAGAAGTGAGCACTTGGTCAACTGTTACCATGCTATTATCAAAATTCCCTCCCAACCTATTTAAATCCTTCAAAAATATATATTTAGGGGAAGAGTTTTTTTACATCTTGAAATCGTTTTCTTAAAGTGACAATACTCGTGTCACCTGCTACTGCTATCTGTGCCTGGCTAACCTTTTCCCCTTCTTTAAGACATGCCGCATAGAGGACCGCAACGGCTAGCGCATTAGGATCCTTTCCGTGGGAGATTGGGTTTTCTTTTATTACGCTAAGCATGTCAAGTCCCCGGCGGTAAGTAATCTCACTAACCCTTGCCTTATTTGCTATCTTGGCGAGATATGCATTGGAATCTATGACCGGTAAGTGGAGTTTCATGTAGCGGACTAGAAGTCTATAACACTTCCCTGCAAATATTGAGTCGGTATTTGCCGTATCTGCAATCTCATCTAAAGTTCTAGGAACGTTTAGTTCTCTACATGCGGCGTATACTGAAGCTACCACGAGTGCGCGGATCGATCTACCCTTAATGATATGTTTGTCCAGAGCTTTGCGGTAATTGTATGCAGATTTCTCTATTAATGCATCATTCAAAGAAAGCTTGTCCTTTATTGTTCCGAGAATGGCGAAAGCATTTTTAAGATTTCGATGGTAGCTTCTATTATTGCTCGAAATCTTATTCCATCTTCTCATTCTTTGAACCTTACTGAGTTGTTCTGGACTGATCGTGGCTCCATTTGCGTCTACATTAGAATAGGAAATAAATGTCGAAAGTCCCATGTCATGGAAAGCAAGCGATGTAGGCATTCCTGTTCTACTTTTGCTCTCCAGATCCTCACTAGAGTAAATTCTCCATTCTGGTCCCAACGATTCAATATTGTCACGCAATACCATGCCACATGCGCTGCAAACTACCTCACTGTTGTCTGCATCATAAACTACTGCTTTACTATTACAAAGACTGCACTCCTCCTTATCAAGAGACAAGGGTCTTTGGTCAGGGGTCATCAAACTGTGATCCATACCGTTTGCATCGAGAACAGTTCATATAAGTAACATGTGTACAAATGATTACAAAGTACTTCAAATAAACACAAATTTGATATAATGACATCTACGACTATGTCATGGAGTGGTTAAGGTGCGGTCTGCTAAGAATCAGGATGCTCGAGCCTCGACGATTACGAGATCCTTCCGATTTGAAAACGACTTGTCGAAGATTTTAGACGAGGAAGCAGAAAGAATGGGAATCTCAGTTAATGCTTTGGTCGGAATTATCTTGAAAAGATATTGTGAATTCACACGATATTTGTCTAAAATAGACATGATTGTGATTAATCGCGAATTTCTTACCTTCCTTTTAGATACGTATGATGACGATTCCGTTTATAAAATGGGAATAAAACTAGGTCACATTATTCCATCTGATACAATTATGTTTTGGAAGAAAGAGCTTAATGAGGAGTCAGTGCTGGATTACATAGAAAAAATTATATGTAGATATGGCCACCTAGGCACATACGACGAGATATTACAGTCAACGGGTAGAACCATTGTCATAAGACATCGTCTGGGAAGGAAAGGTTCGATTTTTTTTCAAGCGTATTTTTTCTCGGCAATTAAGACGATGTTAAATGTCGATGCCAAATTCGAAATAACAGAATCATCTTTAAAGTTCGATATACTGGACAAAACCAAGATATAGTATTGCCACAGGAATAATTTGTCCTTGGATTAACAAAAGGTTCATAAATTGAACTAGATATCCAAGATTGTCAATAAAGAATGTTTGCAATCATACACCTGTCTGATATTGTTAGGATTCCTCCTAATAAACTTACAAATTCTCTGAAGGATACTGCGATTGGGATCTTGAAAGAAAAATATGAAAGCCTGATTAATCCAGAAATAGGATACGTAATAATGATTATCGATGCTTTCGCCAATTCCACAGGTAAACTTATCGCTGGAGATGGGGCAACATACCATAAGGTTAACTTTAGGGCCTTGACGTATTTTCCGGTATTACAAGAAATAGTTGAAGGAGAAATAGTGGAGATAACTGATTTTGGGGCCTTTGTCAGAATTGGACCTACTGATGCACTCTTACATCTATCGCAAATCACCGATGATTATCTCAAAAGTGATGTCAAACAAGGAGTGATTGTTGCAAATCAAACTGCTAGATCGTTGAAAATGGGTTCCCGACTCCGTTCACGAGTAACTGCAGTCAGCCTGGGAAAGGGAGCCTCGATGGGCAAAATTGGTATAACTTGCAGACAACCATTTTTAGGAGCGCTAGAGTGGATCGAACAGGAAATAAAGAAGGCTAGGCAGCCCCAGCCAACGGTTCCTGCCAAGGAAAAGAAAGGAGTGAACACCAAGTAATGCCTAGGGAAGTAGCATGTAAGAAGTGTAAGGCCGTTACTGTAGGAAAGGTCTGTCCGATTTGCAAATCTTCTGAACTAACTCCAGACTGGTATGGGATTATCCTAATATTTGATCCTATTAAGTCCAGAATAGCATCGTTGCTAGAAATTCGTGCCCCACACAAGTATGCATTAAAAGTTTCATAGTATCGATAGATATTAAATTGGGTGGTTTTGCTGGCTACCTCGAAAAGCGTGGAGCGATAATAAAATTCCTAGAGGAAGATATAGGGACGGGGGACATCACGGGTAACAGTGGTATCCCCCCCC
>JGI24806J26614_1000184_pt1 | contig 15493 bp, 16 predicted proteins | sample Kansoi200umMDA_FD_26614 | JGI IMG/M metagenome (IMG submission 26614)
CAAACTACAAAATCAGGCATGTAGCTTTCTGGATTATTTTTAGCATTATTTTTTTTCTGCAATCTATCGTTCCCCTTCACATAAGTGACTTTTCCGGATATATGTTGGCTTTATATGTCTGCAATTCGTTTTGTATTTTTTGTTTTGTCAGGTTCTTAATTTCCTTCCGCTCCAGAAACCAATTTTTTGTAAAACTGAATCCCAAAATAAGCAAGCTTATTGCTAAAGCATGGCTTGTATTAATAAATGCATATCCAAATAGTTTGCGAAAAGTGATAGATGCAAAAGAACAATGACAGATCTTCAATAGGAATAAGGTGCTTACGAGAAGATTTAGTAAAAAAATTGCACCGATTAATACAATACATCTAAAAATTAAGATGAGATATCTTTTCTTCTGCAAACATTGAAGAAGAAAATACTCAAAGGCATATACAGAAATAATACAGACTGGTATGTAAAAAATAACGCTTAAAAACGCATGCTCATATAAAGCATATCCGGAAAAGTCACTTATGTGAAGGGGAACGATAGATTGCAGAAAAAAAATAATGCTAAAAATAATCCAGAAAGCTACATGCCTGATTTTGTAGTTTGTCCCTTTTTCTGAAAATATAAAATCATTCCAAGTCATAATAATATTCCTTAATAAAGGTATAATCAACGATGGGCAATTCATATTATTTAGTAAAAAATCCAACAAAGGGCAAATACTGTCGACGAATGACATTCGTCGATGTCAAGTTCACAGTACCCTCCAAATCGATACATATCCCAGCCCCAATTGCCGTTTGATCGAATTATAAAAATTCAGTTTCCGACAGCAGGTAGATTTGAGTATTCATACACCTAAAATATTTATTATGAAAAAGCTATTCTCCTACCGGCTCTCAGGAATCATCGTAATAATTTTTTTCACCGGTAATTCCTTTGCTCAATTTTCCAAAGACAATAAGCTATTGGCATCTGCCAGTACCAACAATGAAGCCTGGAATTTTCCTCCCGCGAATGTTACTACAACCCTACATCCACCCGAAGCTTTAAATATCAGCACGAAAGCTCTCCAGTCTTTCGATCACCTTTTCGGGAAAAGTCAATTTGTAAATTGGTCAGCAGCAGGAAAAAACTATTTGATAACATTTTCACTGGAAAATAAAAAATACCGGGCGCTGTTAAATAAGAATGGTTTCCTGGTCTATTCCATTTGTTATGGAACAGAAAAAGATATGCCTGCCAGTATCCGGAAAATAGTTAAAAGCATGTATTATGATTACACAATAAATATGACCATGCAGGTGAATCAGCAAAACCGTTCGATTTGGCTCGTATTCCTGGAAGATTCACATCAGTTTTTAACTGTAAGAATTGAAAATGATGAATTGGAGGAAGTCCAGCAAATGGACAAAATTAAATAACTATTTCAAAAGGTCATAATCAACAATTGAGATAGGGGCCTTCCTTTATAGGAGGGCTTTTGTATTCAGTTACCAAACCATAATAATAAAGCAAACCTGAACAAAATAATCTTCTTTTTAGTTCGCAATATGGTAAGGTTCCGCAAAAAACCTGTTCACCACTTCTTCGAATTCATCACGGTGTTCAGCGAAAGTGGAGTGGCTGGAATTGGGGACGACCCAGAGATAAGCCCGGGGAATATTTTTATATATGCCTGTTGTATGTTCAATCGTTATCAGGTCGTGGTCGCCGCAGATGATCAAAGACGGACACCTGACCTCTTTTAAATCTGTCAGGGGAACATTGGGCTGGACCAGGTCCAGCATAAACAATTTCCAATCGTTCTTTTCTTTTGCGGTCTTCCGGGATCTATTCTTTCCCGATGCATAGTCCTTTTGCATACCACTCCACTCGGAAGGAATGTATACGGATGAATCGGATTCCATATTGGCGCCGGAAGAAACCAGTTTGATCACTTTATCCGGATGGCGCATGGCCAGCAGAATGGCATCTATGCCCCCATCACTCCATCCGATCACACAGGCGGAATCAATATGCATCGCAGTCAGCAGTGCATCGAAATCATCTGCCATCATTTCAAAACTCAGGGAATCATGGTCATCAATTGTTTTCCCCTGCGCCCGGCTGTCGGCCAGGATCACTTTATACCTTTCGGAGAAGTAGGGAATGATCGCAGAAAAATCGTCGATCCTGCCGCCATTGCCATGAAACATCAACAGGGGTTTACCTTCACCGTATGTTTCGGTATACATTTTTATCCCGCGGATTTCATAATACCTGCCTGCCACCGGATTGTTACCGTATGGAACAGGTTTAACCTTTGATCCTGCAGTTGAAGCCTGGGAATACGTTTTATTAACAACGAAGAATAAAAACAAAAGTCCAACAAGACGCTTCACCGCTTTCATTGGGTAAATAAATAAATAAAATTGATTCATAAAATTAGCCCGATAGTCCGGTATAGCATCAACATGTTTGCAGATGAGCCAGGAAAAAAAATTAATCATTATAAAGACGTGGTGCCGCATTTAACACCGGAAACTGGCGCTGGTGCCAATAAGGATAAGACGGAAGTATTTCGCTTACCTGATCAAGCCTTTTCACTTGTTCAAGCGTTAGATTCCAGTCCACTGCACCAAGATTTTGTTTGAGTTGTTCTTCATTCCTTGCACCGATAATAATATTGCAAACCGTTGGTCTTTGCAAAAGCCAGTTAAGGGAAATCTGCGCAATAGTTTTTCCGGTTTCTTTGGAAATCTCATCAATCACATCCAGAATATTAAATAGTCTTTCGTCATCCGTGATGGCGTTCATAACCGCGCTGCCACCCTGTGCAACACGGGCATCAGCGGGAGGGGGCTGGTTGCGGCGGTATTTTCCGGTCAGCTTTCCATTGGCAAGGGGACTCCATACGATCGTCCCTATTTTCTGATCGATGCCGAGCGGCATGAGCTCCCACTCAAAATCACGGTTCGCCAATGAATAATATGCCTGGTGAGCTACAAATTTTGACCAGCCGTAACGTTCGGAAATGGAGATGGATTTCATGAGATGCCATCCGGAATAATTGGAGCAGGCAATATACCTGACCTTGCCGGACTGAATCAGATTATCCAGGGTCTTTAATATTTCTTCTATTGGAGTGTTCGCATCAAAACCGTGCATATGATAAATATCGATATGATCTGTTCCAAGGCGTTTCAGGCTGTCTTCACAAGCCCTGATCAGATTGAATCGGGAAGATCCGTAGTCATTGATGCCTTCACCCAATGGAAAAGTTGCCTTGGTGGAGATCAGCAATTTGTTTCTCAACCCGTTGATTGCCCTGCCTAATATTTGTTCTGAAACACCATCGGAATAAACATTGGCCGTGTCGAATAAATTGACACCCGCATCCAGGCAAAGATTTACCAGCCTCGTGGCTTCATCCACCTGCGTATTGCCCCAGGTTTTGAAAAATTCACCGCCACCGCCAAAAGTTCCGGTTCCAAAACTTAATACAGGAACTCTAAGTCCTGAATTGCCCAATTGTCGGTATTCCATTGTTCTTAATTATGGATTTATAAATAATTGTGAGCTAATAAATATATCAATTACGTATCAATTTTCAATCCTTCTCCGGCTCCTGACCGGATCGGCCAATGGGGGCTGGTCTTTTCTTTGCTGAACGGTATATTGGGGAAATACCGATATATTTAATTCAATAAGTACCTGCATGAAAGCCTATTTTATACCGGGAATAGCGGCAGACGACCGGATATTTGAAAATATCCGGTTGCCGGAAGGATTTGAGCCTGTTTTCTTAAACTGGATCAAACCCCTGAAGGGAGAATTCCTGAAGGCTTACGCGGCCAGGCTCGCCGAAAAAATAGATATCTCAGAACCTTATGTTGTCATAGGCGCTTCTCTTGGCGGTATCATGGCCAGCGAAATTTCAATCAGCCATAATACCCGGGCCACCATTATTATTGGAAGCATTCCGGTTAGTACTCATTTACCCCGCTACTACAAATGGCTGAGGAATTTACGAATCCAAAAAATAGTCCCAGGTCAGTTTTATAAAATCGCCGCCATCATCAAAAACTATTTTACCCGGGCTCCTGCAAAGGATAAAAAAAAGATCATCGAAATGATCTGGAACTCAGATCCTGCATTCATCCGCTGGGGAATTGATGCGGTATTGAAATGGAACAACCAGCAAATGCCAGAGAATCTTATTCATATTCATGGTACCCGGGATGAAGTTTTCCCTTACTCAAACACTTCGCCAACTCATACAATTCCAAAAGGAGGTCATGTTCTTATTATGACACATGCAGAAGAGATAAATAAAATTATCCGGGATACACTAAAGATTCAGTAACTCTCCCAATAGTCCGGATTTAATTTTTTACTCCCGCCGCCCAGAGAATAGCGTTACCCAGCATTTTTTTAAATTCGGGAGAGTTAAAAATATTATAGTGGTGCCCCATCTGAAAATAAACGTTGCGGGCTTTTACTTTTTCATTCGACCAGATCACGGGATGGTCGCCCATTTTAATATCCGAAGGCGGCTGATAGCTGGATTCATCTACGTTTGCCAGTACATGCACATTTGGCCGGGGATCCTTATCATAGGTATACCATTCGTCGTCGGGAATGGAAAAACTTTCCGGCACCCCTTTCATGACAGGATGGGTTGGATCCTCCACATGCACGGTGGCCGTCGCCCGGGCCGCGATGTAATTCTTCCAGCGGATGCCACCCATGAATTGTGAATACCAGTCCCACATGGCATACCCGTCAAATTCGCCCAGAAGAGAAGCGTGATGAAGTCCAACCCAGCCACCCCTTCCTTCTTCCATATACTTTATAAAAGCAGCCTTGGACAAATCGCTCCACATATAAGGCGGATAGTTCAGCTGAAGAAAGGCCTGGTAATGCGACAAATAAGTTTCACTCAGTGAATCTGCTTTGTTGATGAGAGTGAAATCAAAATTGTTTTCTACTGAAAAATCCTTAAGCCAATCCAATGCTTCAATTACAAATCCTTCGTGAGGTCCGCCACGTTCAGTAAGTACCAACAGATGAAAAGCCGGAACATGGATTGAAGGTGGTTTGAATGAGAAGAAAAAAAACAGTAGTAATACCGGGTTCAAATATTTGACAAATTTTCTTCTCATTTATTTGGAAAATTTTTATTCAAAGAGAAACCGCAACCCGGAGCACGAATTATTCCTTTAATTTTTCCACCAGTTCAGCTAACAGTCCTGCCTGTCCGGAAATTATTTTTTCTTTTGCTTCGGCAACAGAAAACCATCCGGCCCGGTCCATTTCCGGAAAGGATTGCATCCTGCCGGATTTCGGCGGCCATTCAATCTCAAACAAATTACTTTTTATTTTGGATTCGTCGATATTCTGTTCCGTTGCCCAGGCGATGACGGACTTCCCGCTTTTCTGTTTAATGGGTTTCAGAGTGATCAGGTCCCCATTTATTGTAATCCCGGTTTCCTCTTCGAATTCTCTCCGGGCGGCGGCTTCCTCATTTTCATTCTCTCCGATTTCACCCTTCGGAATGGACCAGGCACCCAAATCCTTTTTCGCCCAGTAGGGCCCACCCGGGTGCATCAGGAAAACTTCCAGGCCGGCCGCATTCTTCCGGTAGACGAGTATGCCTGCGCTTTTTTTCATCGCAGATAAAAATACGAAATTCCAAATTCGGGTAATTGTTAACACTAAAGTGGACTGCTTTTTGAGCCTGTTTTTCTTTGTTAGAAGCAGTTTTACTCATCTTTGTCTTCAGTAAAACAAAGACATATGGATACACAGGTTCAAAAAACAATCTTCATCACCGGTAGTTCCACGGGACTCGGCAGGGCAACTGCAAAACTATTTGCTTCCAAAGGATGGAAAGTTATAGCCACCATGCGCAACCCTGAAATAGAAACAGAGCTCAGCAAACTCAATGGCGTATTATTGTTACCACTAGATGTGACAGATCCGCAGTAAATTAAAAACGTGGTTAAACAAGCAATTCAAATAGGTGAAGTTGACGTGGTTTTCAATAATGCCGGATATGGCCTGGCGGGCCCCCTGGAAGGACTTACAGATACGCAAATCATGCGGATGGTCAACACCAATATGATGGGTACAATTCGAACCACCCAGGCTTTTATCCCGCATTTCAGGGCAAAAAGAAATGGAATGTTCATTAATACTACATCCATTGGCGGGCTAATCGCCGTACCCTTCAATTCAATCTATCATGCAACGAAATGGGCAATTGAAGGCTGGAGCGAGAGTATGAGTTTTGAGCTCAAACGTTTTGGAATCGGAATAAAAACAATCTCACCGGGCGGCATGAAAACAGATTTTTTTACCCGATCCCTCGATACCGGTAAACATGAGGCTTATGACGAACTGGTAAGAAAGGTAATGGATGTGTTTACGGATCCTAAGAGGCAGGCAAATTATTCCACCCCTGATCAGATTGCGCAGGTTGTTTTCCAGGCTGCCACAGACGGCAAAGACCAGCTTCGTTATGTGTCCGGCGAGGATGCCAAAGCAACCTATGCCATGCGCCTGCAGGTAGGCGATGAAGCTTTCCGCAAAGGAATGGATCAGCAATTTTTCGGATCATGAAGCCTAACCATATGATTTTGTAGAATATTTATTTAGGTGCTAACGGATCATCTGCGGGATTTACATAAGTCACACCAGAAGGACCATAGCCAGTTATTTCAATGATGGCGGGCCCTTTGGTCATGGCAAAATGATTCTGACCCGCTACTTCCGAATAAACGCTGCCGGTCGGGAGTTCCTTTAATTTGGATTCATCAAACTTATCGCCGTATCCGAAATACCAGGTTCCGGAAACAACGGCTCCCACTCGCTGGTCTGGATGCAGGTGGGCCGCAATCTTAGTATTTCCATCGACCTTTAATAAAATCGTATATAGTCCTGCTTTTGATGGATCCCCGAAAATGACTATCACTTTGACTGCAGAATAATTTGAAGATCCGGGTGCAGCGGCACCACTTGCTTTTGCATCAATGATCTCCTGCTGGGTCATTCTCAATTGCCCATCTTTTCTTGATTGTGCCCTAACTGTAAAACCGTTTATAAATAAAATCAATATTAAGATCCCGTAAGACTGTTTTGAAATCGCGCTTTGGTGGGATATAAATAGGTTCATGATCCTGGTTAATATATAGTTCGTGAATTATAGTTTATTGAATCGCTTAATTACCGAGGAAAAAATCCAGCAGGGCTTTCTGAACTGGTTCAGTTTTTTCCTGGACGATCCAGTGTCCAGATCCTTTAATAATAACTTCGGTTACATTCGTTGCGACCACCCGGCAATGTTTGGCAAGAAAACTGCCTGATCCATATTCCGCACCCATTGCCAGTACCGGCATTTGAAGTTTGCTTTTCTCAAAGACATGATTGTCCAAAGCGTCCTGGGGAAAATTACCAAACCAGTGAAAAGAACCCGTGGTTGCACCCGGCATGGCATAAGCCCTGATGAATTCTGTTCTTTCTTCGGGCGTAAAAGGCTCTTTTACATATCCCACCACCGGCCAGAAGTCAGTCAAAAATTCAGCTTCCTTACCTTTTACCAGGTCACCCGACACAGGTCTGGCAAAAAAACCAAACCACCATGCTTTTGAAGAGAAATCAGACCATACCGGTTCAACTCCCGGCAGCAATGCATCCATCAGGGCGAGTTTTTTTACTTCTGATCCAAACTGGGCCGCATAAGCATAAGCTACCATGAGGCCGATATCGTGACCAGCCAGGTTAACACTGGAATACCCCAGTTTTTTCACCAGTTCATGAATATCTACAGCCATAGTTTTTTTATCGTAACCACTATCCGGTTTGTCTGATTCACCTACTCCCCTTAGGTCCGGTGCGATAATCGTAAAGTGTTTGGATAACTCCGGTAGTAAACGGTTCCACATAAACCAGTTCTGACCAAATCCGTGTACCAAAACAAGGGGGTCACCGCTTCCTCCGGTTACATAATGAATTTTCACACCATTCACATTTGCATACTCATTTTTAAAACCAGCAGGGGGACTTGCAGGTTGAACCAAATCCTGTTTTTTTGCCTCCGCAACAACAGGTTGGCTCGCCTGGGTTGAACCGTCCTTATTTCCACAAGAAATTAGGGACATAAGAATTACCATTGAAAAAAGGCGATAAGATAAAAGAGGTTGAGCTGGCAAAAAATATTTTGTACTAAAATTGATTGTCTTCACGACTTATTTTTGTTTGTTCAATGATATAGCCTGCGGACCCCCCAGGCGATGACGGACTACCTAAGGGTAAACACTTAGTCGCCATGCAGTGTATAACGATTACCCTGACACGAAAAATGAAATAGGTTCATATGGTTCAACTATGCGCTGAAGCTGTATCCTGTTTCTTCTGCATGAACTTTTGCACCAGACCTGGAATAGATGCAGCTATCGCGCCGGTAACTGCAGAAGACAAACCGAATTTACTTGCCAGACTTCCAAGTAAACCACCGGTAACCGCACTGGTTAAAATATCTCCGGATCCTAATTTGTTTCCCAATTCCGAAAGTATGCCTCCGGATTCAGGCTGGGAGGACTGCTCCTGCACGCTGTTATGAATGTGGGTGGCGATTTCTTCGTGGATCGCGTCCGCCTGTTCAGGCGGGATATTTTTAGCAATCGCGGGATGACCACTCAGTTTTTCTTTTACTTCCTGCAATATTTGGTCAAACATATAATTCGTTTTTCTTAAAGGTACCGATATTATAGCCTGCGGGAATGAATTTTGTAATCAGAAACCTATGGATTTCAAAGCTTTTTTCCGCCACGCAGGCACCATTTTCAAAAATGCCTTTATCGGATTTTCGGATAATAAGGTTTTCAAACTCAGCGCATCACTCGCCTACTCCATGGTCTTTTCCATGGGTCCCCTGATCCTGATCGTTATAACCACCAGCAGCTTTTTTTTCGGGCGAGAAGCCATCGAAGGCAAGGTATATGGCCAGCTGGAAGGTTTTTTAGGAAAGGATACCGCATTTCAGCTGCAGGAGATCATCAAACATGCGGCCATCAGCGGCAAAAGCACAATGGCGACCATTATCGGCGTGATCGCCCTTTTCATAGGCGCAACCGGTGTTTTTTCGGAAATGCAGGATTCTATCAATATGATCTGGGGAGTAAAACCCAAGCCCCAAAAGGGATGGGTGGCTTTTTTAAAGACCCGGTTCTTGTCGTTTTCAGTTATTATCGGGCTGGGCTTTTTATTACTCGTTTCCCTTTTTATTTCCACCCTGGTGGAAACATTTGGTAACCATCTCAGGTCCAGGTTTCCCCATGTTTCCATCATTATTCTTTATATCATAAACCAGCTGATTTCTATCGGGATTTCCGGATTCATTTTCGCGGTTATTTTTAAAGTCCTTCCCGATGCCAAAATCAACTGGAGGGACGTATCTATCGGCGCACTGGTAACGACCATCTTATTCCTGCTGGGTAAATTTGCAATCTCCTTTTATATATCCAAAAGCAATGTGGGCTCGACTTATGGTGCGGCCGGTTCCCTGGTTGTACTTTTGTTATGGATCTACTATTCTTCTGTGCTTGTATATTTCGGCGCCGAATTCACCAAGTCCTTTGCCATGCAACTTGGCGACCCCATCAGACCTGCCGATTATGCAGTAACTGTTAAAGAGGTTGAAGAGGAAAAAGGAAATATGACCATCCAGGAAAAAGAAAGCCTTCCCTCGAAAAAACAGGGATAATAATTTGATCTGTATCATATTTTTTTAGCTTTCGTATAAATCCGGGTAGTTCTACACATAATAAAATTGTCGTTTTGACGCTATTATAATCTAAACAACGAGTTTTGAAAACAGGAATTCTGCCAGGTATTACTCAGATGATCCTCCTGATGGCTGTTACGTTGTCTTTCCTGCCCCTGATTATCTATTGGTGGAAACGTCTGGCTGAGAACAAAGCCTATATGGTCGTTGCCATATTCTGGATGCTGAACGGCATCCTTTACCTGCCGGATATCTTTCACTGGAACTGGTATGAACCGATCACTTTCAGGATCCTGTTATTGTATAACCTGATTGACGCACCCATCATTTGCCTGATATTTTATTATGCTTTCGAAAAAAAGATATTCCTGCACCTGATCCTCTACTATATAGTTTTTGAAGCCCTTGTGATCTCCTGGAAGGGATTCAATATTGATTCCAATAATATCATCATCGGGGTTGGTTGTCTTCTCTGCCTTTGTTTAAATATCTGGGGTATCATCCGTTATGTGAAGAAAGTAAAACATACGGCTGAAGAAACCGTACTTATTTTTGTTTTTGCAGGATTCATTTTCTATTACGGATTATGTGTCGACATCGTACTTATTTCGCGGTACCTGAAGCTGACCCTTATACAGGGGGACTCCATCATGCTCATCAACTATATCGCCATCCTGGTGGCCACCGTATTGATTTCCTTTGGCCTCTTTAAATACGCCCATCCTTCCAAAGATTATATGTCATTCTAGGCTGAATTTTTCCCCTTGAAAAAGTCGGATTGATTAACTGGCCCGCTTGCCCTGCATCAGCATTTCCACGGCGTGATCGAAGGAACCGGCGCGGATGAGTTCACCGGCGTTAACGAAAAATATTTCATCCGCATTCTGGATGGTATTAAGCCGGTGCGCAATGATCACACGGGTGGTTTCCCTGGGAAGTTTATTTAAAATATCCTGCAGGATCTGCTCGGTGATGGTGTCGATATTGGCAGTGGCTTCATCCAAAATCAAAAGATCAGGATTGCGCAACACCGCGCGCATAAAGGCGATCAGCTGTTTCTGTCCGAGACTGATACTTTCCCCACCGGCTCCCAAATTTGTATCAAGTCCTTTTTCAAAACTAAACAACAGTTTTTTAAGCCCCGCGTTTTGAATTACTTCAATCAGTTGTTCATTCGAACAGGCAGCATAAGATGCATTGCCATATAATATATTGTCCCGCACCGTTCCGGTAAATAAAAAAGGCTCCTGCAGAATAAATCCGATCCGTTTTGTCCGTTCTTCGGGTTCATAGCTCCTGATATCTTTTCCATTCAGCATCACTTCACCCTGCTGCGGATCATAAAGCCGGGCCAGCAATGAAGCTGTGGTCGTTTTGCCACCGCCTGTCGGACCGACCAGTGCATAGGTCCTGCCTCTTTCCAGTTTAAAGTTTACATTATGCAGGATCTCCTGCCCTTCAATATATCCAAAATGCACATTCCGGAATTCGACGAGGATTTTGGGAGAACCGTTCGATGCGATTTTTGACAGACCGGATTCAAATGTCAATAGCCCGCTGTCGGTTTCCTCTGAAGTAATCACAGGAAGGTCGCCTTCCATATTTAAGATATGAGAGATCCTGTCCGCCCCGGCCATGGCCAATTGAAAATTTGTCCATAGCGCCGCGATCTGCCGTAAAGGGTTATAAAAGTTGGTGGCGTAAGAAAGATAACTCACCAGCAGACCGATACTGAATCGCCCGGTTGAAATCAACCAGATGCCTACCGACAGTACGATCAGTTGTGCCATGCTCGCAAAAAAACCATACACAGGGATAAAAACATTATTTGCTATGCCGGCGGTTTTCGCAGCACGGTAATTTCCATCATTTGCTTCTTCAAACCGTTTCCTGAAATAATCACGGCGATTAAAAGCGATGATGGATTTGAAATTATTCAGACTCTCCTGGACCTCCGCACTTAATCCGCCCACGCGTTTCAGGCTGGTGGCATTTTTTTTCTTTACCCAGCGCGAAGTCGATCTTGTAAAAATAAAGAGTAGTACGGCCGGCACAAGTGTCACAATACCCAGGCGGAAATTAATGGAGAGCAGAAAAATCCCGGCACCGGTCATCGTGGCCAGGGTTCCGATGAATTGCATGAGCGACTGGGAAAAAAACTGGTTCACTTTTTCCGTGTCGTTATTGATGCGTGAGATCAGATCGCCCGTTTTATTCTGGTTGAAGAATGCCAGCGGCAATTCCTGGAGTTTCAGGAATATCGCGTTGCTCAGTTTGTAGAGCATGCGCTGGCTGATACCACCCATCATCCTTGTCTGTGAATAATTGGCGCCGAAGGCGACCAGGTAAATAAGGACCAGCAAACCTGCATTCTGCAAAACGCCAGGATAGTTTTTATGCACCACGTATTTATCGATTGTATGCCCGACGATATAAGGACCGAGCAGGCTCAGGCCGGAATTGAGCAGGATGGCGATCAGGGCCAGCAACAGGTTTCCCCGCTCCTCCCGGATCAGCTGCAATAGTTTTTGCAGGATGCGCAGCGTGGAAGCTTTTTCCTGCTGCGTAGAAATATTATTGAGGTTGTAGTTCATGCGTGCTCTGTTGTGACTGATAAATCTGAACATACTCAGGACTCGTTGCCATAAGCTCTTCATTTGTGCCGGAAGCGATGATTTCTCCCTCCATCAGCAGGATCACCTGGTCGAATGTGGAAGCCGATGCAATTTTCTGTGTCACGGAAATCAGCGTGATGCCAGGGTAATGAATGCGTACGTTCTCCAGTATTTTTTTCTCCGTGTGTGCGTCCACACGCGCGGTGAAATCATCCAGCAGTAAAATTTGCGGATTCACGGCAAGGGCACGGGCCAGCATGATGCGCTGCTTTTGTCCGCCGCTGAGGCTGGTTCCTCTTTCCGACACGATCGTATTAAGTTTATCCGGTAATGATGCAATGAATTCTTTCAGTTCTGCCGTTTCAATGGCTTTCTCCAGTGACTCATCTGATACACTCTTGCTGAATGCTATATTCTCCCGGATGCTCATATTGAAGAGGATGCTGTCCTGGAAAACAAAACCAACATGCCGGTAAAAATTCTCCTTATTGTAAGCTTCAATATTCCTTCCGTCATATTCCACTCTTCCTTCATCCGCTTTGATCAATCCGGTCAGGAGATAAAGCAGTTGTGATTTACCTGCTGCTGTCGGTCCGATGATCGCCAGTGTGGAACCTTTGCCGACAGTAAAACTGATCTGCTTCAAAACAGGTTTTTGTCCGTAAGTCACAGATACATCCTGCATGGAAATATTTCCCTGCAGATTTTCTATGATCGTTCCGGTATCCGGCATATCCGGCATCTCCAGCACTTCATGGATCCGCTGGTAACTTGCGGTGGATTGCGCAATCACATTACTCATGAATCCGATCAGGATGATCGGGAAAATGAGCAACGACAAGTAACTGTTGAATGCGGCAAAGGCACCTAGTGTCATAGTTCCGTTAATCACGAACCGGCCTCCTACTGTGAGAATCGAAACACCCGCGAAACTGGCTACCAGTACGATGATCGGTATCAGCAGGGCAAAAAGTTTCAGGATGCTCATGGAAAGACTCCTGGCTTCCGCATTCGCTGCCATGAATTTTTCGTATTCCGGTTGCTGCGAATTAATCACACGGATCAGTGCTGAGCCGAGTATGGTTTCGTTGATCACTTTATTCAGACGGTCGACGACTGACCGGCCTTTTAAAAAAATGGGCCGTACTTTTTTCGTCATCAGGTAGAAAGCCGTTGCGATGATGGGTATGATCGTGATCACGGCGAATGCCAGTCGCCAGTTGATGGAAAACAGCATAAAGCAGGTGCCGATGATCAGGATAAGGGAAGAAGCGATCGTGACGAAAGCCTGCGAAACAAAAAGTTTTACTGAATCCACATCGGAAGTCATGTTTGTGAGCAGTTTCGAGGGATTGGCTTTTTCAATATCCATATAATTCTGCGTGGATATTTTCGCCGCCAGGCCTGAACGTAGATCCCGCGCCACGCGTTCGGCCGTGTTAGTCTGAATAATACTCTGCAGGTAAGTGAAAATAAAAATGAAAGCCGCAGCCGACAGGAACTCAATCAACACTGTCTTTAAAGCATAATGAGTCGGGTAAGCGTCAATGCCGCGCGCGATGATCCTCGGGATCAGCAGGTTGATGCCATTGCTCAGCAATGCAAATAAGATGAGGAGGACGACCATGCCCCGGTATGGCCTCAGCAGGCTGGAAATGCCCGGGCCTTTTTTCTTTTGTTTGCCAGCATCTTTCTTTCCCATAATTCAACACTGAATACCTTAAATCACGGAGAAAAATATTCTGTCCGGACGGGAATTCAGGGAACGAAATTGGCACTAAATCAGCTAATAAACCAAAGTTTAAAGGAAATATCTACTTAGAAAACGCCTTAATGATTTCATAATTATACTGGAGACCGTCGTAAAAATCCACAACCCGGATTCGTTCGTCTTTTCCATGCATTCGGAAATCATCCACTTCGAGGAATATACTGGAAATGCCATAGGTAGGTATGCCCGAAGCACGCAAATATTTGCCGTCTGACGCACCCGTGCCCATGATGGGCAGGACGGGAAGGCCCGGCCATAGTTTTTTGGTGACCTGCTCCACCTTTTGCATGACTTCCGGATTTACCGGAGAAGCCGGACTCTTAATCAAGGGCATCATTACAGAAACATGAATCTGCGTGTCACTGACTATATCCGTGATTATTTTTTGAATATCTTCCTGGGCAGTGCCGGGCATCACCCTGCAATTGATCGTAGCGACTGCTGATTGCGGCAATGCATTCACTGATTTACCTGCTTCGACCACCGTGGCCACGCAGGTTGTGTGCATCAGTGCATTGTAATAAGGAAGTCTTGCCAACCGGTTTATCACTGATGTATCTGTGCTGTTTTTGGAAAAGGATATCATGTCTTCTGCCAGCTGACCGCTTTCTAAGGACGACATTTTTTCAAAATAAGACTTCGTTACATCGCTGAACTGAATGGGAAATTCAAAGGCTTCCAACCGCAGGAGTCCTTTAGACAACCGATAGATCGCATTATTTACTGTGGGCTGGGAGCTGTGTCCGCCGGGGTTTTTTACTTCCAGGGTCAGGTAGAAATTTCCCTTCTCACTCACCTGCACAGGCCGGAGAATTCTTTTTCCTCCCTTCCTTTGCGGTTCACCTGCATCCACATTGATACAATAGACTGCATCAATTAAAGGACGGTGATTCGCCAGCAGCCACTCAACACCACAATAATCTGTCGCGCTTTCTTCACCCGCTGTCAGTGCCAGTATCAGGTCCCGGTCCGGCAGATAACCTTCACGCTTCAAGCGTATAAAATTGGCAACCAGGACTGCCACCCCGCTTTTAACATCGAGGGTGCCCCTTCCATAGAAATAGCCATTGACCTCCGTGAGTTTAAATGGATCGTAGGACCAGTCCTCGCGCCGGGCCTCAACTACATCCAGGTGAGCGAGAAACAGGATGGGCGGCTTTTTACCGGAACCATGCAAACGGACGATGATATTTTTGTTGACATCCACCGGACCGATAACAACTACATCTTTTTCTCCAAAGCCGGCATCCCTGAACCTTTTCGCCATGGCTTCCGCCGCGATCGTACAATTTCCGGTTGAATGCGTGGTATTGATCTCTACAAGCTCCTTATAAATGCCTCGGGCCA
>JGI24806J26614_1000185_pt1 | contig 15475 bp, 6 predicted proteins | sample Kansoi200umMDA_FD_26614 | JGI IMG/M metagenome (IMG submission 26614)
GGGTATTCAGGAAAATTTTTCCTGCAAAATCCGGAGGGAGGGTTTATGGAAAAGAATTTACAACCCGATGCCACTATGGAAAATAAGCAACAAGAAGATGGGGGTGTGCTTTTATTTGATGCAGATGGTGATGGCGACCTTGATCTGTTCATTGCAGGTAGTGGTTATGAAAACACGAAGGGCTCTGACAATTATATCGATCGATTTTATATTAATGACGGAAAAGGAAACTTTACCCAGGACGTAAATGCAATTCCTGCTTCAAACATTAGTAAGAGCTGTGTAAAAGCGGCGGATTATGATAGCGATGGTGATCTTGATCTGTTTGTTGGTGGAAGAGTGTACCCGGAAAAATATCCTTTATCTGTTTCTTCTTACATATTAAGAAATGACAGCAAGCCGGGTTCGATCAATTTTACTGATGTCACAAAAGATGTAGCCCCTGGTTTAGTTGATATAGGCTTGGTTTGTGACATGCTTTGGACGGATTTTGATAATGATGGATCGACTGACATGTTGCTGGCAGGTGAATGGATGCCATTAACAGCATTTAAAAATGATAAGGGGAAATTCAAAAATATCACATCAGCATCAGGTCTGGATACCTTGCATGGCTGGTGGAGTAGTTTGTGCGCCGGTGATTTTGACAATGATGGAGATATAGATTACATAGCAGGCAATACAGGGTTAAATACCTTTTACAAAGCATCTAAGAATTATCCTGTAAAAATTTATGGTGGTGATTTTAATAAGGATGGAGGTTATGATGCTGTACCATCTTCTTGTTGCTTATTTTCCATAGTGGCATCGGGTTGTAAATTCTTTTCCATAAACCCTCCCTCCGGATTTTGCAGGAAAAATTTTCCTGAATACCCATATGACCCACTCACAAAAAAATCTTCCAGCTGATCGCCATTTATATCGCCGACAGCAATAGCCGGCCCATACTGACTGAATTTATGCGGTAATAATTTTTGTACACTAAAATCAATATAATCTCTTTCCGGGTGTAAGTATGAAATGCCGAATGTTGATGTAACATCCCGAAGCAAGGGCTGAGCATTATTATTGCTGGCACTTGCAAAAGAAAGGTTGTTTGCTTTCTCAATTGTTAGTATCTGGTTTGCTTTAATATCATTCAACGATTGAATTTTCCCATCAGGCCAGGTCACCTTAATATTTTTTACTACAGAATCTTTACCTAATCCAAAATGAATAAAAGGCTCCATTGTTGAAAGATAACCGCGATACGGGGTTTGCTCATGTACCTGCTTCTTTCCTTCACCATATTCAATTTCAACAAAAGTGCCTAATCCTTCTTCATTCCCTTTCTCATTTTTCAAACGGATACGCAGGTAATGGGACCCTGTACCTTTATTCATTTCTAAATTATTTTTATATACATGAGCCGAATCATTGATGTTATTTACGATGTAGTCGAGATCCCCGTCATTATCAAGATCTGCATAGGCAGCACCATTGGAAAAAGTCGGTAGCTCTATTCCCCAATCGTCCGTTACATTGGAAAAGGTAAGATCACCATTATTGTGAAATGCATAATTACGCAGTTTAATAGCCGGTATTTGTTCAAGCAGCATTTCCTTAGGTGCATAATTTTTTGTGTTGGTACGATATGCAATAAAATCATGATCCGTTACATCTCTTGGAAAACCATTGGTAATGATTACATCGCGGAAACCGTCATTATCAAAATCAGCAACCAGGGGCGCCCAGCTCCAATCAGTAGAAGAAAGACCAGAATAAAATGCAATGTCACCAAATACAGGATGCTTTACCGAATCTGCACCAGGACGAAAACCCATGTTCAATTGCATTGTATTCCTCACATACTGGTATTGATATTTATATTCTCTCGTATTTATATAAAACGAATAGTTATTCGGGTTCAACATCATTTTCTTTCGGTAGTTATCCTCTGGCAGCATATCCAGAGCAATGATATCCTGTAATCCATCATTATTGATGTCAGCAATATCGTTGCCCATTGCTGAAAAACTTGTATGTTTTAAGTATTCAGCAGCACGATCAGTAAATGTTCCATTCTTGTTATTGATATACAAAAGATCGTTCGAGATATAATCATTGGTTACGTATATATCGGGCCATCCATCTTGATTAATATCGGCAATATGAACTCCTAATCCATAGCCCTCCGTTAATATCCCGGCTTGCTTTGAAACATTAGAATAAACAGGGTGCTTTAATGAATCACTCCAATCATTCCTGTAAAGCCTGCCGGTACCCGGAGAACTTCCATCAGTAATAGTGAACTTATATTTATTTGGATAGTGGTCTGGTTCCAGTCGATCAACTAACACATAGAGATCAAGATCTCCATCACGATCATAATCAAAAAATACTGCATTGGTACTTTGCGTAGTGTCAGCTATTCCATAGTCGGTCGCCATTTCTTTAAAAGAAGGAATACCTTCTCTGTTTGCTCCTTGGTTCACATAAAGCATGTTAGTCCGGGCCACAGGATCATTTTTAAAAGTGGCGCATACATAAATATCCAATAAGTTGTCGTTGTTAATATCAACCAATGCTACACCTGAACACCAACGTCCTTCACCTGTAGCCCCGCTAACGGAAGTTACATCATTAAAATGCATTTCACCCTTGTTCAAATAAAGCTTGTTGCTAACCATATTACCCGTAAAGTAGACATCCTGGAGTCCATCATTATTAAAATCACCAATAGCTACGCCTCCTCCATTGTAAACATATTCATTGTCGATAATATTTACAGAATCGTTTTCAAAAATGCGGTTACTAAATTTGATCGATGTGGAACCCGGATCAAGCAGTGTAAAAAGTGTCCTCTTTTCCTGCTTGCATGAAAAAATAAATACAGATAATACCAGAACGAGTATATATCTAAGCAAAATTCGTTTCGTCGCTATCATTTATTTGCCTGGATTTTTATTTCAGAATTATGAACACAATTAATTATTCAACATCACCCNTAACGGCTATAACCATTTCTGCAGGCTCTGTATTTGTGTCAATCATAACTGATCTTTGTTGTTTGCCTTTACGACCCTTGCCAAGAAATACAATGGTAATTTCAGATTCTGCTTTTGGCGCTATTGGATCGCGGGAGAAAAAAGCTCTGACACATTCGCAGGAACCAATGGCTTTAAAAATAAAAAGAGGTTCCTTCCCGGTATTTTTAATTGTGATCTTATGAACGATGGTATCTGTCTCTTTCACTTTACCAAAATCAATTGATGTTTGAGAATAAGAAGCAGTTGTGATATACATTTTTTCTTTATCTCCTTCTACTGGTCCAACATATTCACCTTCATTTTTCTTACTAAAGAAATGAAAGTTATTATCCAACANGATCAAAGCCGCACCGATCAGTCCACCCGCCAGTATGATTTGGAACCATGTATTCTTCACTAAGTTTTTCATTTTAGTTATTCAATTGTAGTTGATAAATTTTATTGAGCTTCCAGGATAAGCAAAGCTTCATTATTTCTTCCCAAAACCAATCTTTTTTTCTGTTTTCCTTTTACCGTGATCACATCCCTGAATTGTGATTGAAATTGCAAGCCTGTATTTTGAGCGGGGACAAAATAAAAATCTCCTTTACCGTTTCCTTTCAAAAAACAAGCAGCTTCTGCATCCATTCTTCCGAGGTCTGGCTTTACATCATAAAAATTGCCTACGGCAAAAATATCTATCAAACCATCATGATCGAAGTCGTCCGTTACAATTCCAAATATGGGTGAGAATTGGGCCATACTTGTTAGCGGAATCAATTTAAGCTGCATATTACCGTTGTTGATCAGAATGGAAGATGCTAAAGTTTGAACCTGCAACATTTGGGCTTTTCTTAACCCCTCCTCGCTTACTACATCCCGGATAGTTTTACCGGCATAATCTTTATACAATAAAAACTTTTTCTTTAATGCCGGCATTTGGGAAGTGACATCGGTTTTTGAATTAAACAAATGACTCTTACCATCCGGCCAATAATATGTCAATAGACTTTCTGTAGTTCCGTTGTTATCAAAATCATTTATAAAAAGCTGCATTGGTTTTTCAGGGGATGCCTTTAATCTTGAGTTAAGACCAAAGTTGCCCAAAACAAAATCCATGTCGCCGTCACCATCAACGTCAGCAGGATGAATACAATTCCACCAACCCGAGCTATTTACAATTATTGTTTTAGTTTCCAGCTTCCCATTATTGTTCGAAAATATAGTTATAGGCATCCAATCACCTGCAAGTAATAGTTCAGGAAAACCATCATTATTTAGATCATTCCAGGATGCATCTGTTACCATGCCTGGTTCTTTCAGGGGATCAGGGGTTATGTCAACCAATATTCCTTTTTCATTATGTAAAAGATAACTGCGTCCGCTTTTTCCATAATTGGAAGAAACTGCCCTGCCCCCGACAAATACATCTTCATAACCATCCTTATCATAATCCGCCACTTTTATACATGATGCATTTGTAAAGACCTCGGGCATCTTACCAGCAGAAAACTTCCCTTTTCCATCATTCAAGTACAAACGTGCTGCTAACAACGAACTTCCCTGGTCATACTGATAACCACCACTTGCAACCAGAAGATCCAGGTCACCGTCCCTATCTACATCAAAAAATGAGGAACCTGCATCTTCCTTATCCTTATCACCTTCAAATACATCTTGCTTGTTTATCGAGAATCCGGACGCTGTTTGAATAAATAATCTTTTAGGTTCATTAATTGCGCCTCCCATGTAAAAATCCTCAAGTCCATCTTTATTTATATCGCCAACAGAAAGCCTGGGTCCTTGTGTGGATAACATATAAGGTATTAGTCTCTCTCCATTATAATCTACATACGTATTTTCATTATATATTGCTGGTGAAGAAAGCACAGTTGCAGTTACATCCGAGATTATTTTTTTGTTTTCCTGAGTGGGAATAAATTCTTTATCTGCATTTTTTTGCTCAAGTATAATTTCTTTGTCTACCGGTAAATTATAAATGACTTGTCTTGTAAGATCTGGCCAAATAACTTCCAAAGAATCAGCTTGAGTGTTTTGTCCCAATCCAAAGATCAATTTGGGATCAACACAACTTTGAAAACTTCTTACCGGATAGTTCTGCAAAACTTCTTTTTTGCCTTTGATATATAAATTAAGCCATGCGCCAACACTAAAAGGATTAATCGCTTTTCCTTTCAGATCAACTTTTAAAAAATGATTACCACTTGTTTTATTTGCCTCATTGCGATAAATAAAACAAGGGTCGTTGATATTATTTACAACGAGATCAAAATCGCCATCATTATCCAGGTCAGCATACGCAACACCGTTGCTGAAAGAAGGCTCACCAAGACCAAGCGCCGCCGATTCATTTTTAAAGGTCATGTTCGGCTGACTTACATAAGCGTAATTTGCGAGCCTGGTAGAATTGATATAAGGAAGAAAATCACGGAAGTCAAAACGGCCTTTCTTTGCAACAATTTTTTTAATTTCTGATTTATCAGCGAGGAACTCTGAAAAATCCATATCGGTAATATCACGATATATGCCATTGCTGATAAAAATATCTTTGTTGCCATCGTTATTAAAATCAAAGATCAATGCGCCCCAGCTCCAATCTGTTGCCGATACACCAGCATACCATCCGATTTCACTAAATTGACCATTCCCATTATTTAACTGTAAACAGTTTTGCGAATATTGATAATGAAAGCTGGAACGGTACTTCATACTTTCTACATGATAATCTTCAAACCGGTTCATGGTTTTTAACCGGTATTCATCTTCAGGAAGCATATCTGTCGTGATCAGATCCATGAAGCCATCATTATTCAAGTCAGCTAAATCAGCGCCCATGCTCGATGAAGAAATATGTGCTATCCGCTGGGGCAATTCATCTTTAAAGGTGCCGTTTCGCTGGTTGATATACAGATAATCTTTTTCATAAAAGTCATTGCTGATATAAATATCCGGATACATATCGCCATTCACATCACTGACTGATACACCAAGGCCATAAGCAATTTTAATACTTGCAATACCTGACTTTTCGCTTACGTCAGTAAAGTGCCCATTATCATTTCGCATCAGCTTATGACCGTTAGGATCCCGGATCTTTCTTGCAGAATCGAGGTCAAACTTGTAAACATCCACAAAACTATTGTTCAGGATATAGGCATCAAGATCACCATCCAGGTCGTAATCAAAAAATGAGATATGTGTAGTGAAGCCGGCATCATTCAGGCCGCGTTCTTTTGCTTCCTCTTTGAAAGTATTATTATGCTGGTTGATATACAATTCATTTTCTTTATCGTCTCCCTTTATATCTCCACTATTGCAGATATAAATATCCAGCCAGCCATCGGCATTTACATCAGCCATGGTAACACCTGTACGCCAACCTTTCCTGCTCCTAATTCCAGATGTAGTGGTAATATCCTCAAATTGAAAATTTCCTTTGTTCAGGTATAGTTTGCTATCGGCAAGGTTAGCTGTTAAAAATATATCAGGCAGACCATCATTATTGATATCTCCTGTTGCAACACCACCTCCGTTATAAAAATTCCGGTAGGTAAGTATATTATAAGAACTATCATCTTCTACGGGATTGGAAAAATTTATGCCGGTCTCTGACGAAGGAAGTTTTACAAACAATGCATCAGCAGGTGGCTGGTACTTTTTCTCATTTGTCTTTGCATCCTTACAGGAAAAAAAAATGAATAAACAAGAGAATAAGAAAAGTGACATCCGATCTTTCAGCTTCATGAAGGAGACAATTTCTCTTATGAACAAAAGGGTGATTAGTTCCGGGGCAAGATAAAATAATTATACAATTGTAAAAGTTATTCTGATTAAAAAACATTTCAAAAAAAGAGCGCCGCTATTGGACGCCCTTTAAAAATAAAATTATTTTAAAATTAATATCCAGGGTTCTGTTTCAATTGAGCAACTCCATCAATCTTGCTTAACTCAATTTCGACAGCTGGTATTGGAAATAGTGTATGTTTAGTATCGCTAAAGGTTTCAGATCCGGCATAACATCCCATTCTGGTCGTTTCAACTGCTACATAGGCATTCAGCGTTTGAGCTGCAATACCCCAGCGTACAAGGTCAAAGAAACGATTTCCCTCCATAGCTAATTCCAATCTTCTTTCCCTACGTAAAGCATCTCTTGCAGCAGCCTGGTTGGCAAATGCTGGCCACAATCCTACTTTGTATTGTGTACCGTTTACTGTTGCAGTCATAATACCTCCAACAGGAGCTGGCAACGCTTGTGAAATATTTGCTTCGCTGGTACCAGAGCCCTGCACATATTTCTGCGCTCTTCCACGAACCATATTGATCCATGTATTTGCTTGCGCAAGGCTGCCACCTGTTTCTATTTCGCATTCTGCTGCTTCCAGCAATATATCGGCATAGCGCATCAAGGGAACATCAATCGCATTTGGCCAATCGCTCCAGCCACTTGCAGTAGAAAGGGCCTTATATTGTCCTTTATGGAAGGTGCTCTTTTTGGGTCCCATAGGTCCGGTATAACCGACATCACGCATCCAGGCTTCCTGGTAGGGACCCCAATCATAAAAAGGTATGTCTTTGCGACCGAACGTCCAGTCTGCACGGGGATCGATAAAATCAGTTGCCTGATTAAAAATTGTAGCATTAAAATTAACCACTGGCAATCCTGTAACGGCGTCTGTTTTCATTGCATTGAGCAAATTAAACGTGGCAGTATGGAACCCGCAACAAGCATTTGCACCTGGCATATTATGAATTCCCATTAAACGATCTCCCCAGTTTCCGTTGGCACTTTCACCGGCGCCATCATTCACTGATGACTTATATACAAATATCATTTCATTGTTATTCTGCTTGGATGCATCATAATTATCATGAAAATTATTTTCCAGAGAATATTTGCCACCTGAAATAATTGCATTAAGTAACGGTTTTGCCGAGGCATAATCTTTTCGCTGCATATAAAGCCTGGCTAATAAAGCTTGGGCAGCAGCTTTATTTGCACGGCCAGAAGAATTATTTGCTTTTTCTGGCAGCTTTGCAATTGCAAAATCAAGATCAGCTTTGATCTTATCGAAAATATCTACATCATTTTTTTGACGGAACTCAGTTACGGTCTCATCTATATAAGGGATGTTCTTCCATAATTTGTACCCATCAGCATGGTACCATGCTCTCAGAAAACGAGCTTCACCTAAAACCTGGTCTTTAGCTGCAGCACTCATATCGCTGGCCAGGGCCGCTAACTTAATAACCGAATTTGCTCTACCAACGCCCCAATAAATAGCCTGGTATTTAGCCCGGAAATATGGATCGTCCGGCTGAAATTGATAACGGTTCATTCTTTCTACACCTACCTGGTCATTAGGCTGAGAACCAGGTGCAGCATCATCGGAAGTAACACTGCCCCATATCCAGTCACTTGCAGCAGTAGGCCATGGATTACCAGCGGCATTACCCCAACCATTATCCGCCCATCCATCTAAAGCAGCATAAGCGCCAATCAAAACGGCATTCACGCCTTTTTCATTAGCCAATGTAGCCTCGTTGAAGGAAGCTTCAGGTGGTCTTTCCAGGAAAGATTTTTTACAGGAAAATACCAGGACTCCCAAAAGGATTGCACCTGAAATTTTTTTGATATTATTAATGTTGATTCGCATAATTATTTTTTTTCTTTTAAAAAAATCAGAATGATAGATTTAAACCAAAAAGTATAGTCCGTGCAGCAGGATAGTTACCAAAATCAATTCCAGTCCACTGCTCAGTTGCATTATTCCTGGTTCCCAATGCTGGATCCAAACCCTGGTAGCTGGTAATTGTAAATAAGTTTTGTCCCTGTAAATAAATCCTGGCATTTTCAATTTTAAATTTTGATAGAATTGATGCCGGAAGACGATACCCCAGTTGAATAACTTTTGCACGGAGGTATGATGCATCTTCTACATAATAAGTGCTGGGTTGAAAACTATAATTATCATTTATATCCAGCATTGGCAGAATTGCGTCCGTACGATCAGGTTTCCATGATTGGTAGAGCATCCTGGTGGAACGGTTTCCGCTGAAGCCATAGAAATCTGTAAAATACTTGACATAATTAAAATTCTCATTCCCCACTGTCCCTTGTAAGAACATATTAAAATCAAACCCTTTATAAGCCAAATTAAAATTAAATCCAAAAACAAGATCTGGGTTAGGATCGCCAATGATACTTTTATCATCTCCGTCAATCTTTTTATCACCATTTATATCTTTCCAACGGAAACGTCCTATCTGTTTTCCATCCTGAGCAATTCCGTTATTCACTTCAGCAGCGCTTTGGTAAATACCATCAAGTGTTAGACCATAGAAAGTACCCATGGGGTTTCCTTCCCTATGAATAACTAAAGGCCCGATCCTTGATTCAGATGTTGCAGCAAAAAATTCCTTTACACTGTATTTAGGAGCTAACTCATCAATTTTATTTTTATTGAAAGTCAGGTTAACACCCACATCATATCTCCAATCTTTTGAAATATCGTTTTTCCAAAGGAAACTCATTTCAACACCTTTATTAGATATACTTCCAATATTTCTGTAAGGAACTCCAACTACGCCACCAAACGACCCAAATGTCCCAGGTTGTGAAGGTGCAAACAGGAAGTCCTTATTTATCCTGCGGTAAAAATCAACGTTTATCTCGAATCTGTTTTTAAATAAAATGGCATCGAAACCTATATTCTCCTGGTGCTGTTTTTCCCATAATAATTCAGGATTACCTACACTGACAGGAGAATATCCGGTAACTGCAGAATTATTTTGCCCGTTAATATCATAAAATGTTTGGCCAGGGCCACCGCCATATGCTGAATATGCTCTTGAACCATCAATGGCATCATTACCAGTAACACCCCAGGATGCTCTTAATTTCAGATCATTTAACCAATCAACACCCTGCAAAAAGCCTTCTTCTGTCATCCGCCATGCGAATCCAACACCACCGAACAATTCTCCTTTCTCAACTGGAAAATTGGAAGACTGGTCATACCGTGCAGTACCATTAACCAGGAATTTACCTTTATATGCATATTCCACACGACCGAGGTAGCTTTCCTTTGCATTATTTTTTCCGCCACTTGATTGAACGGCCCTTGTTGCTGGATCCCCAAAAGCAGTATTTATATACCATAACGATTGCTGATCAAGTTGGAAACCGCTAAGACTGGCGTTGAAATTCCTGAACGTGTTGAGTTTTGCCTCATGCACGGCGGAAACCTTCACATCATGATCGCCAAATTTCTTTGCGTAATTGAGCTGTTGGGAAAAGATCCAGTTGTAATACCGGTTGATAGACTCGCTGAAATTTTGCCCGGTAACTTCGTTAGATTCATAATCGGTGAAACGATAGTTCTTACTAAAGTACCATCCTGCATCTGCTCCATACATGATACGGAAAGTAAAATCTTTTAAGAATCTAAATTCACCAAATACATTACCAAACAACCGCTGTCCTTCGCCCCTATTATCTTTATTACGAAATAATTGTGCTTGTCCATTCTTACCATTACCAAAACCGGCTTTTGTACCGCCCCAGTTTCCACCTTCATCATGAAGCGGTATAATGGGTTGCATTTTTAATAACCCTTCGGTGACGGCATTTTGTTCCACCTGGTTTCCATTATACTGACCCACATAGTTATCAAAAGCAACTGTCAGGTTTTCACCAATCGTAAATCCTTTCACTTTAAATTCGGTATTTGCCCTTACAGAATATTTTTTATAATCTGTATATCGCATGATCCCATCCTGGCTGAAGTAATTAGTACTGAAAAAATATCTTCCGTTTTCAGTACCTCCGGATACATCGGCATTCAATTCATATATAGGAGCATTAGTTGTAAAGACCGCATCCCACCAATTTGTTCCGGGACTTGCTTTCATTACCAGGTTATCCGGGTAACTATAAGTTGTATTTATAGGTCCACCGGGTGTTGTAGGCAATGGGTTCACATACTGTGGTAATACCGGTGTTGGCCCAACACCATAAGTTCTGGCTGTAAGAGTATTGGCGGGCTGTGGCCATAGTCCGGGGTTTTTATATGATTCATAAATGAGTTGCATATACTCTGTTGAAGTTTTTAGCAACTGATCTTCGTAAGTCTTAGCCGCAGATTGCATTCCATAATAAGTATTGAGGTTTACTTTTGCCTGGCCGGCTTTACCTTTTTTAGTTGTGATGATAATTACGCCAGCATTTGCACCAATTCCGTAAGAAGCAGTGGCTGCAGCATCTTTCAATACCTGGATGCTCTCGATATCATTTGGGTTCAATTGGTTTTGGAAAGCTCCTTTAACCTGCAACCCATCTATCACAATCAAAGGATCACCACCGCCTTCAGTAAAGGTTGAGTTCCCCCTTATACGAAGAGAAACACCACCACCTGGTGACCCCGAAGTATTTGCTACTACACCGGCAGCCCGACCTTCGATCTGTTGAAGAAATGATGGAGCTGCAACCTTAGTTAATTCAGTGGGCTTAATAATAGAAACCGCCCCTGTAATATCTTTTTTCTTTTGGGCAGTATAACCTGTTACTACCACTTCATTCAAAGTTGAGACGACAGAAGCCAAGGTCACATCAACTTCAGATAATTTAGAAACATCTACTTCCTTTGTTTCAAGGCCAATAAATGAGATAACTAGTGTTGATCGATCAGCAGGTAAACTAATAGAAAATTTTCCACTGTTATCAGTTTGTGTAGCAACTGTAGAATTCTTTACTACAACTGTTGCACCGGATACAGGTCCTGAAGAGCTTTTTATTACTCCCGTGACTTGCTTTTGCGCAGTAACACTAACAACAATGAAAAGGAAACTTAGGGACAGAAAGATATGCTTTGTCAAATTGACAAGCGTTGGAGTGTTTCTTTTCATAATACAAGCAGTTTTAAAATTGGTTTGAAAGACTTAAAGCAACCGTATTGGAATTTCTTGTAACGAATATAAGAGATTTTTAAATAAATGCAACCGATTACATAATTTTTTTTATGCAAACGACTGTTGGGAAAACGTAACACTCTGTAAGCTTGTGGAAAGTATCAATGCAACCGATTGCTTAAATATTATGCAAAAGTTGCAAAATCTCCTGAACAATTTAATCAATGACAGTCACGTATAAGTCGAAGAATTAGCGGGATATCTGGACGATTGGCAGGGTGAAGTTCATTGCGCTGTCGTCGCGATAAAAAGTGATGTCACGTTTAGCATGCTGAATATTATCTGCAGGCGTTTCTTTATTTCATCTATGATCCCGTCTGATAAATAAACGTCCAGCTGGAGTCCAGTTACCACAGTGTTATTAAGATTGATATGATTTTAATCTCGTGAGTCAGTCGCTAAATAGTAATCTCTAATTGAGATTCTGAAGAATCGATTTCAATTGATCTGATATTTCTGCTAAAATAATAAAGCCCCATGAAAGGGGCTTTCAATTTATTTTTCTTGCATGAAAGGATATTTGTAATCTGTTGGCGGATTAAATGTCTCTTTGATCGTTCTCGCACTCAACCAGCGATAAAGATTCAAAATGCTTCCTGCTTTATCATTAGTGCCACTGGCTCTTGCACCACCAAATGGTTGTTGTCCAACAACTGCACCGGTTGGTTTATCATTTATATAAAAATTACCTGCAGCATTTCGAAGTTTATTTGTTGCCAGTTCAATTGCTGATTTGTCTTTTGCGATGACTGCACCCGTCAATGCGTAAGGTGAAGTCGAATTCACAAGATCCAATGTCCGCTCAAACTGGTTGGCATTATATATATATATGGTAAGTACCGGTCCGAAGATCTCTTCGCACATCGTTACATATTTTGGATCTTTTGCTTCAATGATAGTAGGCTGAACAAAATATCCCTGGCTTTTATCACACTTACCTCCTACCCATATTTCTGCTTTCGTATCTTTTTTTGCGTTATCAATATATTTTTTAATGTTATCAAAACTTTTTTCATCAATTACGGCATTAATGAAATTGGTAAAGTCCTCAGGAGTTCCCATTTTAAAACTCTTTACACCGGCGATCAATTTCTTTTTAACTTCTTCAGCAATGTTTGAAGGAATATAGGCTCTTGATGCAGCAGAACATTTTTGTCCCTGGAATTCAAATGCGCCGCGAAGCAATGCAGTTACTACTACATCAGGATCGGCAGTTTTATGAGCTATCACAAAATCTTTACCTCCTGTTTCTCCAACTATTCTTGGATATGATTTATATAAAGAAGTATTCTTTCCAATGGTTTCCCACATATAATTAAATACACCGGTTGAACCAGTAAAATGAACACCTGCAAAATCAGGATGATTGAAACAAACATTTCCAAGCACTGGTCCACTTACAAAAACTAAATTGATAACTCCATCAGGTAAGCCAGCTTCTTTTAATATTCTCATAAACATTTGCGCAGAATAAATTTGTGTATGCGCCGGTTTCCAAACAACAACATTACCACACATAGCAGCACTTGTTGGAAGATTACCACCAATAGCTGTAAAATTGAATGGAGTGATCGCTAAAACAAATCCTTCAAGCGGACGATACTCCATTCTATTATGCATACCCGGACTGCTGATCGGTTGTTGCTTATATATTTCACTTAAGAAATGAACATTGAAACGTAAGAAGTCAATAAGTTCACACGCTGCATCAATTTCGGCCTGGAAAGCATTCTTGCTTTGACCAAGCATCGTTGTACCATTCATATATGGACGATACTTTGTGGCCATCAGGTCAGCAGCTTTCAAAAAAATATTAGCTCTTGTTTCCCAATCCATAGTAGCCCATGATTCTTTTGCGGCTAATGCAGCATCGATCGCTTGCTGAACATGTTTTTCATTTCCTTCAGAATAAGTTCCAAGTGTATGAGAAATTTCGTGAGGTGGATGAAGTGTTCCTTTTTTATTCGTTCTTACTTCTTTACTACCGATATACATGGGTACATCGATCTGTTCTTTTTTTAATTCGGTTAAAACTTCTTTTAATCTTTTCTTTTCTGCTGAACCGGGAGCATAACTTAATACTGGTTCGTTTGCGGGCATTGGGTAAGAAAAATATCCAAGACTCATATTGAAAATTTGAGCTGCAAAGATAACCGCTTTGACCCAATGATATTATTGTGTTTCTATCTTAAGCTGAGTGAGTTCAGCTTTCATATCAGGTTTCATTTTTGGCCCATCACCTGGAAAGCCTGCATAAACAGCAAGACCAATCTGTAATTCTGAATTCAACCAATCATTTGTAACCTCGCCGATCTTTTTATATTCATTGTTAAGTTCAGATTTATAAAAGGCAATTAATTTATTTCCTTTCTTTTCTATTCGCAGCCAACCATTCATAGTTTCTACTTTCTCAGCAAATGTTTTGCTTTTACTATTAGTTGTTTTTTTAAACGAAACTTTTGGAGTAGGATTTCCACCCGTTCCAATACTTAAAAAAATATAATTCTCTTTTTGATCATCTTTTTTCCTGATAATAATTCCGGCTTGCTGAAAGCCTTTGTCTGGCATTTCAGCAGAATTACTTTTAGTAATACTAACTTTTGTTTCAAATATAAAATCCCCATTCATTTCTTTAAATAACATTCCGCCCGTCTTATCATCTTCCCACCAGCATTTCATTGTCGGGATCATTGTAATTGTATCTTCCTTCTGATAAGAAACAAATAAATTCCGGTTCATATACTGCCACCCGATAGCTATCGGGTCATTTACATCTTTCCCACTAACATTACTTTCATTATTATTTTTTGAAATGGTTTCAACAATAGTTTTCACTTGCTCCGTTGGTGAAATGATATTATTAGTTCCCCAAAAAGCCGGATCAAATGCAGATGGTAAATTGCTGACGAGGTTTTTTCTTTTCCATTCTTCGTCAGCATTTATTTGTTTAGTGATGGGAGTGACCAATTCCGTAAATAATATTTCTGAATTGATCGTAAGATCCAGATCTATCTTTTTCTTTTCCTGCTTATAACCGATCTTTCTTTCTGATCCTACATAACTCAACACCCACTTATCATCCGCTTTTGTAAAATCAACACGATGCTTCCATGACTTACGCTTGAGATCAATATTCAGTAATGAGGCAAATATCTTGTCACTGCCTGTCAGGTCTTTTATATATGGAGTTCCTATGGGACTATTCTCCGCTTCATATTTCACTACCGCAAATTCATCTGCGTCTATCAACAATCTTCCTTTTTCCAGAGCTTGTTTAACATCCGGCTTCTGATCAAAACTTATACTGTACAACCAACGATCATCAAACTGAACTAATGAATCAATTTTATAAGTAAAATATTTTATCTTTTTTTCATCCAGGAAATCCGGTCTTTCCAAAATAAAACTTTTGTCTATCGCTGATTGAGGCCCGCCACCCGGATGAAAATCTTCAAACAATCTTGTATAGACAACATCTT
>JGI24806J26614_1000186_pt1 | contig 15463 bp, 12 predicted proteins | sample Kansoi200umMDA_FD_26614 | JGI IMG/M metagenome (IMG submission 26614)
CATGACAATAACGGGTACGAGCTTGTATTTGGTGAAGACATCATGCCCGATCTCAATAAGTTCTTCCTGGAACTATATAAGAATTTCAATGCCCGAAAAATTGACCTTGTTATTTCAAAAATGACAGATAATGTAAAATGGGCAAATGGAATGGACGGAGGTTATGTATATGGACATCATGGGGTGAAAGATTATTGGACAAGGCAATTTACAATGGTGAACTCAAACGTATCTCCATTAGAAATTGAAGCCGGCAATGATAACGTCAGAATAAAAGTTCACCAGGTTGTTCATGATCTGAATGGAAATTTATTAGCTGATGAATTTGTCTATCATTTATTTCGTCTAAAGGAAAATAAAATTGCGGTATTTGAGATCGGTGAAAAGATCAAAAATTGATTGCTTTAGGATTTTCAAGTATAATACTTCAAACCAGCAACCCAGGCAGATAAGTTTCCATAAATTCGTTGTGTAAAGCCAAAACATGCTTGCCTTAAAGAAATATTTCGTTCTCCTCCTAGTTTGTTTCCAATGTTTACAAAGCACAGCTAAAGATTATCCAGCGTCTTTATTTGGAATATATTCAGATGGAGTTACTCTTAATACCCGTTCCATACAATTTGCCATTGATTATATCCAGCAGCAAGGTGGTGGCAGGTTGGTGTTTGATGTAGGAAGGTTTCTTTCGGGTTCAATTCATCTTAAATCAAATGTCACCATTCATTTATTAGAGGGTGCTGTTTTGTTGGGCACATTAAATCCATTGGACTATGACCAGAAAGGATTAACTGCATTTATATTATGTCATGATCAGCAGAATATTGCTATTACAGGCAAAGGAGTTATTGATGGACAGGGAAGAGAAGTAGCGAGAAATGTTGTCGACCTCGTTCATAAAGGACTTATCAAAGATGCTTTTCGCAACGACAGGCCCGAAGTACCAATAAGACCAATGCTCATTTATTTTCGTTCTTGTAAAAACATTTCCATTAGTGGTGTTACTATGCGAAATGCCGCGGCATGGGTACAAACTTATGATCAATGTAGGAATTTGCATGTCGATAGTGTAACTGTAGACAGTCGTGCTTTCTGGAATAATGATGGCATTGATATTGTCGATTGTGACAGTGTAGCGATAACGAATTCCTATATTGATTCAGACGATGATGGAGTTTGTTTGAAATCGCATGATTCACTCGGAGCTATTTGCCAAAATGTACTTGTAAGGAATTGCACTATTCGTTCAAGCGCAAATGCTATCAAGTTCGGCACAGCTTCACTCGGAGGTTTTAAAAATATAAAACTGGTAAATATTAAAGTATTCAACACTTATCGTTCCGCAATTGCACTCGAGGCTGTTGATGGAGGATTTATCGAAAATGTAGAAGCAGATAGTTTCCTGGTCTTAAATACAGGCCATGCTGTTTTTCTTCGTATTGGTGAACGTCGTGCCGGCAAAAAAGGAAAATTGGAAAACATACGAATAAAAAACTTTACAGTAGAAATAGCAGCAATAAAACCTGATATTGGTTACGAATATGAAGGGCCGATAGAAGATATGCCCAGAAATATTTCACCACCAATTGTAATTGCAGGTTTACCAGGTAACATAATTAAAAATGTTTCTTTCACTAACATTGAAATAAAACATCCGGGTGGCGGTAATCCCGGGTTTGCAAAAGTTTCTTTAAATGAATTGGACAAAGTTCCCGAGGTGGCAGCATCTTATCCTGAATTCTCCAAATTTCTTGAATTACCGGCATGGGGAATTTATATTCGTCATGCAAGCGATATAAGGTTTAACAATATAAAATTATCCTGCGGAAAAAAAGATTACAGAACAGCCATTGTGCTTGACGATGTACATCATTCTGAGTTTATATCCACAACTGTTAAAGAACCTGAAAAGAAAAAATCATTACACGAATACAAATCTTCAGAGATCGTTTTCAAATAGTCTTTATTAAGTTCTCCAGTACATAATAAGTAATGGGACAGAATGTGGAATTCTTTAGTGTCAGCTCTTTTCTTTTTATGATCACATCTTCATCAGTATATGGAAAGCGGCGACAATCGGAAGGTCTATGTTCGTAAATAGAGCAAAAATTATCAGACCCCAAAAAAGGACATGGCTTTTCATTTACTACAAAATCTCCATCCTCATCTACACTTAGGTATTTGTCAATAAAATCAGATTCACGCAGCCCCAAAACCCTGCTGATCCTTTTAATGTCAGGCGTCTTAAACCGTGGAGAATAGTTTTTACAACAGTTGGCACACTGTAGACAATCAATTTTTGAAAAAGCTTCTTCATGCAGGTCTGGCAGGGCTTTCAGCACTTTGTTTTTATCCGCCCGATGCAAAAATTGCTTGTACTTCTTCTGGTTATCAGCCGATTTCTTCTCCCAATTTTTCAGAATATCCTCTGCCATGGCACAAAGTAACAACCTGTTTTCCACAGTTGAACAATCAGCATTTTATTAGGCTTTGCAACCTTAACTTTGCGGCGCTGAATTATCAATAACAGACAAGGAGAAAACTATGGATCTTTTTGAAAAACAATCTTGCGAATTTATATCCCGTCACATCGGACCCGATGAACACTCAACAAAACAAATGCTGAAAACGATCGGGGTGCCAGATCTTGACACATTGATCAGCAGAACCGTACCGCCTGCCATCCGTATGCAGCATGAATTGAATTTGCCCGCTGCAATGAGTGAGCATCAGTACCTGCAGCATATCAAAGAAGTTTCATTGCAGAATAAAGTTTATAAAAATTATATCGGCCAGGGTTATTATGATACGATCATTCCTTCTGTTATTCTCAGGAATGTATTTGAGAATCCAGGTTGGTACACACAGTACACTCCCTACCAGGCTGAAATATCGCAGGGACGTTTGGAAAGCTTATTGAATTTTCAAACAATGGTAAGTGACCTGACCGCATTGCCAATTGCAAATGCAAGTTTGCTTGATGAAGCAACAGCTGCTGCAGAAGCAATGACGATGTTCTTTAATACGCTGAATAAGCATGACCACATCACGCATCCAAAGTTTTTTGTTGACGACGAGATCTTCCCTCAAACAAAAGATGTTTTGCATACAAGAGCAAAGCCTATCGGGATCGAGATTGTAACTGGCGACTACAAAAAAGCAAACATCGATTCCGCTTATTGCGGAGCTATTGTTCAATACCCCAATGATAAAGGTTCAATAGAAGATTATCGGGAGTTTATCAATCGTGTTCATGGCGCAGGAGCATTTGTTGTAATGGCAACAGATCTGTTGGCTTTGACTTTACTCACTCCTCCGGGAGAACTCGGTGCTGATTGCGCAATTGGTTCGGCACAACGGTTCGGTGTTCCTCTTGGCTACGGTGGACCTCATGCTGCTGTTTTTGCCGCTAAAGATGATTTCAAAAGAAGTATACCCGGCCGCATCATCGGCGTAAGTGTTGATGCAAATAATAACCGTGCATTGCGCATGGCTTTGCAGACAAGAGAACAACATATCAAAAGAGAAAAAGCTACTTCAAATATTTGTACGGCACAGGCATTATTGGCAAATATGGCTGCTATGTATGCAGTGTTTCATGGCCCCGATGGTTTAAAGAATATTGCAAAGAGAGTTGCTGTGTTGACGCAAACCGTTGCCGATGCAATTGAAGAATTAGGATTTGAATTAGTGTCACCAAATTTCTTTGATACTATCACTGTTAAAGCCGATAATATTTCATCAATAAAAGAAAAGGCAGAAAGACAGCAGATCAATCTCCGCTACATTGACAATAAGTATATCAGCATTTCAATTGATGAAACGACACTTACTGAAGACCTTTACGATCTCATCAATTGCTTTGAAGATGATAAGAACCCGGTAGCATTCGATATTCATCATGATGATGAGCCGGATCATATTCCTCAAAGTTTAACAAGAACATCATTATACTTAACTCATCCTGTTTTTAATACTCATCGCAGTGAAAGCCAGATGATGCGTTATATAAAATCACTGGAGAACAAAGATCTTTCTTTGAATACTTCAATGATTACATTGGGAAGTTGCACCATGAAATTGAATGCAGCTTCTGAAATGATCCCGTTGAGCTGGGTGCATTGGAGTAAAATGCATCCGTTTGCTCCTGCAGATCAAACAGAAGGTTACAAGCAAATTGTTGATGATCTTTCAAAATATTTATGTGAGATCACGGCACTTGACGCATGCAGTTTACAACCAAACAGTGGTGCACAGGGCGAATATGCCGGCTTGTTAGCCATTCGTGATTATCATGAAGCAAATAATCATGGTCATCGTAATGTTATGCTGATCCCAATTTCTGCACACGGCACAAATCCTGCAAGTGCAGTAATGGCAGGAATGAAAGTAGTTGTTGTAAAAGCATTGGAGAATGGCTATATCGATGTAAATGATCTGAAAGCAAAAGCAACTGAGCATTCAGCAAACCTTTCGGGCATTATGATCACTTACCCGAGTACCTATGGTGTATATGAAGAAACAGTTAAAGAAATTACTGATATCATTCACCAGCACGGCGGACAAGTTTATATGGATGGCGCTAATATGAATGCCCAGGTTGGTTTAACCGCACCCGGTCTGATCGGTGCTGATGTTTGCCATTTGAATTTGCATAAGACTTTTGCAATACCACATGGTGGTGGTGGCCCGGGCATGGGACCTATCTGTGTGAAGAAACATCTTGCAAAACATTTACCGGGACATGTGTCAACAGTCGACAGTCCACAGTCCACAGTAAGTGGTGCGGTTTCAGCAGCGCCTTACGGTTCAGCATCTATTCTTCTTATTAGTTATGGTTACATAAGAATGTTAGGATATGTTGGCGTAAAGAATGCAACTGAATATGCTATCCTGAATGCAAACTATATGCGTGCAAGATTGCAGGGACAGTTTGAAATTCTTTATACAAATCATAATGGCCAGTGTGCTCATGAATTTATAGTTGATCTGCGACCATTTAAAAAATCTGCAGAGATAGAAGCCGAAGATGTAGCTAAGCGTTTAATGGATTATGGGTTTCATGCACCAACAATGAGCTTCCCTGTTCCCGGCACGATCATGATCGAACCAACAGAAAGCGAAGACAAAGCCGAACTTGATCGTTTCTGTGATGCATTGCTTAGCATTCGCCAGGAAATAAGAGATATTGAAGAAGGAAAAATGGATAAGAAGAATAATGCATTAAAGAATGCACCTCATACACAAGCAATGGTTGTAACAAGTGACTGGAACAAACCATATACCAGGGAACAAGCAGCGTTCCCAATGTATTATGTTACACAAAATAAATTCTGGCCTTCAGTTGCAAGAGTAAATAATACTTATGGTGATCGGAATTTGATCTGCACATGTGAGCCGATCGAAAGTTATATGGAAGCGGAAGCATAGTTGAAACAAAACTTAATTACGATTAAATAATAAAAATAGCCCCACCAATAAGGGGCTATTTTTATTATCTTCAGAGAATAGAATTTATTATGCCACCTACACGCCAGCTCGCAGCTATTATGTTCGCCGATATTGTTGGTTATACTGCTATGATGCAGGAGGATGAGGTTTTGGCACTGAGTTGGCGGCAAAAATTAAAAAGAAAACTTGAAGACGAAGTAAAGGCTCATCAAGGTAGAATACTTGAGTTCCGCGGCGATGGCGCCATGTGCAGCTTTATCAGCACTATTGAAGGAGTAAGGGCAGCGGTTGCATTGCAATTATATATGCGATCAGAACCTGTAGTACCTCTTCGAATTGGTATGCATACAGGCGATGTCATGTTTGAAGAAAATAACATTTATGGCGACGGCGTAAATATTGCATCAAGACTGGAATCTTTTGCATTGCCCGGTAGCATTTTTATTTCAGGGAAAGCCTATGATGACATTAAAAATCAGAAAGACATTCAGAGCATTTCGTTGGGTAAGTTTGCGCTAAAAAATGTAAAAGAACAGGTCGAAATTTTCGCAATCAGTAATCCAGGTATTAAAATTCCTGAAAGTAATGCACTTGAAGGAAAGGGCGAAAAGGTCGCTGAAAAAAAGGGAATTGAAAAATCAATCGCTGTTTTGCCATTTCTGAATATGAGCAATGATCCTGAACAGGAATATTTTAGCGATGGAATAACAGAAGAGATCGTCAACTTATTAACCCACATAAAAGATCTGAGGGTTGCCGGCCGCACTTCCTCTTTTCATTTCAAAGGCAGAGATATTGACATACGATTAGTAGGACAAAAATTGAATGTGCGTACGCTATTGGAAGGAAGCATACGCAAGCAAAACTTAAGACTCAGGATCACTGCACAGCTGATCAATGCTGAAGATGGAATTCAAATATGGTCCGAACGGTATGATCGTGACCTGCATGATATTTTCGCCATCCAGGATGAGATCGCCTTAGCTATTACTGAAGAACTGAAAATGACCTTACTTGAAAAAGATAAGATCCTCATCAATGAAAAGCGGACGTCAAATAAAGAAGCATACGATCTTTATTTAAAAGGAAGATTCTTTTTGAACAAACGTGGGAGCGGTATCAAAAAAGCACTTGAATATTTTCAAGAAGCATCGGAAATAGATCCGGAATTTTCCCTGGCTTATTCAGGAATGTCTGATGCATATTCCCTTTTATCTTTCTATGGGGCAATACCTCCAAAAGAAGCTATGCCTATGGCAAGACAAAATGCTGAAAAGGCCATTCAATCAGATCCTTCTAATGCAGAGGCCCTTACCACATTAGCGTTCATAAGTGTTTATTATGATTGGAACTGGGCGGAAGCCAGAAAAAGGTTTCAGCATGTCTTTGAGATCAATCCCCGTTATGCACCCGCTCATTTTTGGTATAGCTATTTTTTATCGTATGTAGAAGGCAGATTCGAAGAGGGCATTGAGGAGGCAAAAAAATCGGAGCTGTTGGAGCCATTAGTATCATTATTTCACCAGGCATTATCTGTGGCGTATATAAATGCTGGCAAGTTTGAAGAGGCGTTACGATCAGCCAGGATGGCAATTGAATTAGATGCAAATTTCTTTCCGGGATTCAGAGCATTAGGAGTAAGTTTGGCTGGCTTAAAAAGATACGAAGAAGCAACTGAAGCCTTGAAAACATGTGCCCAGGTTTCTTCCCGACATCCCTGGTCATTAGCTGAACTAGCCTGGGTTTATTCGTTAAGAGAAATGGACTCAGAGATCCAAAGCATCTATGATGAACTGATGGTGCGTTCAAAGACTGAATTTATTTCAGGGTTAGTTCTTTGTGCTGCCTCTTATTTTTCCAAAAAATATGATGAGGCCATTGAATTTATGGAACTGGCCTTTGCACAACGGGAGAGCATACTTCCCTTCATAAGATCTTTTCCATCATGTTCGTTTTTAAAAAATGATCCCCGTTTTCAACATTTCATAAAGCGAATGAATTTTCCCGAGTAAATAAAATTTATTGCCCATTTATGTCTGATAAAGAATATTTTCAAAGTGAAGCACTCCAACATATTCTTAAAAAAATGGGATTTGTAAAATAATAAAATTATATTCGACGTATTCCTATAAAAATAAAAAGAGCTTCCGATCGGAAGCTCTTTTTAATATGAATTACCAATTTTTAATTCCCTCTGCCTCCTCCGCGCCCATGACCATTGCCATTTTCGTTGGCATTTCCATTACCTCTTTGTTGCGGCTGAACTTGTGTTGGCCTTTCGATTTGCTGTTGCTGTCCACGATTTTGATAAGGTCTTTCCATTCTTTGACTATTTTGATTTGGCATCTGTTGCCTTTCCACCCTTTGGTTATTTTGATCGGGTATTTGTTGTCTTTCTACCTGTTGATTGCCGCGATTCTGATATGGCCTTTCCATTCTTTGACTATTCTGATTCGGCACTTGTTGTCTTTCTACTCTTTGATTCTGATCAGGTATTTGTTGCCTTTCCATTCTTTGACTATTCTGATTCGGAAACTGCTGCCTTTCTATTTGTTGATTGCCGCGATTCTGATAAGGTCTTTCCACTCTCCTGCTATTCTGATCAGGCACTTGTTGTCTTTCCACTCTCTGATCATTCTGATTAGGGAGTTGATGTCTTTCTATTTGTTGATTGCCACGATTTTGATAAGGTCTTTCTTGTCTTGCCGTATTTCTATCAGTAATTACACTCTCACTTCTTTGCGTTGAATTCTGAAAAGTTCTTGGTGCTCCTCTATCGGAACCTCTATTGATATAAGGTTTATAAATAGAAACTTCATCGTTTCTTACAATAGTTCGTCCGGCTCTTTGAGATTCACGAATCCTAACAGGGCTAATTCTTGAACCTGTATATCTTTCGACTTCATTGCGTGAAGGGCCAATTACATAACCCCTGTTACTACTATAATTATTAATAATTGTTGTGTGATTAATAATGGTCGTGTTCCTGCCTCTATCAAGATAATAATTTGAAAGATGCGGTGAAGTGATGTACCGGCTTGGAGCAAAGCACCAATAATTGTATGGCACATTATACCTGTTGCCTAAATACATGTTGATATTGATACCAGGACTCATCGGCGCCCATCCATAATAATCACCACCGCCGCGCCATACTACCCAGGCTGGTGCCCATTCATAATCGGGAACCCAAAGCCAGCCTTCATAAGAATCATAGACCCAACGACCGTAGTGAAATGGCGCCCATCCCCATTCATAATCTGAGACCCAGAGCCAGCCATCATCTGACCATGCCCAATGTCCTTCAGATCTGTAAGGTTGAAAATCATTATACCTGTTATCAGGCCTCCATACATATCCATATTCCGGATAACTTATCCAGTCTCCGTATGGACTCAGGTCATCATAAAAAGATTGAAAGGAAACATTAACTGATACCTGTGCGGATGTTTTGTTTTGCACTGCACCAAACAGCAACACCATAGTTGCTATTAAAAATGCTTTTAAGATACGTTTCATTTAAAAAAGGATTTAGGTTGTAAAAAATTGCTTCTCAATTCAGTGACCCGGTTTACATTTTCTAAATCCAACAGATTTATTTTATTACTAGTGTTTGTATGACGATAAACATGCCAGCTTTGGTGTTAAAGAGATGTTTGAATATTTTGGCGAGAGTATTATCGAAATTTTCAGTTAATATTTTCTAAATGAAAAAAGCAATCATGAACATCATGACTGCTTTCAATAGTTATTTGATTTAATTAATGATTAAATCTGATTGCAACTCCGATCTGACCAACATTGCTATGGTCAACAATATTATCGAAGCGGCTCACATCAGTCAAACCAAAATTATAACGTCCATATAATATTAATTTTTCTGAAGCCTTATATCCCAGGCCTAAGCCTATAGCAACCTGGCCTGTTGTAAAATCATCTTTCGCATTTATTTCTCCGGCTTCACTATCGGCTTTATCATGTGCACTTAAAAGCAAACCGAATTGCGGACCTGCTTCTAAATATACTTGTGGCGCAGGGTAATATTGGATCATTAATGGAAGTTGAAGATAACCGAGAGCTAAAGTTCTTTCTACTCCTCCAGTCATGTAGCGTTGTCCTTCGCCGGAGTATAATAACTCAGGTTGAAAACACCAGTTCTTATTTATAGTATGGTGAAGAAAAACACCAATATGGCCACTGATCCTGTCACGACCTTCAAAACCACTAAGGCTTGCAATATTTACACCTCCTTTTATGCCTATGGCTTGTTGTGCGTTCACAGTTGAGAATAAAAAACTAATCGCGGCTACGGATAAAAGCATTGTTACTTTTTTCATGATCATAGATTTTACTATTGATTTTCAAAGGTCATGCCAGTGGGAAGAATAAGCGATTTATTAACTGTAATTCAGGGAATTAAAATTTTAAAACAATCGAACTTTAAACTTTGATTCACAATTAAAAACGAATGCACCTGGTATATAAAATAAAAATGCCCCGATAAACAGGGCATTAGAGAAACATTAAAATATAGTTACTGTTTTACGTCAACAGTTATTTTGCTTATAAGCTTACTACCATAAGAACGATGTATCCCATCAGCAAACTGTAGAACCAAAGTGTGTTTGCCAGGCGTCAATTTGATCTCAGCAGATGTTTGTGCTTTTCCAAAATGATAGTGATGAAGCGAGTCTGTTGGTGGTACTACACTTTCTGTAGCTATGGAATCAACATCAACAAGCAGGTGATGGTGACCTGATGCTGGCCTTAAGGTTCCGGCTGTATCTACTTTTATATTCTCCACTCCCATTTCAATTTTCAATGGTGATTTAACAGATTGTCCATCTTTCAGATTAACAAAAAACACTTTTGCGCCGGCAGGAACTTCTGGCATTGGAGGCATTTCCACCGCAGTGGTTGTACTTGCATGTGCATCATGACCTGCTTCTTTGGTTTCAGTGGTTCCAGCGGTTTCAGTGGTTTTATCATCATTACTGTTGCATGCGATCAATGATGCAGCAACGATAGCAGCTGTAAATAAGTATTTCATAAATGAGCTTTTAAAAAATTAAGATCGCTAAGGTAATGAACTTGGTGATATAAGAATTGTATTCTTAATTTATTTTGCTTTCGTAACTTTAATTCCCTTAATCTAAATACACATGGACCAGAAAATTATTAATTTATACGATGAGTATATTCATTCAGCTACCATTACCCGTGCTGACTTTTTAAAAAGAGTTACACTCATTACAGGCAGCATTGCTCTCACACAATCTGTACTATCACAAATAGAAAACAATTATACAAAGCCCGGTCTTACTACTGACCAGGACCTGTTCACCGAATACATAAATTATCCCGGTGTGCCTGGTGAAATGAAAGCATATATCGCAAGACCAAAAGAAGAAAAACAATATGCAGCCGTGATAGTCATTCATGAGAACCGGGGGTTGAATGCGCATATTGAGGATGTAGCAAGAAGAGCAGCAACATCGGGCTATCTTGCAATTGCACCAAATGCATTATCTGCATTGGGAAAAACATTTGCTAATGAAGATGAAGCAAGGGCTGGTTTCAGTGAACTGAAACCAGAGGATACTCTTAAAAATTTTATTGGTGCATTTGAATATTTAAAAACAAGAAAAGATTTTAATGGTAAGGCCGGATGCGTTGGATTTTGCTGGGGTGGTGCAATGTCAAATAATCTTGCAGTAAATCTTCCTGATCTGAAAGCAGCTGTTGCATTTTATGGCCGGCAGCCTGCTGCTGTTGATGTAGCAAAAATAAAAGCTTCGGTACAATTACATTATGGCAGCCTTGATGAAGGAGTTAATAAAGGCATTGCAGATTATGAAAATGCTTTAAAGGCTAATAAAATAGATTATGAACTATATATGTATGAAGGGGCCAACCATGCTTTTCATAATGACACTTCTCCTGCCCGATATAATGAGGCTGCAGCAAAATTAGCATGGCAAAGAACGATCGCATTCTATGCAAAACATCTTAAATAGTATCCGCTAATGAAGTCAGTCAAATCGCCTGCTTTAATGGTTTGTCTTTTTTTTTGATCTCTGTTCTTGTAACATGATATTAAGATTCTGCGAAACCTTGGTGACAAAACAAGTTTGACATTATTTATTAATAATGAAACAACAGACGTTGAAGTCATTTTGGGCAAAAAGTCGGAGAAGACTTTTAAAATAACTCCTGCCGATATCCTGATCCTTTACAAAAACAAATTCTCCAAGATTGGTTAAAAGGATAAGACCCTTATCTTTAAAGAATAAACCAAAACCCCATGTGGATCTTCCAGATCGCAAGATTTTTTAGAAATGTTTTCAGGCTGATAGCTATTTTTTTTATTATCCTGAAACATATAGTTAAAAACTGGATGTACAATACATGGATGCGCCGCATCTTCGATCCAAAAGGAAAAAGGTTAACCACCAGGGCTGAACAACTTCGCCAAACGATCGAAGAGTTAGGTCCCACATTTGTAAAATTTGGACAGATCGTTGCAGACAGGCCTGACCTCGCCTCAGATCATTTGCGTGAAGAGTTAAAAAAATTACAATCAAATGCCAGACCGATGGATGATGGTGAAGCCATCAGTCTTGTTGAAATGGAATTAGGCCATCCTATCGAAGAAGTTTTTCTCAGTTTTGAAAAAAAACATATTGCTTCTGCCTCGATCGCACAAGTTTATTCAGCGGTTTTAAGAACGGGTGAACGAGTGGCTATAAAGATCCAACGTCCCAATATCAAGCATAAGATCGAGATCGATCTTATATTAATGAAAGTATTGGCAAGACAAGTTGTAAAAAATTATCCGGGCCTTACAAGTTTTAATGTAATTGGTTTTGTTGAAGACTTTGGTGAGAACCTGATGAAGGAACTTGACTTCAATAATGAAGCATCAAACATGCTTCGGTTTACGGATATGTTCAAAGATGATCCTACCTGCTATATTCCCAAAGTTTTTATACAACACAGTCGCCAGCGGTTGTTGGTAATGGAATATATTGAAGGTCTTCGTCCGGATGATATTGATGGATTAAGAGCAGCCGGCTTCGATCCACAGGTAATTGCCGTGAACGGAACACATATAATATTAAAGATGATCCTTCGTCATGGATTTTTCCATGCCGATCCGCATCCGGGAAATCTTTTTATCCGTGGCGATAACCAGATCGTTTTATTAGATCATGGAATGGCGGCGAGTTTGAAACCAAAACAGATCCAGGCATTGATAAATTTCATGCTTGGCTTTTCAAAAAATGATCCGCATAGAATTGCTAAATCATTATTGAGCTTGTCGGAAATAACTTATTTCAAAGAAATGGAAGATCTCGAATTCCGTCTTGGAGAAATAATTAAGAAATATAGTTATATGAGTTATGAGCAGGTGGATATTTCTGCTATCATGTCGGAAGCTTTCAAGGTTATTGGGCGGTATGGATTAGCCGTTCCTTCCAATCTTTTTACATTAATAAAATCGCTGGCCACTATTCAAAAATTTGCCGAACATTTAGAGGCAAATGTTTCAATTGCGGGGATGATCCGCCCTTATGCTACTGAAAAAATAAAAGAGCAATTCAGTTGGGATGCAGTGGTGAAAGTAGTGACAGATTCGGCAGAAGATTATTTGTACCTGATAAGTAAACTACCTAAAGATATCAGGGAAGTGGTTGGTAAATTGAAAGACGGTGTAATGCGGCATGAAATTAATTTCAGCGAGGACAGTTTTACTAACAAAGCATTCCGCATGAACATCAATCGTCTTGCTTTTGTTTTTATCGTCGGATTGATGATGATATGCTCTACATTACTTATGATCTATATGCATGACAGGCAAATAATCCGGGTATTCTTTTATACAACACTCACGATCACAACCTTTACAGCATTACGTTTGCTTGCAAAAACAAGATAGCCAGAAACTTATTTTACAATACCGTTCGCCCGAAAAATAAGCATCAATGTTCCTGCATATTTTTCTTTATAAAATTTCTTTTTCACAATACCATTAAAAACAGAAGTGGCTATCCAAACATTATCAGAAGTGCGGTTATCAGTTAATTTCATGGCAAGAGGAACTAAGTAATCATATCCATCCAGTTTTTGCAGCGTTTTATCCTGCTCATATATCCAAAGGGTATAGGTATAATTCATTTTATTGAATTCGGATTCGTTTATTCTTTTATCAGTATAAGAGACAAAAACCGAAGTTGTATTGACACCTCTCTTTTTCAGATCGTCTGTAAAGATGGGCATTACATCATCCATAATTCTTTTGGTGGCTGAATTTCCATTTGCAACAATTAAAATAGAATCAAGCTGTGGATAGTCTTTATTTACTGAAGTATGTTGCTGGATATAAATACCGTCCTCTAACTTTTTCATCGTATGGCAACTGAAAAGCAAAATTGCCGGGAGCAGTATAAGAAGACAAATTTTCATAACATGCTTCTTAAAGTTAAGAAAAATAAATGTCTTCTTATCCCCATCAAAATAATGATCATAAAAAACTCCATATTGAAGTTTTTTTTATTTCTTTAGGCACTAAGAGTCCGAGTTTTGCTAGGATGTATATACAAATAAACCATGTCTAAAATGCAAAATAAGGTTTTGAAGAATTTTAAATACTCGAAGAGCATTCCCTATTTTATTTTGCTGAACATATTGTTTTCCTGTAGTTCGCAAGAAAGATATTTTGTTGATATAACCAATAGGATCGATCCTGATATTATTCTTGTCAATATTGGAAATGCAAATAGAGCAGCCATTGGCGAAATGCTTTTGACAATTAATCGTTGTAATCCCAAGGTAATTGGTTTTGATGGCTGGTTCCGTGACGCAAGAGATGGCTTTCAAGACGTTGTCTTAATTCGTGCATTAGATAGTATTCAAAATGATGTATTAGCATATTACATTGATTCAACAAATTTAATTCGCAAATCAAATACAAAATTCAGCTCTCTTGCGGATGAAGGACTAGTTTCTGTTGATGAAATAAACGGACTTGCAAGTGCAATTAAACCTATTCAAACAATAAACAAAGTTGAGCATTCATTATTTGCTTTGAAGATCATTAATCTATGGAAACCCCAGTTTAAAACGTTTTTGAAAACTAATCAGACAATCCCTATTAAATACACTCGTACACTCGAGAAATTCATACATTTTGATTATTTGGATTTAGCGAATGTTGATCCTGAAGCTCTGAAGAACAAGATAGTTCTTCTCGGCTTCTTAGGCCCCGGCAATGAAGACAAGCATTTTACACCCTTTCGACTAGTTAAATCGTATGACACCAATGATCCTGACACTTATGGGTTAGTGATAATTGCTAACGCAATTAGAACAATTCTAGATTATGAGAAAAAATGAGATTGCTTCGGCCTTACTTATAAAAATTGAAAATATTTTTCACAGCCGGCCTCGCAATGACGAAGAACCGGCAGAGACCGAAAGAAACCCTAAAATATCAGAATGTTCGTCATTGCGAGGCTTGCCAATTGGAATCTAGAAATTTTTAGCTTGTTGATGGCAAGCCGAAGCAAACTAAAAACTCCCGAGTGTTGATCAATAGCAAAACAATCTAAATTGTTGAATACAATTGCTGCTGTACAAGAGTGCGACGGAAACAATGATGATATAAAATACTGAAGCTGATAAATCCAAACATCAAAAGTTTTTATTTCTTTAATAACGCAGAAGATTTTTTAAGAATAGAGTCAACACCAGCTTTATCAATTAGAGGAAACTTTATTGGATCAGCAGGATCATCTTTATGAGGATTTACTTCATACTGCATCCATCCCACATCATGCCATTGCCCGAGCTTATACCCTATCTTTTTATATGCGGTAAGGTAATCGAATCCAAATTTTTTATGAAAAGCAATACTCCTATCATTCGGCAAGGTAATAACGGCATAGGCATTTACATAACCCTGTATTTTCAGAATATCAAATAATGCAGTGTACAATGCATTTGCAATTCCCAA
>JGI24806J26614_1000187_pt1 | contig 15456 bp, 12 predicted proteins | sample Kansoi200umMDA_FD_26614 | JGI IMG/M metagenome (IMG submission 26614)
GATATTTTTTTTATTATCAACTGGTCGCAGACGACCGGGAAAAAAATATTGTAAGCAGGCACGTCGCTTTACTGGTAGACCACATTATCGCCAACAACTTTAACATGATAGACGTCGATGGCGCTCCGACAAGGTGGGCAGTGTGGTCGCCAGACCAGCTGAACCGTGATCCGGAATGGGCGCCCGACAAAAGTCAAAACTCAATGGAGCTATTGACGTTTTTGAAGCTGGCTTATTACATGACAGGTAATATAAAATATCAGCAGCATTATACGCGGTTGATTAAAGAAGAACATTACCTCGAGAATATGGCGGACCTTTTAAACCAGGACCCCGCCTGGTTTATTTACTACGACGTAACCATGCAAGCTTATTTGTATCCCATCTTGCTTCATTGCGAAACCGATCCGCAACTGAAGAACTTCTACCAAAAAAACCTCGATAGCTGGATGGACCGGCGCAGGAATGATAAAAATCCACTGATCAATTTTTTATACTGTTTTGCAAAGGGCGTACAGGATGAGCTGCCTGCGTCGATCGATTTTTTACGGGATACACCTCTTGATCTGATTGACTGGACGGTGGATCATACGAAGCGGGAAGACGTGCAGCTCGTGCATGAGCCAGTTTTAAATGACCTGCAGGTAAAAGATTTACCACCGGCAAGTATACGCGTAGCTGTGCGTTGGGATAAGAACCCCTGGCTGGCAATAAACGGATATCCGGATATGGAACGGGAGCCTGTTTTTTGGTTGCTGCCCTATTGGATGGGACGGTACCTGAAAATGATCGGTCCCTGATCGGAGCCATTTTTTTTAAGTGACGAAGTTCAGAAAGAAAACAAGGATGATGTTTTTAAAACTTAATTATTTCGCCATGATAAAATCGAATGGTGTTATACCGTGGATTATTTTTTTTATTACTGCTACGAGCTGTAATTCGCAGGAAAACAAACAGCCCGCAAAGAAGGAAGAAGCCACTATTATTTCGTTACCGGTTAAGGAATTCATTTTCGGTGACAACCATCCATTCAAACAATGTCATGCTTCCACAATATTGCATTTAAATAATGGCGGATTTTTAGCCGCCTGGTTTGGAGGAACAGAGGAGAAAAATGATGACGTTGGTATATGGCTATCCAGTCGCATTCTCGATAAATGGAGCCCGCCCATCGAAGTGGCTAAGGTCAGGAATGACGCACATTGGAACCGGTGCTTTTTCAGTCGCCAGATGGCAAAATATTTTTGTTTTTTAAAGTCGGCAAAGAGATCGGGACATGGGAGACCTGGATAAAAACCTCTGATGACAATGGAAAATCCTGGAACGATGCTTATGAAATGGTATCCGGGGACAAAGGCGGCCGGGGTCCGGTAAAAAATAAACCCCTGGTTCTTTCAAACGGTGATTGGCTCGCGGGCTCTTCTCACGAAGAAAACGGTTATCACGTTTTCGTCGACCGTAGCAGGGATGGGGGTAAAAAATGGGAAGCGTCGAATTACCTGCCACTGGGCGATATAGCCTTACGGAACAAGGAACTGATACAACCCACATTATGGGAGTCGTCACCCGGTGCTATCCATATGTTGCTGAGAAGTAACATTGGTTATATCTGCCGCAGCGATTCAAAGGACTATGGGAAGACATGGACGCCGGTTTACAAAACAGATTTGCCAAATCCTAACAGCGGTATTGATCTAACGATGCTTCCGGACGGAGCATTGGTCCTCGCGTATAACCCTGATAATAAAAATGAAGGTGAAAGAGCGTCTTTGCTATTGGCTATTTCCTATGACAACGGAAAGACATGGCCTAAGCGCCTCAGTTTAGAAAATGGAAAACCGGGAGATGAATTTTCATATCCTGCAGTGATCAGTTACGGCGACACCGTAGCTGTAACCTATACGTGGCAACGAAAAAATATTGCGTTCTGGTTGGGGACCGAAAAAGATGTAGCTAATAGTACATGCAAAACGCCGAAGTAAATCCGGCGGGAACGTTCTGATTGGGCAGGTGATTAATATTTTTTATTTTCCATTTGCCATAATCATTATCTTGTTCCCGATGTATAAATACGTAATAATAGTTGCCGGCGGTTCAGGATTGCGAATGGGCAGCCCTGTTCCCAAGCAGTTTTTATTACTACAGGGCAAGCCGGTATTATGGCACACGATCACGGCTTTCATTACTGCCTATGCCGACATCGATATTGTGCTGGTATTGCCTGCCAGTCATCTTGAAGCCGGTGAGGATCTTGTAAATGCTTTTCCAACTCATAAAATTCGTATTACAACAGGCGGGGATACCCGCTTTTCGTCGGTTAAAAACGGGCTGCAGTTCGTAGTGGAAAAAAGCGTGGTATTTGTTCATGATGGTGTACGCTGCCTTGTAGCACCTGAACTGATCAGGCGGTGTTATGATGAGACGAGAGAAAAAGGAAACGCCGTGCCAGCCGTCATGGCTACCGATACGATCCGTATCGTAAGCGGGCCGGATAGCGAACCAATCGACCGCGATAAGGTGCGCATCGTCCAGACCCCCCAGACCTTTTTTAGCGATTTGCTTTTCAAAGGATTTGCGCAGGACTACATTCCCCAATTCACAGACGAAGCCTCGGTAGTGGAGAGAACCGGTGTAAAAATCAATATTATTTCTGGCGATGTTAGCAATATCAAAATTACCCAGCCTGTCGACCTGGTTATAGCGGAGAAAATCCTAGTATCCCGACTATGAATCGCTGAGTCCGCTGCATCATTTTGCCATACAGCCAGGCGAAGGTTATTTTAAAATTGTGAAGTGAGCGAACGGTAATAGAGCGGTGTATTTTTCAGATGATTTAATGGAAAGGGCAGAAAATTCTGGTACAGCGTTGTATAGGGTTCCGGCTTTGCACCAAAACGCTGGTAGAAATCAGCAATGCTGGCCTTATCTGAACCTTCAAAATCGAGGAGGCAATTCAAACCGGAATGATCGCGGATAAATCCGTCGATCAACATCGGGGAGGCGCCGAATTTTTTTGCATCCGGGTCATTTCCAACAAGCCAGTAATAAGACCGGCCTGCATAATATAGAAAAACGCAGGAAGCCAGCAATCTTCCATCCGGGTGATAAACCCCGTAATTTGATGCGTAAGGATGGAAGACGGAAAAAGATGTGGCAAGGTCTTCGAATGTTCCGTTTTGAATCCTGGTAAACTTTGGCCATTCTCTTTTACATAACTCAATTATTTCTTCCGCAGGAATATTTTTTTTTAATAAACAACCGGTCTTTTCAGCTTTTGAAATATTGCGGATAATATTTTCCGAATAGTGACTTCTTATGAATTCGTAAGAAGGATGGAGTGAAAGAATATAGTTGCCGCGCTCATACCGATCCCTGAATTGCAGTGCAACGCTGTTAAAATGATTAAGGCTGATATCGCGGACTTTGAATTTTGCCGGTATTGCGTTGATGAAACTGCTCACCAGGTTCTCAGCAACGTTTTGACCAAATACGCCCAGCACCGGCGTCAAAAACGGTTGGAATAAGTAGTAGAATCCCAATTTCCTTCTATAAGGAAGGGGCATCACCGCTTCATAGTCATTTAGTATTAATGCGTCCCATTGTTTCGACATCTGGTCGAGATAAAACGAGCAGGCATAGATCAGACTGTTGGAAGATCTGTCAATACACAGATCCCATTTTCTGCGGTCGATATCTTTATGTGCTACGTACTGTATGACTCCGGATTCGCTCATGATTAGAAAACCAGGTTACGGTCTATCTTTCGCAGGCTGAAGTTAGCGATATCGATGCTGAAGGACACCGTTTTAAGCATCCTGTTCTTTTTAGGTAAATAGGACTGGATATAAGACTTGAATTCACTGCTGTAAATGAGCGGCAAATAAATATTGACTGTTTCCTTTAACAGGGACAGTTGCAGTCCTGCTTCGAAAAGAAAATGGTCCAGCCCTGAATTGTTCTTCCACGCATCAGCGTAGGTACCCAGGTCTGCAAAGATTTTAACGGGTAATTTTGGTAATAAAGTAGAACTAAAATTAGCCGCTGCCAGCCAATCGTCTGTTTTACCAATTTTATCGATTAATAAGTCTGTTCGTACCTTGAATCCTCCATCCCGCATCATTATTTGCTGACTCGCCAACCCTTCAAACTTATTCCTCCCGATAAAATAATCACTGTAAGTATAATCTTCGTATCCACTGGCCCCCGTCATATTAAGATGGTAACGGTCCGTATAGAATTGTTTCGACGATGTTTCTGCTCCGGCATAAATGAATTTACCTGCAAAGAGTCTTACATTGAGTCCGCCGCCCTTTGCGTAATTAAAATAATAATTTCCGGTAAAGGATAATCTGATAAAGTCTTTGCTAAGTTCCGCCATTAAATTTCCCTTATAAGGATACAATGCCCTGTTGTTTTCCACTACGAGGCTTAGTTGACCAAGCGTCCTGTTACTACCTGATTTTCTATAGAAGTTCTGGAAAGTTGTATCCATACCATTTACAATGGTATCCCGTCCGGAGCTTAGAACATCTTCCCCGAGAATGAAAACCTTGCCTTGAATATAGCGGTGCATTGCAGTCCGCGGGTCATGTTCTTTCAGCACGAGGCGAAAACCGGGAACGAGCTTACGCAAACCCAGGTATGTTTTTTTACCGGTGGAATCGTCGTAACTATCGGTCTGAAAGGTCGATCCGTTCAGAAAAAAGTCCAGGCTCCGGAACAACCTGATGTTGGGGTAAACGGTATAGTGTATGGTAGCTGTACCGGCCAATAATTTTGATCCGGTCGCATACATCGGCGCAACAAAAAACCTGAATGCGGTCGGTGGCAATTTAAAATTCGTGACAAAAGCGCCAATCATGAATTTGTCATAACTATTATAACCTGCTGCCGGCCCCAGGGTAATGAGATCCTTTTTTGCCGATACGGTATTGCCAATAAGTTTATTAAAATAGGAAGGTTGAAATATTGGGGAGATGGCGATACCTTGTCTCTTATCGATGGGCAGCGGGCCTGTCTTATGAAGATAGGAAAAGACTGAATCAAGATTCTGTCCGGTGCTTTTTTCCAATACTAATTTAAGATCGGCGGGCTGGGGATGTTTGAATTTCCAGGTCATGAAATAATCATGCATAGCATTTTGAAAATCTTCTTTACCCATGACCATTTCCAGCCAACGCATCCAGTCTGCAGTCTTGGAATAGGCAATCAGTGCATAGTTGGCTTCGCTGAATTTTTCAGACGTCGTCTCAATCGGCTGATCTGTCTTTGTTACCGTTTTTGTTTCGAGCAATATTTTCGTGGATGATCCGGGGGCCTTGTATTTTTGCGCTACATATTTCTGTTCATAGAAAGAGTTGATGCCTTCATCCATCCAGGGATGTGTTCGTTCGTCGGAGCCCAGGATAGCATAAAACCAGTTATGTCCAATTTCATGTGCCGTGACACGATCCAGCTCGTATCCTGACTTAACAGGAGATATAATGGTAATTGAAGGATACTCCATGCCGCCGCCAAAACTTAACGGACCCTGAACCGTGCTTAAAACATCGAAGGGATATTCGCCTATCTCTGCCGAATAAAAACGGATGGCATCCTTGCTATAGCCGACACTTTTATTCCAGGTCCGTGCCTGATCCGGAGTATAATATGCGTATACATCGATTACTTTTCCGGAGGCAAGCAGGCAGGTGTCATATTTAACGATAAAACGCTTATCAGCAAACCATGCAAAATCATGAACATTTGATTGTTTATACCGCAGCGTTTTTGTTTGAGCAGCTGATGGCGGGTACCGGTAAGTTATTGTTTTAGAAATCCCGTTCTTTGATTTTACTTTTCTTGAAATGGGGGACCAGGTAAAATTGTTTCTCGCCCTTAACCATTGTTTTTCATCTTCGTTCTCAAGATTGCCGGTAGCGGCTACGACATAATTTTGAGGGAGGGTAATGGATACTTCAAAATTCCCGAATTCGCTATAAAACTCTCCCTGGTCCAGGTAGGGCATCGGGTGCCAGCCGAGGGCATCATAGACTGCCGGCTTGGGATACCATTGTGTTACCTGATAGCTGTCGCCATCATGACCTCCCCGGGAGAAATTATAGGGTAGTCTGACGTGAAAAGGGGTCGTGATTTTTATTGTTTGGCCAGGCGCCAGCGGCGTTGGTAAAAATAACTGAATAATATCGATATGTTCAGGGTGGTCTGCTGTTTGGGCGGTTAAACCGTTTATTTTAAAATCCAGCCGGTTGATATATCCTTTTTGGTCTTTGTCCGAAAAATAAAACCGGGTATTGTCATTTTCAAGAAGCTGGTCACTAAAAGCGGTCTTATCGTTCTTATAAGCATTGGGCCATAAATGAAACCAAATAAAAAGAAGGGTGTCCGGGGAATTATTGGTATAATCGATTTTTTCGAATCCATCTAATGAATGGTCCTTGTCATTCAACGTAACGTCGATCACATAATTGACTTGTTGTTGCCAGTATTGAGTGAAAGAAGTGAACTGCAGGCCCGGGACGGCAAGTAGAATTAGAAGGATTTTTCTCAAAGGATGGAATTTCATCAAAAATAAATTCTAAAATCGGCAATTGGAAATTTACCACCGTCTATTTACCCTTTCCTAATAGAATGATCCTTAGGGTGTGAATCATAATTTTAAAATCAAGCAGTAAAGAGATGTTTTCAATATAAACGAGGTCAAATTTGCTTCGTTCGATCATCTCATTAACGTTTTCTGCGTAGCCAAATTGTACCATTCCCCAGCTGGTAAGTCCCGGTTTCACTTTGAGCAGGTATTTGTAGTAGGGAGATTGCGCTGTGATCTGATCAATATAAAATCTCCTTTCGGGCCTTGGGCCGACGATACTCATATCGCCTGCCAGGATATTTAATAATTGAGGCAATTCATCCAGTCGCCATTTGCGCATCACCCTGCCCCACTTTGTAATACGGGGATCATTATCCGAAGAAAGCAGGGGACCATTGCTTTCCGCGCCTACTATCATGGACCTGAACTTGAACATCCGGAAAGGCTTTCCCTTGTAGCCAATTCTTTCCTGGGAAAAGAATACAGGTCCCTTCGATGACAAACGTACCCTGATTGCCACGTAGATGATCAGGGGGGAAAGAATTATAAGTCCGAGCAGCGCAGCTACTACGTCGATCAGTCTTTTGATATTGAGCTGCCATTGCGGCATCAAGTCCGTCCGCAGGTCGATTAGTACCGCACCCAGGATATTATTTGTTTTTACGGAACCCGAAAGGATATCAATGATACTTGGCTGGATCTTTATTTCCACGTCCTTTTCGCTTAACCGGTTAACGATCTTTTCAAGCAATGGCTGTTCTGACTTTTCCAATGCAAGTACTACCTGATGAATATTTTTCTCATCAATTATCTTTTCCACCTCATCGACAGTTCCCAGGGCCGGGATAAATTTATCGATGCCATTACTTCCATAAAAGTCAGGCGATACAAAACCCACATATCGGTAACCCCCGTCTTCGAGGTGTTTTTCCGTTTCTTTAAACACCTTTACTGCATTTTCGCGGCTGCCGATCATCAGGGTATTAAACTGTACACGCCGGCTGCGTATTTGTCTTTTTACCCGGTTTAACAAAAGGGCGCGACCGGTAAACGTGAAAATAAAATGTGCCGACAGCAATGTTAGAAATGACAGGTAATAAAAAAAATAGTCGTGTTTGACATCATTCAGCAGGATCAGAAAAAATAAAACGATACAGCCAAGAAAACTGCAGATAAATGTATTTGTAAATTCAAAAAGCCGGGATTTCTTATATAATGAGCGGTAAAAGCCCACCATGGTGTAAGAGATAAGCCAGATCACCGGTACTGTAAAAAGAGTCAGCCAGAACCTGTATGCGGATTGCGGGGGAATACCGATCGGCACATTCAGCAATAACTGTCGCACAAAATAAAAGCACGCCCAAGCCGCTGCGGCCATGAAAAAATCAATTACAGCGTACCATACGACCGGTATTTGCCTTACATTTTTATTCATCCCCTTATCAACGAGTTATTACCGATTTTTTTCAAAATCTGGTGTGCCACATCCATAGCCATCATGCCATCCATTTCCGAAACAATTGTTTTGGTATTGTTGATTATAGCATCCCTGAATTCTTCCAGTTCCAGTCTGATAGCGTTTACTTCGGGTATAACAGGATTGGCGATAGCAATAGTTTTCGTGCCGGAGGGGGTTTGAATATCAAAGGCGAAGACATTGGAATCCTGAGGCTCTTTCAATTTGATGATTTCTGTCTTCTTGTTCAGAAAATCGATTCCGATATAGGCGTCTTTCTGGAACAGGCGCATCTTACGCATCTTCTTCATCGAAATGCGGCTGCTGGTCAGATTAGCCACACAGCCATTATTAAATTCGATGCGAACATTGGCTATATCCGGTGTTTCCGTCATCACTCCAACGCCGCTGGCCGAAACCGCTTTGACATCACTTTTCACTACACTGAGAATGATGTCAATATCGTGAATCATGAGATCCATGATGACACTTACCTCCGTTCCGCGGGGATTAAATTGTGCCAGTCGATGAACCTCGATGAACATCGGATTCATAGAAAGATTTTTAACCGCCAGGAATGCAGGATTAAACCGCTCCACGTGCCCTACCTGTAATTTTACATCCGATTCCTTAACCAGCTTTACTAGTTCCTGTGCCTCCTGCATGCTATTAGCCAGCGGCTTTTCGACAAATACATGCCTTCCTTTTTTTATGGCCTTTTCACATAGTGCGAAGTGGTGATGGGTGGGAGCAACAATATCGACAATATCAACCGCGTCCATTAATGTATCAATATCCAGGAAACGGGCTAATTGATATTTTTCAGAAACCTCCTTTGCTATATCATCGTCGGGATCGTAAAAGCCAACTACTTCAATGCCGGCTATTTCCTTCCAATTGTTAAGATGAAATTTCCCCAGATGTCCCGTACCAAATATACCTACCTTGAGCATAATGTTCAATTAATCGTCAAATATAAAGATTGACAAAGGTTCGGGAAGCTATAATTGTAAACAAGATGTTATTATCCCTTCAGAAGTGCTGAACGCTGGCGATAGATCTTATTTGAATGATAGATAAAGAGGCAGCTGCCATCTTTGATAGTATTAATTATGTCTTTTGCAAATTGAACCGGAACGGCGGGACAGCCTTCACTGCGTCCAATGTATCCCTGTTCATTGATGTACGAATCGCTTACATAGCCGGCTCCGTGTAACACGATGGCGCGGCGGGCTGCATTATTATTAAACCCTTTATCGAGACCATCCAGTTTTAAGGAATAACCATTACTTCCTTCATACGGTTCTCCGGTAATATAAAATCCGATACTGCTTTTATAGGAAGAGGGCCGGTTGGAAAAAGACTGAGCCCATAATTTTCCGGATTTTTTGCCATGGGCTACTAATGTGTTATAAAGAACTTTGTAATTTTTCAGATCCAGTACATACAATCGCTTTTTATCACTAGGTTGGCTGAAATCAACAATGGAGAGAACTGAATCATTAGTGAGACGTCCCTGCATCTTCATTTTCATAAACCCGGATTGTGCCAGTTCATAAGCCTGCCTGTTAAGGCCGGAGATCTTAAGATGCAGGCTATCATACAATGACCGGAACGATGAAATAACGGGGACTGGATCGTTGCTTTTCAACATTTTTACCGGTGGATGGAAAAAAGTCTCCTGATGGTACTTCGTCTTGTTACCGAAGGCGAATGGCAGATGCAGAAAGCAAATAACAAGAGAGGAGAGAATAAAATAGAAACTTTTTAGTTTTTTCTTCATTACAACTTTTTTAAAGCGTTTTCACAAAATCAATCCCGGACTAAAAAACTCCTGTCTGAATCAGCCCAATAAAAATGCCGGTGCCCCGGCATCTCATAACCCTGTAAAATTATGATTTTTGTGTCGAAGATGAAAGTGAATAGCCCTAATTTTTCATGTTCTTAACGAATTTATCCCGGCGCGTGTTAAGGGTTCACGGGCCAACTGATTATGTGAATTTTATCAGCTTCGGCTGAGGTCATCCAGCATTTCTGCCATTGATTTCTGAACTTCAAAAAATGTAGCAAGCCGGGCTACAACGCCCTCCACCAGGGCGTCCGGACAAGAGGCCCCGCTGGTGATCAGGATATTTAAGGGTTGTTTATCAGGCAGATAGCCGCTTGTGAGGACCTCGTTCTTTTTATGAAGATCAAAATGTAGGAGGTTCTTGGCGGACAGGATCTTCTCGTCGCTATCAATAAAATAGGTGGGAAGTTTTTCTTCGCAAAGTTCTACCAGGTGGGAGGTATTCGATGAATTGTACCCCCCCACAACAATAGCCAGGTCAGCATTTGTTTCCAACATGCCAGTTACAGCTGCCTGGTTATCGTTGGTAGCATAACACAATGTATCCCTGGTATCGGCGATATGGAGGTCGATGGTAGCATCGGTAAGCTGGTATTTTTCGATCAGGGTCTGTTTCAGAAAATCAGCGATAGCCTGTGTATCGACAGCCAGCATGGTTGTCTGATTTACCACGCCAATTCTTTCCAAATCGTTTCCGGCATCAAAACCGTCGGAGTACTGTCCTTTAAATTCGGCATAGAAATCGGCCACGTCTTTTTCACCCTTCATGTATTTTGCCAACGATATGGCCTGCTTCATATCTCTTACGACAACGGCCGGAGCGTTTTGCGCCGCACGGGAAAAGGTGGCCCTTGTTTCTTCGTGATTAGGTTTGCCATGGATGACGATAGTATAATTTTTTCGTGCGATCGCGCTACTGCGATTCCATACTTTTTCGACAAATGGGCAGGTCGTGTTGTATGCTTCCACGGCAATGCCTTTCTCTTTAAGCATTTGTTCGATCGCAACCGTGGTACCGAATGCCGGAATCAATACAATGTCATCTTCTCTGATCTCATCAAATGGAATCAGTTGGTTGCCATAAGTGTCCTGTAAGAATTTTACACCATGGGCTTGCAGGCCGGCATTGACCTGTGGATTGTGGATCATCTCGCTCAATAGAAAAATTCTCTTTCCCGGATTTTCCTCTATCGTTCGAAAGGCAATTTCAATCGCATTTTCAACGCCGTAACAAAATCCAAAATGCCGGGCGAGGTAAATCCGAAGCGGGCCAAAATCAAGAAGGGTGGGTTTGAAGTCTTTCTTCATTCTGTCCTCTTCCTTCCGTTTTCTTTTTATGGCGGAAATTAGCGGACTGCGATAGATAACAGGGACCTCGAAATTTTTCATGCTGAATAATGCTTTTCGTTCTGGAAGCCTGTGGCTATAAAGAAAATCAAAACGCAAGTTAACAATTTTAAAGGGTCCTGTTCGGGCGTACCCTGATGTAATCAAATGGCATGGCACCGGGTACCACTAAATAATTTTTTCTTAAAACGGACTCAAAGCCTATTTTCACAAAAGATCAGCTGAAAATATCAGGCATTATGAACGCGGAATTTAAGACAATTGACTGGGCAGGTAGCACCAATATTTATGAGATCAATATCCGGCAATATACACAGCAGGGAACTTTTGAAGCTTTTAAGGCCCATTTACCCAGGTTAAAGAATATGGGAGTAGAGGTTCTCTGGTTTATGCCGATACACCCTATTGGCAACCTGAACCGGTTGGGCACCCTGGGCAGCTACTATTCCATAAAAGATTACAAAGCCATCAATCCGGAGTTTGGCAGCCTGAATGATTTTAAAAGTCTGGTAAACACAGCACATCAACTTGGCTTTAAGGTGATTATTGACTGGGTGGCTAATCACACCGCCTGGGACCACGTATGGACGATTGATCATCCCGGATTTTATGAACGGGATGGGGCGGGCAATTTCAAATCGCCTTACGACTGGTCCGATGTCATTCAAATTAATCACAACAGCAGGGAGCAACAGGATGCAATGATAGATGCCATGAAGTTCTGGTTGGATGAATGCGATATTGATGGCTTTCGCTGTGATATGGCCCATCTTATTCCTTTGCCCTTTTGGTACCGTGTAAGGAAAGAACTCGAGTCAACCAGGAAGCTGTTTTGGTTGGCAGAAACCGAAGAAATTCGTTATCACGAGGTATTTGACATGAGTTATGCCTGGGAGTTTCTGCATAAAATGGAACAGTATTGCAGACGGGAAACCGATATCGGCGGGCTTGACTACGTTTTGAATAAATACCGTGAAAATTTTCCTGACGATGCTTTGCGGGCAATGTTTACCAGCAATCATGACGAGAACTCACATAGTGGAAGCGAATATGAACGCATGGGCGATGCTGCTGTTGTATTTGCCGTACTATGTGCTACCTGGTCGGGTATTCCATTGATATATAGCGGTCAGGAGCTCCCTAATAAAAAAAGATTGAAATTTTTTGACAAAGATGTGATCGATTGGGGAACTGAATGCAGCTTACATAATTTTTATAAGGCGCTTCTTCGTCTTCATAGTCAACATCCCGCTTTAAGAGCCGGTGACCGGACTGTAATAATTCAACGTCTAAAAACGACAGATGGCCGGATCTTCTCCTTTTTGAAACAGAAAGACGACAGGCGGGTGCTGGTCATGTTAAATCTTTCAGCGGACATGGTATCATTCAAAATAGCTGACAATCAGCCTTATGGAGTTTATCGAAATATATTTTCAGGGCAACAGGCATCAATCAGTGCGGAGACAACTCTGACTTTGCCCATGTGGGGTTATGTCGTAATGGAAAAATAAATTGCCGAAGAGCGTGGAGATTACCTCTTGTTTAGACCAAAGATTCTTCGATAAGTGTATGAAATTCGGCTTCGCTTGACAATATCCAGGATGGTAAAGGCTGCTCCATTATTTTCCACTGGTTATTTTCTTTGTGCATCTTGAACATGATACGGTTTCCACGATCATCTACTACATCCACGGTGAATATGCCTTCATTAATTCCCCCGAGTTTCCTGAAATTAAATTCTCTTAAACGGCCTTCTGCTTTTACAATCTTGGTAAACTGTATATTTTTTTTGAACTGTATATTCATTCGGTATAAGATTAATTGTTAAACTCTGCAATTCTTGTGCTAAGGTGCAATATAATGACTAAAAGTTCTTCACAAGCTTTATTTATTGCGCCTAATTAATACTTCACTTCTTATTAACTTAAATTCGTTGTAATTATTTCATTATTCCATCATTTTTAAGATTAAATAACAATTATATGGCCCTTCGCAAACTCGTAATCCTATATTTCATCCTGTTATCCTTCAATGCCAGCAGCCAGATAAGATTGCCTGCCGTTTTGTCCTCGGGAATGGTGTTACAACAAAATGATTCGGTAGCATTATGGGGTTGGGCCCAACCCGGGGAAAAAATAATGATCACGACAGGGTGGAATAAAACGAAGGATTCGACGATTGTTTCCAACGGAGCGGTCTGGAAGTGCAAAGTTAAAACCCCGGTAGCCGGAGGACCCTATACTATTATTCTGGAGGGCAGCAGCCGTATTGAACTTACGGATATTCTTATCGGTGAAATATGGGTCTGTTCGGGACAGTCCAATATGGAAATGAATGAGCGCTGGGGACTGCCGGATGTAAGGGCTGAATTGGCTGGTTGTGCTAACAATTCCATACGTTTCTTTTCGATCGCCAAGGCTACATCACCTAATCCGCAGGATGACTGTTATGCGAAATGGGTAAACTGTGATTCGAACACGCTTAAATCGTTCAGTGCGGTCGGTTATTTCTTTGGAAAGAAACTTAATAAAGACCTCAATACCCCCATTGGGCTTATCAATGCAAGCTGGGGTGGCACTCCGGCGGAAGTTTGGACGCCTGCCGGGCTTATTAATAATGACCCGGAATTAAAGGCTTCTTCAGACAAACTGCAGTCGTTTAACTGGTGGCCAAGGGATCCGGGCGCCGCCTTCAATGGCATGATCGCACCGGTTACAAGCTTTTCTGTTGCGGGCGCTATCTGGTACCAGGGAGAAGGCAACACGGCAGCACCCGATACTTACGGTAAACTCTTGACAACAATGATCGATAGTTGGAGACGGGCCTGGAATAAGGACCTGCCTTTCTATTATGTACAGATTGCTCCATTCAAATACGGCACTACCAATGTTGGAAACCTGATACGGGAGCAACAGGCAAATGTTTTAAAGCACGCTAATACCGGGATGGTGGTAGTATCAGACCTGGTAGATGATACGGCCGACATACACCCGAAAAACAAACACGATGTCGGGTACCGGCTTGCTAACTGGGCGCTCGCTGAGACCTATCATAAAACGGGCATTTTTTATAAAAGCCCCGTTTATAAAAGCATGTCTGTAAATAAGGATAAGGCGGTCATAAGCTTTGACAATGCCCGGAATGGGTTAATGACAAAAGATAAAAAGATAACTACCCTGTTTATTGCAGGGGCTGACAGGAATTTTTATCCTGCAGAAGGAATAATACAGGGCGATAAATTAATAGTATGGAGCAAGAGTGTAAAGCAGCCTGTTGCTGTTCGGTTTTCTTTTAGCAATACTGCGATTGGGAACATTTTCAGCAAAGAAGGTCTGCCAGTGGCACCTTTCCGTACTGATGATTGGGCTGTTGAACAAGTGCCGGCCAAATAGATACGGGATAGTTTGGAGTTTGAAGTTTGGAGTTTTGGACCAGTCCTATGTGGGGCGTTATTTCTCGATATGAAAAGAATGGTTTTGTTATAAACGACCTTCACTTTTATATTTTACATTTTATATTTAGCGTTTCACATTTAGAAGGGCTTCCCCGACTTTCTAATCCGAGCTATCGGATCCTTATTTCTCGGATCCTTATTTCTCGGTTTCTTAGTTTATCACGATCTACCGATCTACCATCCTATACCATAATCTTCTCCATGATTAGATGAGCCACCCCACAGGCTGTTATGTTTCCAGTCAAAATAAATGGCATTTACTGGTCCCGACGTGCGCTCCTCGAAACTTAATGTGTAGCCCATTTTTTTTAATTCTTTCCTCACATAATCCGGAGTGGCATTGTTCAATAAAAGATAACCCGGTTTTGGCCGTCGATCGGCCAGTTGTGTTCCACCCAGCGATAGAACCAGCTGATCGGAATTGATATTGGGAGCTTCTACTGATTCCTGTACGGTCATTCCGAATTCCACAATGTTTAGAAAAAATTGCAGCAAATTCTGGTCCTGTGTATCTCCTCCCTGAACAGCAAAGGCTAAAAAAGGTTTGCCATCTTTCATCGCCAGGGTAGGCGTTAACGTTACCCTGGGTCGTTTGCCGGGTTCCACCACATTAAAAGGGTTCATCGAGGAATCCAACACAAAACTTTGCATTCGCTGACTCATACCGATACCGGTATGACCCGCTATGCATGCCGGTATCCAGCCTCCGCTTGGGGTAATCGAAACAACCCAACCCTCTTTATCAGCCGCTTCGACAGAAG
>JGI24806J26614_1000188_pt1 | contig 15436 bp, 17 predicted proteins | sample Kansoi200umMDA_FD_26614 | JGI IMG/M metagenome (IMG submission 26614)
AGCATTTTCCTTAAGGGTTATCCACCGTCTGTCTTGATGAATCGTAATGCTGACAGAGCCTAGGTAAAACTCCTTAGACATTCATTGTGGCCCCCCCCCGCCGTTTTAACAACGTTTAACCGGTTAAACCTATATACAGATTATTGCGTACAAATGAAGCAATTGCGGTTTTTACGTTTTTGATTAAAACCGTCATGATATTTTAACCCAACGTGCTATTCAATGAGTTTTTTAACCGATCCGCTGTTCAAGGCTTTATTTTTTACGGATACGCCCCGGATAATATTAAAAGCAGATGCGCCAAATTTTACCATATTAACCTACAATGATGCTTACATGAAGGTAACTTATACCCATTACAGGAATATAATTGGCTGGTACCTGTGGGAGGCCTTCGACCCCAGGCAAGCGGGCAACAACGGGGATAAATTTTTGCTTGATACGCTTACCCGTGCCGTTGTAAATAATGAAACCATTATAACACCTCCTTTTAATTATAATATTCCCTCGGCCAATCCGGAGGTAATGGTTGAAAGCTGGTGGCAACTGGATATTATACCCATTGCGGGTAAAAGTAAAAAGCCTGCATATTTATTATTAACCACCAACTGCGTTACTGATAACGTTAAGTCGATAAAGTAAAACCACTGCTAAATACTTGCTATGGGGCTAGGATGCTTGCTGTCCGTCGATAGAATCGGGCGGTTCATCGATGCTTGTCTTTATTTAATAATGATTGTTGTAGGTTAGCAATGCAAATCGGGGCGCACGCCCTATTGTGATAAGGTTTAGGTAAAAGCCTCTGAGCTGCGAGAGCAAAGAGGCTTTTTTATGTCCTTTTTTCTTTCAAAAAAACCAGTCCCAATATCCCAACATCATGTATAAACCGGGACATTACACTTTGTTGTAAACGGATAAACCGATATATACAAGGTGGCTTTTTTGCCGGTTAATACCGTAATTTTACAGCCATGAAACTATATATTAAAAATATGGTTTGCAGCCGCTGCAAAATGGTTGTAAAAAGTGAGCTTGAAAAAGTTGGCTTAGAGGTACTTGATGTTGAGCTTGGCGAAGTCGAAATTAAAACACCGCCGACACACCACCAACAAATTAAACTGACAGCATCATTAAATCAACTGGGTTTTGAATTGATTGACGATCAGAAAAGCCGGTTGATTGAACAAATAAAAACGATCATTATTGAACAGGTGCATTATATTGATACACCGGCGCCTTTAAAGCTCTCGGCGGTACTGGCAGATAAGCTTAATTATGAATGTCTAAGGAGTTTTACCTAGGCTCTGTCAGCATTACGATTCATCAAGACAGACGGTGGATAACCCTTAAGGAAAATGCTGATCAAAAGCATCACGGATAAAACCCCAAAAGCCGACTATCAAATTATTCCAAAATGAACCTGCATTCATTTTCTGCGGTAGATTACCTCCATTGAATAACGCCGAAGTTGCGATTCAGGGCATAAAAAAACCCTGCTGAAAAAACAACAAGGCTTCTTTTCAAGTCGGGATGAGAAGATTCGAACTTCCGACCTCCAGCACCCCATGCTGGCGCGATACCGGGCTACGCTACATCCCGAAATAATGTAGGGAGTGCAAATATATAATTTGCAGATTTAATTCAAAACTGTAAATTAAATACAATCCTTTTTCTGTTAAAAGAACCGCTGCCAGCCGTTCTGTAACCCAGGTAAAGGGTTTCCGCCATTATATTGTTAAATATTATAACGTTGCCTTTTATTCGGCTTTGATTTTTTATCTTAACGCCCTTGATAAATATAATATCACCAATATTTTCCGTTTAATTATGTATTTGATACTTTAGCGCCGAACTATGCCAGCTGCCGGAAATTATAAATTACTCATTGAAAAGATAAATATCTTTATAAGGAAGTATTATTTAAATAATTTTTTGCGCGGTTTGATATTTTTGGGCGCCAGCCTGTTTACCGCTTATGTAATAATTACCCTGAGCGAATATTTCGGAAATTTTAATATCCTCTTCCGCACCATCCTCTTTTATTTTTTCATCCTGCTCAACGCGGGCCTGGTATGCTGGCTGATATTGCCGCCGCTGTTATCATGGCTTAAATTAGGCAAGTCATTAACGCATGACGAAGCCGCCGAAATTATAGGCAAACATTTTCGGGATGTAAATGATAAGCTGCTGAACACCCTGCAGCTAAAAAAACTGGCCGCTGCCGATGAAAGTCACCGCGCGCTTATTGAAGCCAGCATTGATCAAAAAATCGAATCACTAAAGCCGGTGAGCTTTCCATCGGCTATCAACATCCGCGAGAATGCGAAATACCTGAGGTATATTCTGGTGCCAGTTGCCGTTATTGTGGTTATCGCATTGGCCGCCCCGTCCGTATTAACCGAAAGTACTAAAAGGCTCATCAGGCATAATGAGTATTTTATGCCTGTTGCCCCCTTCAAATTCAATGTGCTCAATAAAACCCTTTCGGCAGTTCAGGGCGACGACCTGAAGCTGGAGTTGAAGCTGGATGGGGATAAATTGCCTGCTGATGTGTATGTAGAAACCGCCAACAACACGTTTAAGCTGGATAAAGAGAATATTAACCACTTTCATTACCAATTTACAAATTTGCAGCAAAACACAAAATTCAGGCTGATTGGTAATGGCTTTACATCGGCCGTGTACGAGATCAGGGTAAACCAGAAACCAGCTTTACTTCATTTTGATGTGGAATTGAATTATCCCGCCTATCTGCATAAAAAAAATGAAACGCTTTTAAATGCCGGCGATTTGGTAATACCCGCGGGAACCGCCGTCAGGTGGCTGTTGCATACCCAATTTGCAACCGGGCTGCGGTTTTTTATGAATAATGAACCACGCCTGGCCGCAACCAGTGGTGCCGGGTTATTTAAGCATAGCGAAAAAGTTTACAAAAACGCGGTTTACAGCCTTACCCCAATAAACACCCAGGTAAACCACACCGACCCGGCCACCTATCATATCAACGTAATTTTGGATGAGCCGCCGGTGATAAGTGTTGAAGAGAAACCAGACTCGGTAAGTATGAAATCGTTGTACTTTAATGGAAAAATTCAGGACGATCATGGCTTTTCGGCTTTGAATTTCCATTATAATGTACAACCATCCGGCAATAAGGGCAATCCAAAAACGTTTGTAAAACGAGTGGAGGCAGATATGGGACAGGCGCAGGCAGATTTCTTTTATTTCTGGAATTTAAAAGATCTGGGCATTAACCCGGGCGACCAGGTTACTTATTTTTTTGAAGTAGCAGATAACGATGGCGTAAACGGCCCCAAAAAGGCCCGCACCCCCGAGCGCACCCTTCATGTACCTGATGCCGGCGAAGTAAACGAGCAATTGAATGCCGGCACGCAGGCTATCAAACAAAAAATGCAATCGGCCATTAAATTGGCGGGGCAGGTTGAAAAGGAATCGCAGAAGCTTAACCAGATGCTGCTGAACAAAAACACCCTCTCGTTTGATGAGAAGAAACAGGTAGAAGATTTATTGCAAAAACGAAAAGACCTGGAAGACCTTGTGAAGGAAATAAAGGACGATAACAAAAAAAATCTGTACAATCGGCAGGAAAGCCAGCAGCAAAATGAAGAGATACTGGCCAAACAAAAACAAATTGAAGATTTATTTAACAACGTACTTGATAAAAAAACAAGGGAGCTATTGCAAAACCTGCAACAACTGTTAAACGAGCAGCAAAAAGATGCCACCCGCGATGAACTATCCAAAATGCAGATGGATAATAAATCGCTAAAAAAAGAGCTCGACCGGATGCTGGAGCTGTATAAAAAGCTGGAATTTGATCAGAAACTAAACCAGCAGGTTGATCAGTTGAATAAACTTGCCGATAAGGAACAAAAACTATCTGAACAAACGCAGCAACAAAGCGCAGATCAGAAACAATTACAGCAGGAACAGGATAACCTGAAAAAGGAATTTGACGATGTAAAAAAAGGGTTAGATGACTTGCAGAAAACAAATGAACAAACCGAGCACAAAAGCGATTTTCAGAATCCCGAAAAGGAAATACAAAGCATAAAACAAAAGATGGAGCAAAGCGCCGGCGCTTTACAAAAAAACGATAAAAACAACGCCAGCAAAATGCAAAAACAGGCGGCCGGGGAAATGAAAGACTTAGCCGGTAAGTTACAACAACAAGACCAGGAGGGCGAAAGCAAAGAAAACGCGGTTGACGCCCAGCAATTACGCGAGTTATTGAAAAACCTGGTGAACAGTTCCTTTAACCAGGAAAAACTAATGCAATCCTTGAAAAGCACCAGCCCTACAGATCCTGCCTATGTCACGCTGTCGCAAAGCCAAAAGGACATTAAGGATAACCTTAAAACTGCCGAAGACAGCTTGTACGCGCTTAGCCGGCGTATCCCACAAATCCAATCCACCGTTAATTCGGAGATAAGCAGTATAAACACCCATATAGACCAGGCCCTGGACAATCTGGGCGACAGGCACACAGCCGAAGCCAACCGCAACCAGCAATATGCCATGACATCCATGAACAACCTGGCCCTGATGTTGAGCGAAGCGTTGGACCAGCTGCAAAAAATGATGAATAAAAGCAAAAGTGGTAGAGGTAAGCCACAGTCAATATCGCAGCTAACTAAAATGCAACAGCAGCTAAACAAAAACATGCAAAAAGCGCGCGAGCAAATGCAGCAACAGGGCAATAAACCGGGGCAGAGCCAACCCGGACAAGGCAACATGAGCGAGCAATTGGCCCGGATGGCCCGCCAGCAACAACAGATAAGACAACAGTTAGAGCAGATAAATCGTGAAGAAAATAAGAATGGTACAGGTAAATTAGGTAATTTAGATAAAATTTCGCAAGAAATGGAACAAACTGAGCGAGATCTCGTAAACAAGAAGATTACAGACGAGGCGCTAAAGAGGCAACAACAAATACAAAGCCGGTTATTGGAAGCTGAAAAAGCGCAACAGGAGCGTGAGCAGGATCAGCAGCGAGAAAGCCAGGCCGGCAAAAATATACCTCCGGGATACATAAAGGCGTTGCAGAGTTACCAGCAACAACGGGCAAAACAGACAGAACAGGTAAAGACAGTATCTCCGGCACTTAATTTGTATTACAAGCAAAAAATTAAATCTTACTTTGATCAACTTAATGCCAAATAATATGGAACAGGCAAATGTTCAAACCGGCGAATTATTCACGTTACAGCTACCGTCGAACCCGGAGAGCATAACGCAGCTTGAAGCGCTGATAGAAGAGATTGCTGATAAATACCATGTTGCAGATGATACATTTGCCAACATGATGACTTGCTTAAACGAAGCCGCTATAAATGCTATTATACATGGCAACAAACTTGACGCGACAAAAAAGGTGATTATTAATGCCGACGTTGCCCCCAAGCGCGTTATATGGACAGTTACCGACGAAGGCGAAGGCTTTGATTACAATCACCTGGCCGACCCTACAGCGCCAGAAAACCTGGAGAGCCTTACCGGCCGTGGCGTTTTTATCATTAAGCACCTGGCCGATCAGTGCATTTTTAATGCAAAAGGCAACGAAATTGAACTACATTTTAAAATATAATGCCCGCTATCAGCTTTTTTGAAGAAGACATTAATTATAAGCTAAAAAACAAAGCCCTTGTGCGCCAGTGGATTAAAGACACCATTGTTGCCGAGGGTTTTAAGTTAAAAGAGCTTAACTACATTTTTTGTTCTGATGCTTACCTGCTTACCCTCAACCAGCAATACCTTGACCATGATACCTACACCGATATCATCACTTTTGATAACAGCGAGGTTAAAGGCAATATTGTAGGGGATATTTTTATATCAATTGAGCGTATCCGTGAAAACGCCGTTAAGTTTGGCCATTCAGAAACAGATGAACTTCATCGTGTAATTATTCATGGCGCATTGCACCTATTAGGCTATACAGATAAAAGTGTTGTTACAAAGAAGAAAATGACACAAAAAGAGGACGAGTATTTAGCTAAGCGAAGTTTTATTGGCTAATTTTACCTGCATATTTGTTTAACCATCAATTATTTAAAACCATGAAACTACTTTCTTTAATATTAGGCTTCGTTTTAATGACGGCCGCTCCATCGTCGGTTTACGATTTTAAACTGAAAACTATCGACGGGGATAACTTTTCACTAGCCAAATACAAAGGCAAAAAGGTATTGATTGTAAACACAGCCTCAAAATGCGGCTTCACCAAACAATACAAAGATTTAGAAGCGTTGGCCGAAAAATATAAAGGCAAACTGGTTGTAGTAGGCTTCCCTGCCAACAATTTTGGCGGCCAGGAACCAGGCACCAACCAAGACATCAAGACCTTTTGTCATGACAATTTTAACGTTACCTTCCCAATGAGCGGAAAAGTTAGCGTATTGGGTTTGGACATCGACCCATTATTCCAATACCTTACAACAGCGCCGAACCCTGATTTTACCGGCGACATTAAATGGAACTTTGAAAAGTTTTTGATTGACGAAAATGGCAAACTAATCCACCGTTTCAGGTCGGCAACCACACCAATGTCTGAAGATATTACCAAATACCTTTAATTAGATTTAGATATTACCGATATTCCAGGGGCTCCGGTTTTTACCGGGGCCTTTTTTGTTTTTATCCGCTGCAGGGGCTCCCGGCAACTTTCGCCATGTTGCTACGGATACCTTCGGAATAGTGGTGATAAAGACACCGGCTTAATTAGATGCTTTTTATCAGATCCCATCGGGTACCCGGAGAACGCTATTCATCGATATAAAAAGACCGTCTACCGATATTTATATGCTGACGGAGATGTTTTAGTCTATTTTCAACGCTGAAATCAAAAGGTTAATTTAATCGTGCATGAATAAACTACTACTATGATCCCAAAGGAAGGTTTGCTTTCGTAAACCATGATACTCTTGTCGTTCTTTACTTGTTTCTTCATACTTGTTAAGAAGATACTTTCAGTTAATAGTTAATTAATCAGCGCCTGCTCGGAGTGCGGCGCTTTTTATTTTTCCCGGCCCACCCTATTGCCCCGATCATCAGAAATCCCCACTGCAGTTATGGGTATTGGGTATCAGCCGGAACTTTACCTATCTTCAGTATTGCAACGTTTTGCCTTTGGGTACTATTTAGCCAACAAATTTTAGCTATCTTAACTCCAATTATGGATCTGCAGTTTAGCTGTGTAATCCCCGGCGAAGCGTTAGCGTATCAACCGGCTACACTTTACTTTAAAAGCGGGCCTATCCATTTTTTCTATCGATACCACTATCTAATTAACCACTTAAAATGAAAGATCTCCTGGTTATACACGACTATTTAAACCGCCATTTTCCACATTTTGAGCCCGGGTTAAAAGGTTTTTTGGTGCAGAATGGATTAGTTATCGATATCCCGGCCGGCGAGGTAGTGTTGCGCACTGGTCAATACATCAAATCAACCATGATGATTTTAAATGGCCGGGTGAAATTATATCGCGAAGGTGATGATGGGGGCGAGTTTTTTATGTACTACCTTGAACCGGGCAACGCCTGTGCCCTAACCATGATATGCGCCACCAAACAGGAAACCAGCGAAGTAATGGGCAAAGCTATTGAGGATACCACGGTTTTGGCTGTACCTATAGCGTTAATGGACCAAATGATGGCCACCTACAAAACATGGTACTATTTTGTATTGGAAACCTACCGATCCAGGTATGAAGAGTTGCTGATAGTGATTGACCATATCGCCTTTAAAGGTATGGACGAACGTTTATACTATTACCTGCAAAATCAATATCAAAAACTAAAAACGCGCGAACTAAAGATAACCCACGGCCAGATTGCCGCCGATTTGAACTCGTCGCGCGAGGTGATTTCCCGCCTGTTAAAAAAAATGGAACAGCGCGGAGATGTTGTACTGAACCGTAATTTTATTGAGTGGAAAAAATAAAGAAGCCGGAGTGACATAAGTCACCGTTGCGGGCTGATAAAACAAGCACATTTGTATTGTTAATTATTTAAACATGCCATTTTTCGCTTACCTCGCATCCGCTTTAATCGGAATTTCGCTTGGCCTGATTGGTGGGGGCGGCTCTATCATGACGGTTCCGGTACTGGTTTACCTTTTTGGCGCCAGCCCGCTTTTGGCCACCTCCTACTCCTTGTTTATTGTAGGCTCAACCAGTATGGTTGGCGCTTTTACCAATTACCGCAAGGGGCTGGTGAATGTTAAAACAGCGCTGCTTTTTGGTTTAACATCCATCAGCACAGTTTTTATAACCCGTAAGTTCCTGCTGCCCCTAATACCCCATAACATTTTACAGATAGGTTCATTTCAACTCACCGAAAATATCCTTACCATGGTGCTTTTCGCACTGTTGATGGTCGCTGCAGCAACAGCGATGATCAAAAGTGGCAGTAAGACGGAAGTGCCGCAAAACATGGGCGAAAAAAAACGCAACGTTACCAAACTTTTACTTTATGGTATAGCCATAGGGTTGGCCACCGGCTTTTTAGGGGCGGGCGGCGGCTTTTTGCTAATCCCAACTCTTGTTTTACTGGTTGGCCTGCCCATGAAAGAGGCTGTTGGTACCTCGCTGCTCGTTATCGCCATGAATTCGCTGATTGGCTTTACCGGCGACATGGGCCATTTTACTATAGACTGGGGCTTCCTGTTAAAAATAACCGCGATCGCCATCGCCGGCATATTTGCAGGAGGCTTAATTAGCCGCCGGGTTGATGCCAACAAATTAAAAAAAGCCTTTGGCTGGTTTGTACTGGCAATGGGTATTTATATACTGGCCAAAGAACTGTTTTTTAAGTAAATTTAATGCGGCGGTGACTTTGGTTACCATCTGTTTGCGTACGAAACCGCAACTTTGTTAAAAATATAAAGAATATATGATGCATATAGAACAAATATATACCGGATGCCTGGCCCAGGGCGCATATTACATCCAATCAGAAAATGAGGTTGCCATTATTGATCCTTTAAGGGAAGTGGAACCTTATATGGCTAAAGCCAAAGCGGCCGGCGCCACCATCAAGTATGTTTTTGAAACTCATTTCCATGCCGATTTCGTATCGGGCCATATTGACCTGGCACGGGAAGCCGGCGCGCAGATTGTTTATGGACCAAACGCGGTAACCGGCTTTGAGGCCTATATAGCTAAAGATAATGAGACGTTTAAAGTTGGCAAACTCACCATAAAAGTACTGCACACGCCGGGGCATACCATGGAGTCTGTTTGTTACCTGCTAAACGATGAAGACGGCAAAGAAACCGCGTTGTTCTCTGGCGATACTTTATTTATTGGCGATGTTGGCCGGCCCGATCTGGCGCAAAAAGCATCCGGGCTGACACAAGAAGGCCAGGCAGGTTTATTGTTCGATTCGTTGCGTACCCGCATTATGGTTTTGCCTGATAATGTTATTGTTTACCCCGCCCATGGTGCCGGATCTGCCTGCGGAAAAAACATGAGCAAGGAAACCACCGACACCTTAGGCAATCAAAAGAAATATAACTACGCCTTACGCCCCAACATGACGCGCGAAGAATTTATAACTGAGGTTACCCGTGGATTAACCGCCCCGCCGGTATATTTCCCCCTGAATGTTAAAATGAACAGGGAGGGTTACGAAAGCTTTGAAAAAGTACTAAGCCAGGGAACCCAGCCATTACCCCCTGAAGCATTTGAAGCCGCGGCCAACAGCACCGGCGCCATTTTGCTTGACACGCGCGATCCCCAGGTTTTTGCGACGGCCTTTGTGCCTAACTCCATCAATATTGGCATCAATGGGAGCTTTGCCCCATGGGTTGGCGCATTGGTGCCGGATATTAACCAGCAAATTTTGCTGATTGCCGAAGAAGGGCGCGAAGAGGAGGTTGTTACCCGGCTGGCCCGCGTGGGTTATGACCATGCCATTGGTTATTTAAAAGGAGGCATTAAGGCCTGGCAGGCTGCCGGTAACGAAACAGACAGCATTGTATCCTTAACCGTTGATGAGCTGGCGGAGAACATAAGTAACGATAGTTTGATAAAAATCCTTGATGTACGCAAGGCAACTGAATACTATGCCGAACATATATTAGATGCCGAAAACCTGCCACTAGATGACATTAACAGCAATATGGCCCGGCTGGATAAAAACCAAACGTATTATGTGCATTGCGCCGGGGGGTACCGGTCAATGATATTCAATTCCATGCTGCGGGCCCGGGGTTTTACTAACCTGGTTGATGTTCAGGGTGGTTTTAAAGCCATGAAAGGTTCAGGCCGGTTTAAAATAAGCGCCTATGTGTGTCCAAGCACTATGCCCTGAGTAATTCATAAATTTTAGAATAAGGAATAATATACACCGATGCTTAATCTGCTTAAACAACCCTGGCCCTGGTACACTTCGGGGGCTGCAATTGCCGCTATCATGGTTTTATTGCTTTATTTCGGAAAATCATTTGGTTTTTCATCAAACCTGCGCACCATCTGCTCCATGGCCGGCGCGGGTAAAAAAGTGTCGTTTTTTGATTTCGACTGGCGGGCACAAAAGTGGAACCTGCTGTTTTTGCTGGGATCTGTTTTGGGCGGACTGATAGCTGCAACCCTGTTAAAAAACGACGTGCCGTTAAAGCTGGCCAGCGCTACCATAACCGACCTTAAAGCAATCGGCGTAAATTTTGATGGGCTGCTAAATCCCGCACAGCTTTTTGGGGTCCACAGTTTGTCTTTCAAAAATATTATAATTATGTTATCCGGTGGTTTACTGGTAGGCTTTGGCTCCAGGTATGCGGGCGGTTGTACATCGGGGCATGCCATTAGCGGCCTGTCAAACCTGCAATTGCCTTCATTAATAGCGGTCATCGGCTTTTTTGCCGGCGGGCTTATCATGACGCACTTTTTACTTCCGCTGATATTATCGATATGAAAGGATTAAGATTTATTCTCGCCGGCGTCATCTTCGGCATCATCATGACCAAATCCGAAGCTGTTTCCTGGTACCGCATCCAGGAGATGTTTCGCTTCCAATCGTTCCATATGTATGGCATTATCGGCACCGCTGTGGTTTTAGGGACCTTAGCTGTTTTCCTCATTAAAAAGTTCCATGTCAAAGACTCGCGGGGCAACCCCATTATATTTTCCGATAAAGAAAAAAGCCGGGTAAAGTACATCGTCGGCGGCCTGATATTTGGCCTTGGCTGGGCGCTTACCGGCGCATGCCCCGGCCCTATGTTTGTTAATATCGGCTACGGGTATGTCTCCTTTATCATCGTGGTTATTGGGGCGCTGTCGGGCACTTTCCTGTATGGCTTAGTAAGAGATAGGCTGCCGCATTAAACGGGCTGTTAATTTTACACAACTATTCATTAATTTTCGGCATGGACGACAGGAAGGATATACAAAACCTGAACGCCCGCAAGTTTATGGTTTGGCTGGCCATAGCATCATCGTTTATGCTGGTTGCCGGGCTAACCAGCGTGTTCCTTATCTCAACCTCCGCCGGCGACGAAGCTCATACAAGGCTTCCCTTTGTATTTGTTATCAGCACGGTTGTTATCCTGGGCAGCAGTGTTACTTTACATATAGCCGGCAAAAGCTTAAAAGGCTTGCAAAATGCTAAATTTCACCTCTACCTAAAGCTTACTATTGCACTGGGGCTATTGTTTATGTTGTTGCAGGCTGTTGCCTGGGGAATATTGCTTCATCAAAAAGTTTATTTTGATATGCATAGAAGCTACCAATCGTTCATTTATGTTTTTGTGGCTGTTCATCTTTTACACATTATAACCGGCGTCGCCTTATTAGGGTATACCCTATCCGGCTCGTTACAAAACAAACCCCGGTACAGGATTTTATACCGGTTGGAAATGAGCACTACCTTTTGGCACTTTATAGATATTTTGTGGGTGTATCTTTATTTGTTTTTGATGTTGAAATAGTTGTCCGGCTAATATACCTGGTGCTATGAAAAAAAAGAAAGATAATTTACGGGAAACCGTAAAAAAAAGTGTATTATTATTTACCTTTGATATAACCTAAACTCAACCATGAAATGTTCAGAATTACTTAGGAAAATTAAACAAGCCGGATGGTACGAAGTTAGACAATCGGGAAGCCATGTCGTATTGAGGCACCCGGACCATGAAGACGCCTTGATTTTTCCGAATCATAGTAGTAAAGAAATTCATAAAGGGTTAGCAGAAAAACTCAAAAAACAAGCCGGGGTTAAATAATCCCATAAATTCAACAATAATGAAAAACCACATATTCAACGTTGGAAAAACAGCAACTGGCTTTGATGCTTATTATCAGGAAAAAGATAAGATATTAGTAGTAACTACTGGTACCAACATCACAGAATTAAAGAGAAACATTATTGAAGCCTATAATCTTCATGCAGAAGTAAACGGTAAGGCTTCTATTACTGTAGATGATATCACTTTAAAATATGACATATCATCCTTCTTTGAATTTTATAAAGAAATTAATGCCTCTGCTCTCGGGAATAGAATTGGAATGAATAAAAGTTTAATATCTGATTACGTGAATGGGCGAAGAACACCATCAGATAAACAAACAATTAAAATACTTAATGGTATTAAGCAGTTGGGGAAAGAGCTAACAGAGTTGGAATTATCTTAAAGATTGAAAGGAACAACAGGCAGACGCTTTTCCACAAAAAGCAGTATTTGAATCTTCCTAACGCCGTTCGCTCCCAACGGCTGGCAAGATGATGTCCTCCCCAGACAGATAAGGATGCCAAACATCCAGCATTTTACTACGTTAGTGAGTTGATTTCCAATTTGACCATACATTACCTACCCTATGATTTTTACAAAAGCTAATGCTGCCTGCAAATTCATTTTTTGCGCTTTTTTTACTTCAATGGCGATAACTGCGATCGCCCAAAATAAAAAACCAATACCCGCCGATAGTACACCTAAGATCGTTAACATCGTTAACTTCATTCGCCTGCTTGAACCGCGGGATCCGGCAATTACCGAAGATGTATTGTACCAAACAGTGGTAAAACAGGTAGACATCATGAAAAAATATCACCTGGGCGGCACATTCCTTTTACAGTACGACGCGCTGATGGATAAGCGATATCAAAAGCTGCTGGCAAGCCTGCCAAAGGGTACGTTCGAGATTGGCGCCTGGTGGGAGATCCCGCAGCCTATGGTGGAGAACGCTGGCCTTAAATGGCGCGGCCGCTATCCCTGGGACTGGAGGGCAAACATTGGCTTTTCTACAGGCTATACGCCCAGGGAGCGCGAAAAACTGATAGATGTTTATTTCCATGATTTTAAAAAGATATTTGGTTATTACCCCAAATCGGTAGCGTCGTGGTTTATTGATGCCTATAGCATCAACTACATGTATCAAAAATACCATATTGTGGCTTCGGCAAACTGTAAGGACCAATATGGAACCGATGGCTATACCCTTTGGGGCGGTTACTGGAACCAGGCCTATTATCCAAGCAAAATAAACTCCTATATGCCGGCCCAGCACGCTCAAAACCAGATCCCCGTTCCCATCTTCCGGATGTTGGGCAGCGACCCGGTACGCCAGTACGATAACGGGCTTGGCACTACCCGGCAGGGCGTTGTTACCCTTGAACCTGTTTATAAATTCGGTGGTGGCGACTCAACCTGGGTAAACTGGTTTTTTAAATCGTTTACCGATGATCTGTCGCTTGGCTTTAATTATACCCAGGCCGGGCAGGAAAACTCCTTCACCTGGGACGCCATGGCCAAAGGCCTCGAAATACAGATGCCGCTGATAGCCAAATTGCAGGCGGAACATAAAGTTAGAGTGGAAACGTTGGAACAATCTGGCCGTTGGTTTAAAAAGACCTACCCGGTTACCCCGGCAACTTCATTTACAGTAAGCCACGACATCCCGGGCAGCGATTTGAAAACCGTTTGGTACAACAGCCGCTTTTACCGCGTTAACCTGTTGTGGGAAAATGGCAGTCTGCGTATTCGCGACATTCATTTGTTTGACGAAAAATTCCCCTCGGTGTACGAAACCGAAGCTGCGACATCAAACGAATGCACCTTTTTTACCCTGCCGATTGTGGATGGCTATATTTGGAGCAAGCCTGATCATATTGCCGGTTTGCGGTTGAAGAAAAAGGTGGATGGGAAAGAAATCCTGGTAAAAGGCTCCCTCCCGATATTTACAAATACCGGAAAAAGCAGTATGCACATATCATACCCATTGATCAACGCCAAGGGCACGCTGGAGATTGACCTAACGGAAACAAAAATTAAAATACATTTGGAAAGCAAAGCAGCTAATAACTGGTTCTTTGATTTGGACACCGCTCCCGGCGCTCAATTACCATTCAAAAAAATAGCACCAAAACAAGTGGATTGCCAATTTGAAAAAACGGGGTACCTGTTGAAAGCCCCGAAAGGTTCGTTTTCAAAACCCGCAAATGGATCTGTTTTAAGGATTACTCCGGATGGGATGACCAACACCATTGTATTGGATTTTGCAAATGCCACTAAGCGATAGTAAGATGATCTAACCCTTTTTTAATCATGTTACGGAAGGCATCCTGTGGTTAACGGGTATCTATAGCAAACTTTTCTTCTTTACCTGCAACCGGCGTCATTCCTTTAATGTCCCGGCGTTTAATTAGCGAGTTGAGCTGGCCGGCCGTCACCAATTGCCGGCCGTTTAAAGCGATAATATCCTTCTCTGAGTTTATTTTAATCCACCCTGTTTTATCAACAATATATAAACCAGTATCTATGCGCAACAATACTTTTTGATTCCCCGCTTTGGCGGCCACCAGTTTATTATAAAAGGCTCTTTCATCGCGCACTTTCGCAAAACCGGCATACACATTGTCATAACCCAAATCGCCATGTTGCAACGATGAAAACGAAGCTGCGCGGCCGCGAACTTTTTTAAGTCCAAAATAAAACAGGCTCCTGGTGTCACCTGGCTGGTCGGCCCAGTTTTCATGCTGATGAAAAGTTACGAACCCTCGCTTTACAATTTTTAGTCTGAAATTTAACGGCCCGCTTTGTTTATAAATAAGCTGGATTTTGTAATAGCCTTTTGCGTTGCTGGTTCCCAAAACTTTATTTTGAGCGTCATAAATGGCAGCTCCCTCAACCGGTAAAAGTGTTTGCGCATCTACCACCAGGCCGGCAACGTCAATATCTCTTACCTGCGCTGTTAGCTTTTGCGAAAACACGGGAATTGAAAAAATTATCAGCCCGGTTATTAATCCAAATTTCAGGGAAATAGCCTTATTCATAAATATAATAACTCTGTGTTCCTTTAAAAAGAGGGCATCGCCCTATGCAGTAAACGCCGCCAACGCTTTCTCTATCCTGCTGATGGTTTCGGCCTTGCCTAACAAAGCCGCTATATCAAACACGTGCGGACCAAATTTACCGCCTA
>JGI24806J26614_1000189_pt1 | contig 15436 bp, 13 predicted proteins | sample Kansoi200umMDA_FD_26614 | JGI IMG/M metagenome (IMG submission 26614)
ATCAACTAATCAACTAATCAACTAACCACCGGTGGTCCCATCCTTATACTTCACCTTCTTCTTACCTGAATTCTTCTTTTCAAATTCAAGTACTTCTTTGGGCTTAGCAACGGCTTTTTTATCTGCAGGGTTTACGGTTTTGCTTGCAGTGGCATTGGGATCGCCTTCAAGCTTGCCGAATGTGTAGACTTCTGTTTTGATTACTGCGCCTGTTTCCGCGTTGTAGTATTTCCATTCTCCGTGTTTAAGCGCAGCGCCTTCGTTCTTTATGATTACTGTTCTATATTGATTAAGCGTTTCAACATCTTCAACCTGGAGGGTATCATAAACCTTATCTGGATTCAATGCTTTCCAGCTTTGTTCAAGACGCAATTCTCCATTGCTGGTAAAATAGCGGCAAATACCATCTTTCATACCCCATCTGTAGTTTTCAACTCCAACCATATCGCCCATTAAGGTGAAAAGTCGCCATTCTCCTTCCTTTTTATCATTTTCAAAATACCCCTCTTCTTCATAGCCCGGTTCGCCGCGCAAGGGCTCGACCGTAATCACCCAGGGACCTTGTTTTTTCCCCTGCATATCGATCCTATTCAGGGTATCCCCCTTCGCATTCAGCTTGTAGTCCTTGTACTGGCCAAAGCTGGTGAGAGAAATCAGCAGCATGATCGATAAAATCCAACGCATGTTTAGTAAGTTTATACCTTAAGAACGAAAACTCTAAGGCCTTTATGATACCAAAATTACTTCAATTCCCTTGCCGGAAGAAATTGCTGACTTCCTTGATCCTGTTATTGTTATGTTGTTTTTCTTATTCCCAAATCGTCCCGACCTCGGGCGAGGCCAGGCTAAATGACTCCAAAAAACGGAAAGAGCTGGAACTCCGCTCTTTGGTGAAGGACATTAAATTCAGAAATATTGGCCCAACCATCATGAGCGGGAGGGCCGTCGATGTCGATGTAAACCCTGCAGATCCCACCGAATTCTATGTCGCCTATGCCTCAGGGGGCCTCTGGCACACTGTAAATAATGGTCAATCTTTTACGCCAGTCTTCGACAATAATGACCATCTCTTCATGGGTGATATTGCCGTGGATTGGAAAACCCGAACCATTTGGGTTGGGACAGGCGAAGTGAATAGCAGCCGATCTTCTTATGCGGGCACAGGAGTTTATAAAAGCAAGGATGACGGCAAAACCTGGGAATATCTCGGCTTGCCGGATTCGCATCATATCGGAAAAGTTTTGTTACATCCAACAGATCCGAATACAGTTTGGGTAGCAGCATTAGGCCATCTCTATAGTCCAAATAAAGATAGGGGCGTTTATAAAACAACCGACGGAGGTAAAACATGGAAATGTGTTCTCGCTGTTGATGACAAAACCGGCGCAGTAGATATTGATCTCGATCCTCAACAACCGAATAATTTATATGCTTCCATGTGGTATCGTACAAGAAGTGCATGGAATTTTGAAGAAGGTGGAAAAACAAGTGGGATCTATAAAAGCACGAATGGCGGTGAAACCTGGGATCTACTGACCAAAGAAGTACTTGAATTTGAAAAGAAGAATTCAGGTAAGAAGAAGGTGAAGTATAAGGATGGGACCACCGGTGGTTAGTTGATTAGTTGATTAGTTGATTGGTTGATTGGTTGATTGGTTGACAAGGAGTGGCGGTGCAAATTACCGATGATTCTTCGAAGGCCTTTTCGAATTACACACAAGATTGACGGTTTCATTTCCTCTTTCAAAGTTGAGTATTTTGCGACTATGCTCCGTAGGAGCTACCTGTTGGTAGCAATAGGCATGAACGAGATTTTCTTGCCCCGTAGGGGCCACCTGTGAAAATTAGACACTCGGAAAACTCGTCATGCTTACGCATTAATCCCATCCATCACACTTGCTTTCAGTCTTTATCGATTGTTTATTACCCATTCACGATTCACGATTCACCATTCACGAAACAAATTTGGAGGTTTATTATTTTGATGTATATTTGATATCAAAATAATATCAACCTCAAAAAATATGGAAAAGACCGTTAAACCCGTGTCAGGATATCTGGCACTCTTATTAGCCTTCGCGGCACTAGCCGTTGGCGTCTACTTTTTTATTCAAGGCGCGAAGGATCAAAACCAATCCTATATAGTATATGGAGTAATTGGCGTGGTCGTATTTATTTTCCTTTCGCTTGGAATAATCATTATCAACCCAAACCATTCCCGGGTACTTACTCTGTTTGGAAAATATATTGGCACGGCAAAAGCAAATGGATTACGATTCGTGAATCCTTTTTACAAAAAATACATGATCAGCTTTCGTGCAGAAAACCTCGAAAGCGCTAAGCTGAAAGTGAATGACAAGATCGGGAACCCTATTGAGATCGCCGCCGTTATAGTTTGGCAAGTGCAGGATACCTATAAGGCTGCGTTTGAAGTGGAAAACTATACGCATTACGTGAAAGTGCAGAGCGAAGCCGCAATTCGTCACCTCGCTACTACTTATCCTTATGATCATATGGAGGATGAGCATGCAACGATCACGCTTCGTGATGGGGGAGAAAAGGTTAATGAAATGCTCGAAAAGGAATTAAGCGAAAGACTGGCTCCGGCAGGTATACATATCCGTGAGGCAAGAATGAGTCACCTGGCTTATGCTGCTGAAATCGCCGGTGCGATGCTACAAAGGCAACAGGCGACCGCAATCGTTGCTGCACGCTTTAAGATCGTGGAAGGCGCAGTTGGAATGGTTGAATTAGCGCTCGAGCAATTATCGAGAAAAGAAATTGTTCATCTCGACGAAGAGAAAAAAGCTCAAATGGTGAGTAACCTTATGGTAGTATTATGCGGCGAAAAAGGAGCGCAACCCATTTTGAACACCGGAACATTATACCAATAACCTATTGAAAGAGGATGGCGGAAAAGAAAAACTTTGTACTAAGGATCGATGAAGAAACCTACAAAGCCCTTGAGAAATGGGCAGGGGATGAATTCCGCAGCGTGAACGGGCAAATAGAATTCATCATCGATAAAGCCCTTAAGGAAGCGGGAAGAAGAGGTGCCAAAGAGAATACATCTAAAAAGAATAAAAGTTCTTAAGTGCAACCAAAGATTATAAAGAACGGTCTCAGGAATTTGCGGACCGTTAACCATTAAACTTTATCACCAACTAAAAACAACTGTCATGAAAAAGACCTACCTGTTCTTTTGGATACCGATATTGGTCTTGCTACTCGGCGCGTGTTTGAAAGCATGTTAAATCTCTCTGTGTCCTCTGCGTCGCTAATCTCTTGTCCATTCAGGGATTCCGTAAATGTGAAGCGCTAGCGACGCAGAGGACACAGAGAAGACGCAGAGGACACAGAGGAATGCCTTAGCTAATATCAGCCGAAAATATTTGAAGAGAACTCAAAAGAACTAGAATCTATCTATCACTTTTCAATTTTTCCCTAAGCTCTTTCGTCATCGCTTCAACAAGCTCAGGCCTGCCATGAAATTGCGCAGGTGTATTCTGAAACAAAGCAATATGCCATTCGTCTTCTTCTTTTTCCGCAACCATAGTTTGAATGGCATTTGTTTTCGGTTCAAGTTCATCTTTGCCAGACGGAACCAAGCCTGTTACTGCCTGGAGGATGCCAATATCGGGAGATAAGAAACGAACTTCCTTCACGATCGTTACATATTTACCCGTCTTATGGTTATTGAAGATGGAATTGATATGTTCGAAGATCTCCTTTCTTCCATTCATCGTTGATCCATCAAAACCGATAACATTTGCATCTTCAGCAAAAAGGTTTGCATAATCTCTCGCCTTTACCTTATCCCAGCTTTCAATCAATTCATGATATAAACGCTCGATATCGTGCTTATTTCGGTTAAGCCTAACCGCTATTTCGTTATCTGCTGTGAGTTGCATAGAAACAGAATTTATTTGAGTTTTTGTATGGGAAAGGTTGAAAAACCTTGAAGAGTTTCAACCAACAACCTGTAGGTAAATTTCCCCATTTTATTTGATCATTTATTAACCCAAAGGTCATTTTTCTGCAATGGCCTTTGATTTGTAATTCTTGCAATAGAACATCATTAACTCTTTATGCCCAGACGATGTCGATCCGGGCTTTTCTAAAACAAAATTAAATGGGAATATGAAAAATAGTACCCTCATCGGAACCTTCCTACTATTTGCTTCTCTAAACAGTTATGCCCAGGATACGACAACAGTACCTCAAACAGTTGTGGTGGAACTGAGAGACACGGCATTTCCACCGGCGATTTTGAACTCCAAACCCGTCGGACCAATTTATAAATACAAACCTGCTATCGACATACCAATTACACTGATAGGTATGGGTTGGAGCGGATATGCATTCACAAAAATATACAGCAAGCCCAGTTCTTCTCCGGAAGAAGTTAACGCGTTGAGAAAGGAAGATGTGAACTGGTTCGACAGATGGGAGGCGGGTAAGTACGATGAAAAGACAGATAAGTTCAGTTATATTCCGTTTTATGTTTCCATGCCTTTACCATTGCTCCTGTTTATCGACAAAGACATGCGTAAAGATGCAGGAAAGATCACCATGATGTACCTTGAAGCAGTTGCAGTAACGGGATTTTTTTATACGGGTGCTACCTACCTGACGAACCGTTATCGTCCATTTACTTATAACACGAGTGTACCAATTGAAAAACGTACCTCAGGCGGAGCAAAGAATTCATTTCTTGCCGGGCATACAGCCGTGGTTGCTACCTCAACCTTTTTTATGGCGAAAGTCTACTCGGACTATCATCCGGACTCAAAATACAAATGGTTATTTTATACTGGTGCGACTGCCGCAACAGGATGGATGGTTTACATGCGATTAAAATCCGGACACCATTTCCCAACAGATATTCTTGCGGGACTCGGTGTTGGTATTGGATCTGGTTTATTGATTCCAACTTTCCATAAGAACAAATCACATAAGAGACATGATATTTCGTTTTACCCATTCAGTGGCGAGAGCAATGGCGTGACGATGGTTTACAGGTTTAAGTGATACCCCCTGTCCCCCTATCCCCATTGTTATGAGGAGGGGAACCTAGGGGCATCACCATAACTAAATAAAAAAAACTCCGATGGAAATTTCCATCGGAGTTTTTTTTATTTATTCTGATCACCGACCTAAGTTCCCCTCCTCATAACAATGGGGATAGGGGGACAGGGGGTGATTAGAAAGCCTTCTTCTTTTCTTCCGCCTTCTGCATTGGATTAATACCTACTGATTGTCCCCGTGCAGCAGCTTGCTTCATTTTGAATGTTGTGAATTTGGAAGCTGTTGTCAGGTCGCCCCAGGTATTATTTTTATCGTTGATGTCTGCTGTTTCCTTCATTGGATCCAGTTTGATGCTGGCAACTTCTTTATCCTTCATGAATACTTTGGTTACCTTGGTTTCATTCAGACGCCATACCTGTGCAGGAATGCGATCGATTTCTTTGGTTCCATCTTTGAAAGTGAATTCCACGATCAATGGCATTACCAATCCACCTTTGTTGCTGAAAGTGATTTCATAGAAATGCTTGCCAGCAATTTTTTGTTTGGTTTCTTCATCCAGCGGCTCCTGCATTGCCGGAACCTGAACCGGATACCGTGTTGAATCGTATTGTTCCATTCCACGGTTGTATCTCCAATAGAAATCACGAAGCGTTGTGTCCCCATCAACTGCGAAAGTGATGTTTTTGTCTTCGCGGTTCCTAACTTTCGATATATCATCGAATGTGCTTCCACCTGGTTTTGACAAACTGCGCATAACAGTTGTATCGCGTGAATTACCAGTGAAAGTTTCAACATCCGGACGCAAATATTTTACCGTATCAATTGCCATATCGCAGGCTTCTGTTCCATAGAACCATCCTCTCCAGAACCAATCCAGGTCTTCGCCGCTCGCATCTTCCATTGTGCGGAAAAGGTCAGCAGGCTCGGGATGTTTGAATGCCCAGCGTCTTGCATATTCTTTGAATGCGTAGTCGAATAATTCACGACCCATAATAGTTTCACGAAGAATATTCAAACCTGTTGCTGGTTTGGTATAGGCATTCGGACCAAATCCAACGATATTTTCTGAATTAGACATGATGGGTTCCAACTGATCTTTTGGAAGCTTCATGTAATCAGTGATTGTCCAGGCCGGACCACCACGTGTCGGGAATTTATTATCGAATAATTCTTCAGCGAGGTATTCAACAAATGAATTCAATCCTTCATCCATCCAGCTCCACTGACGCTCATCGCTATTGATGATCATCGGGAAGAAGTTGTGTCCAACTTCGTGGATCACCACACCCAACATTCCGTATTTGGTAGACTCACTATAAGAACCATCTTTCTCAGTTCTTCCATAGTTAAAGCAGATCATCGGGTATTCCATACCGTTTGCTGCTTCGATACTTTGTGCAACGGGATAAGGATAAGGAATAGTGAACTTTGAATAAGTCTTGATTGTATGTGCTACCGCTTTGGTTGAATATTTGCGATAGAGATGATAAGCTTCTTTACCATAGAAACTCATACACATTACTTTCTTTCCTTCAACATTTGCGCCCATTGCATCCCAGCAGAACTTGCGGCTTGAAGTCCATGCAAAGTCTCTTACATTATCTGCTTTAAAGATCCATGTCTTCTTACTCTTGCTCTTGTTAGCTTCAGCTTTCTTTGCTTCTTCCAGCGTTACAATCTCTACGGGCTCTTTTGATGAAGCTTGGGCCTTTGAGAAACGAGCCAACTGCGTTGGAGTCAATGTAGCAGCGTAGTTCAAACATTCGCCGGTTGCTCCAACCATATGATCAGCAGGAACAGTCATTGCTACTTTGAAATTTCCAAAAGTCAATGCAAACTCACCGCGTCCGGTGAACTGGTGATTTTGCCATCCCTGGAAATCACTGTACACGCAAAGGCGGGGATACCACTGCGCCATGGTGAAGAGATAGTTCTTGTCTTCGGGGAAAAACTCATAACCACCGCGGCCGCCTCTTGTCATACGATCACTGATCTTATAATTCCAATCAAGATTGAAAATGAATTTTTGACCAGGCTTCAATGCCGTTGGTAATTCAATTCGCATCATAGTTTTATTAACCAAATACTTCAGCGACTTGCCTGTTGCGTCAGTCAACTTTGTAATATTAAATCCATAGCCGTTATCGCTACGGTTTTCTTCCATTCTTTCAACCATGGTTGAATTCAAATTTCGCGGAAGCGTCTGGTTGTTTTGATAGTTAGCATTTTTAGTTGAGCTATGCTGGTTCTCATCCAACTGAAGCCACAAATAGGTAAGCGTGTTGGGAGAATTGTTCCAGTATGTGATGGCTTCACTGCCCTTCAAGGTCAGTTTGTCTTCATCAAGTTCACATTTGATGTCGTAGTCCGCGCGCTGTTGCCAGTACTTCGGACCGGGCGCACCACTCGCAGTGCGATATTCATTGGGGGTTGGAAGGATCACTCCCAACTGCTCGAACTTATTACCGTGATTTGAACCGGGATTGTTCTGGATATTCTGCGCTGTGGCAAACAATCCGGTCAACATCACCAAAAACGAAAACAACTTTTTCATTGTATGCTGATTTTTATTTTAAGATGGAATACGTTCCAGTGCAATTTTCAAAGCTAAGGCAAATACACCTGCCGATAAAAAAATCACCCATTCCCTGCGATTCACTTTGAATATGTTTAAAAAGAGAGCTGCGATCAATAAAATTATCATTACCACTGCGATCTGTCCTATTTCCAATCCTATATTGAATCCCAAAAGTGGAATCGCGATCGTCTGATCTTTTGCCAGCATGAAGCGAATCGTATTGGCAAAGCCCATTCCATGAACCAAACCGAATATAAGAGCTAAGAAATAGTTGATTCGAAGCGATTTTGGACTAAAGTTCTTTTGGAACAGATTGCTTAGGGCGGTAACGATAATTGTGCAGGGTATCAGAAATTCAACCCATTTATTTGGGAACCGGATTATATCAAGAACGCTTAGGGCAAGTGTTAAGGAGTGCCCAATCGTGAATGCAGTAACAAGGATAAGTACCTGCCTCCAGTCCCTCAATACATAAATTGCCGCAAGCGCAGCAATAAAGAGCTGATGATCGAGCGCATCCAAACTAACAATATGTTCCCAGCCAATCTTGAAATAGAACAGAAAATCCTGCATATTTACTATCAGATGCCCGCCCGGATGATTCCTCAATGCGCATCCACACAGATTATTCCGTTCGGACGGGCCTTAAAGGTACCTGCTAAAATTTTAACGGTTTGGTTTAGACAGGGCTCCAAAATAAATAAGAGATTTGTAATCAGAAAATTTTGATGTTCAATGGCGTTAGCACTATATAAATGGTTGTTTGTTGTCGGTTTATTTTCAAATAATCCGGCTCCCGTTCACCCTTTCTTCGTAACCGTGTCGGAACTTAATTACAATGCGACAGATAAAACGCTGGAGATCAGTTGTAAAGTCTTCACCGACGATTTCGAAACCACGCTGAAGAATGCGACCAAATACCCTGTGGATTTGTACAAGCCAAAAGACTCGGCCAAGCTCGAAAATCTTATTTCGACCTATATACAGAAACACTTACAGATTAAACTTGACGGCAAGCCCGTGAAGATGGAATACGTGGGACATGAAATCGAAGAACAATCAACCTGGAATTATTTTCAGGTGACCAATATCGGGGTTCCAAAGAAAGTCGAGATCTTCAACGATCTCTTTCACGAATCCTTCGATAAGCAGATTAATATCATGCACGTAACGATCAACGGCAACCGAAAGAGTTTGAAGCTGGATTATCCTTCTACCGATGCGAAGTTCGATTTTCAATAATTCAACAGTAGAACAAGGAACAAGGAATGACCAATTTCGATCGGACGGCTTTTTCTTGTTTAAGGGAACCCGTCCGATGGAACTTGGTCATTCCTTGTTCCTTGTTCTACTGTTGTATAAGGATTTCGCGCCCTCGATGTTCCTTTCACGCTTCTTCGAGTCGCTGCTTAATCTCGTTTGAAGCAGTCGCCAACACTTTGTCAATTCTCTGCGCATCCATCGAAAGTACCTTAAGCTCGATTATCCTTCCACAGATGCGAAGTTTGATTTTTAGTAATACAATAGTAGAACAAGGAACAAGGAATGACCAAGTTCCATCGGACGGGTTCCCTTAAACAAGAAAGAGCCGTCCGATGGAACTTGGAAATTCCTTGTTCCTTGCTCTACTGTTGTAAAAGGATTTCGCGCCTTCGCGGTTCCTTTCACGCTTCTTCGAGTCGCTGCTTAATCTCTTTTGAAGCAGTCACCAACACTTTGTCAATCCTCTGCGCATCCATATCAATGATTTCAATCTTGAATCCTTTCCATTCAAGCTTGTCACCACTATGAGGAATTCGTTCGAGTTTATGGAGAATGAATCCGGCGAGTGTATCGAATTCCTGTTCGCCTTCGTTCATGAATTCGGTTTTTTCGAATCGGCTTAGAAAATCGTAAAAAGGAATTTGCGCGTCGACCAGGTATGAGCCGTCTTCTCTTTCGACAATTTCATAATCCTGCATGTCTGTTTGAGGCAGATCGCCAACGATCGCTTCTAGAATATCATTCAGGGTAATCATTCCCTCAACACTTCCATATTCATTAACGATAAAGCAGGCATGGAGCTTTCTTTGTTTGAATTTTTCGAGGACCTTATAGGCGGTGATATTTTCCGGCACAAATAGCGCAGGTTTCATGATATCCTTAAAGAGCGTGAGATCATCGGTCACATACAGATCTTTGAGCGAAACCATTCCTTTGATATTATCAATATCACCATCGCAAATCGGGTAAGCCGAATGTGGCTCCTGGAGGATCTTATCTTTTATTGATTCTTCATTTTCTTCAAGGTCCAGCCAAATAATATCGCTTCGATGCGTCATTAATGAAGTGATATTTCTGTCTCCCAAATGAAATATTCTCTCAATGATCTCCTGTTCGGCTTCTTCTATCGCGCCTTGTTCTGTTCCTTCACTGATGATTGCTTTAATCTCTTCTTCAGTTACCTGGTTATCCTTTGGTTTGATATTAAGAATTCTCACGAGCACATGCGTGGACTTGCTAAGCAACCAAATGAAAGGATGCGTAACAAGGCTAACCCATTTCATCGGCGCAGCTATGTATTTGGCAATGGCTTCGGGTCGGGATAAGCCAAGCCGTTTGGGAACCAGTTCGCCGAGCACTAATGAAAAATAAGTGACGATGATTACGATGATCGTAGTCGAGATACCATTACTGTATTCTTTGATCGAATCGAAATTGTTGAAGAATTTGACGAGGCCGGATTTTAGATTTTCTCCGGATATAATACCCAATAGAATGCCGATTATGGTGATCCCGATTTGAACAGTTGAAAGAAACCGGTCAGGATGGTTGGCCAGTTCGAGCGCCTCCTTTGCTCTTTTATCTCCTTTATTGGCCTGCGCTTCCAGTCTCGCCTTACGGGCAGAAACAAGCGCAATTTCGGCCATCGAAAACAGTCCGTTTATTAAAATTAATCCCAGTATTAAGAAAATCTCACCCATTGATTATTGTTTAACTAAGCTAAGCATTCCTACTTGTTTACGGAACATTTTTGCAATCGCCCAACCAATGCCGCAGCCAAATAATCCACCTGCCAAAACATCGGTCGGATAATGTACTCCGCAATATACCTGCGCGTATCCGATGATAAATGCCCATACAAAAAACAGGCCTGCCCAGCGTGTAACATGCCTCAATGTTAAGAAAAAGAAGATCGCCTGCGCAAAGTGAGATGTTGCGTGGGAAGAAGTAAAACTTGAGCTCTGCGGGCAATAGTTTACAAAGAATCGAATTTGCATTAAAACGTTTGGATCCCGGCAGGGGCGAACTCTCCATAGTGCATTTTTTATGATCTGGCTGCTTATTATATCTGATAAGGCAGCGATTAGAACCACTGCCAGGATCCACCACCACGTTTTCTTGCCAAAATTCATAAAAGAGAACACAAGCAGGAATAAATAGAGCGGTATCCAAACTGTGGTTTGCCTGGTGAAGGGAAGTACAGCATCGAAAATCGGATTCCCCCAACTCTGGTTGATAAGGACGAGCAGTTTCGTATCGAATGGATCGATCTGCTGCCAAAAGGTTAATAACCCGAGCCATGAATCAAAAAACATAGTAGCAAAGGTAATTACTATAATTTTTGTGCTTATTTCGCATGATGAATCGCTTTCCTCAGACGCTGCGTTGGGTTCTTTCAGTTGGAGGAGTTTTCTTATTGCTGTTTACCTTGATGCGTTTGGGGCTTTATTTTGCTTTTGATAAACAAGGCAATTCATTTTCAGAAGTCATTGGGGCGTTTTGGCTTGGACTCCGTTTCGATCTGCGCGTGGTGGCAATTATTAGCCTGGTCATTCTCATTCTGTCGTCAATACCTGCACTCAATCCTTTCAAAAGACGATCAGGAAAAAAATTCTGGAACTGGTTCATATTTATTCTCTGCTTCCTGCTCTTGTTGTTTTATATCGCCGACTATGCGCACTATGCTTATTTGACGCAACGGCTCAATGCAAGCGTATTGAATTATCTCGAAGACGCTGCTATTTCGATGAAAATGGTTTGGCAATCCTATCCTGTAATCTGGCTGATACTTGCTTTGATTGGAGGAAGCTTGCTGCTCAACTGGGTCATAAAAAGAATTCAAAGAAGGATAGAACAAGCGCCGAATAATCCGGCAAGGCGAACCGGTATTATCTCAATCGTAGCCGTTACGTTGATCTTTGCTTTCATGATCTTCGGGAAATTGGATCAATATCCATTGCGCTGGAGTGATGCTTTTAATCTCGGAAATGATTATAAAGCCGGACTCGCACTAAATCCTTTTGAATCTTTTTTCAATTCACTTAGTTTCCGGCACAAACCTTATGACGAGAAAAAAGTCAGGGAGTTTTATCCGTTGATGGCAAGCTTGCTGGGAAAGTCTTCAACGACGGATTCTATTCCGGATTTCAATCGGAAAATAAATCCTACTGATGCCGTATCGAATCCACCATTGAATGTAGTCCTGGTTATTTGCGAATCCTTCAGCAGTTATAAAAGCACGGTTGGCGGAAATCCAATCAATACAACGCCATTTTTTGATAAAATGGCGAAGCAGGGAATTTTATTCGATCGCTGTTTTGTTCCTGCTTATGGCACAGCTCGTGGAGTATGGGCGACTTTGACTGGCACACCGGATGTCTCTATGCCGCAGACGGCCAGCCGAAATCCTGCTTCGGTGGATCAGCATACTATTATCAATGATTTCAATGGGTATGAAAAATTCTATTTTATCGGTGGTAGCCCAAGTTGGGCGAATATCCGGGGGTTATTGATGAATAATATAAAGGGACTTCAACTTTATGATGAACAAACGCTGAATAGCCCCAAGGTGGATGTATGGGGAGTAAGCGATAAGAATCTTTTTCTTGAAGCGAATAAAATACTGGCGGCAAAGAAATCTCCATTCATTGCAGTAATTCAAACAGCAGATAACCATCGCCCTTATACAATTCCGGAAGAAGATCAGGCTGAATTTCAAAAACTGGATCTTCCAAAGCAGGATGTGAAGAAATATGGATTTGAAAGTATAGAACAACTGAATGCATTTCGATATACCGATTTCTGTTTTCAGAAATTCATTGAGGCCGCGGAAAAGGAGAGTTATTTTTCCAATACCGTTTTTGTTTTTGTTGGTGATCATGGATTGCCCGGAGATCCGGGAGAATTATATCCCAAAGCATGGTCTGAACAAAGACTTGCTGTTTATCATGTGCCTTTGTTGTTTTATTCACCAGCAAAGCTTTCAGCAAAAAGAATAGATAGAATTTGTTCACAGATTGATGTGCTTCCAACTATCGCTGGCCTTTGTAGGATCCCTTATACAAATTCCACATTGGGCAGGGACTTGTTAGCACCAAATGCGGGACCAGGGCTTGCATTCATCTTTGATGCAGATTTCATCCAGGTAGGAATATTAAAGGACAGTGTCTATTTCCGAAAGCAATTAAAAACGGGTAAGGAAGAATTGGTTTCGATAAGAAATAATTCTGTCCCGAATCCTGAACCGATCTCGTCGGAATTACGGAAATTGAGCGAAGCATTTTATGAAAGCTCAAGGTGGCTCCTGCTTCACAATAAGAAACGATAATGCTCAAACGAATTTTATATATATTCCTTCCGTGTTTAGTGCTTGTATTCTCCTGCAGAAATGCAGATAAGAATGCACCAAAGAATATCAGCAAAGTTGTTATGGGACCCACGCCTTGTACTTCACCCCAACGAATTACTGCCATTTACAAAGATTATGTGTACGACTTGAGTGGATATGAAGTTGTCGGCGGGAGCAGCGCGTTCAACCTTTTTGATGAGAATGATTATGTAGAACCCAAAAATCCAAGTTATACTTATCATCCAACCATCAGTCCTCACCCCTTCATGACAAGAGAAATGTATTTTAAGGATGGGGGAAGCAAGATTGTTGTGGATCTCCAGATACCTTATCGTTTGTCGGAGGTCTATTTATTCGACCGGGCAAGATATTCAGATAGCGTTTGGGTGTATACTGGCAATATGCGCAACTGGAAACTGAAAGCGGCATTTACGACAAAGGGAGATATTGGACTATGGGGATGGAGAAGATTTGCTGTTGATGACAGTACAAGGTTTGTGATGTTTCGTTTCAATAGCCATGAAGCCGATATTACGGAAGCGGTTTTATATGGTTGTCCGCTCGGGACGCCACCTCCGCCTCCCGCAAGAGAGTACACAGGGCCTAGACTGGGACAGAAAACTTTACGCGAATTCCTTGGAGTAAATACTTCCCAGGGGCAACCCATCGAGTATGCAAAGCCATTTCACTATACGCGTCACTACGCGTATCAGAGTTTTATAGATGATGACACTGCGAATCCATATCCTTCAATGAAGTTCAACATAGTTCCATATGGATGGTGGAATAATGGAAGTCAGAGTTATGTTATGTATGCAGATTCGATTGTGCGCTTCAATGGAAACAAGATCTGGTATAGCATATTCGGAGTTCCCACTTATCTCACCAAATATGGATATAACATACATGACAGGCCGGTCAATAAGCCAGGAATGGATCCGGAAGACCCATTAAGTTATACAAGACATTCAAGCATGTTTTGGAATCTGGCAGCTGTGTATGGTAAGACGGCAGTGGATACAAATTTGATCCAGGCCTGGAATGCTGTTCGCTTTTCAGGAAGTGGTATCATGACAGAGTTTGAAAATGGAAATGAATCAGATGGATTCTGGCTGGGCAGGCAATATTGCAGTCCGCTCGAATACTATGCGCAAAGCACGGCTGATTACGATGGTGATCAGGGCCGTCTTGGACCCAGACATGGAATTAAGAATGCCGATCAAAATAGTGAATTGATCATGGCAGGTATTGCTGGTATTGATACAAACAGAGTAAGGGTATTGAAATTTCTTTGCAATACGATGCGCAAGGATAGTCAGTTCTTATGGAAGGGTGGCATCCAATATCATTACTATTCATCGAATGGAAAGGGTCAATACGCTGCAACGATTACCAGCACGGCAACCGCAGGCATTACTCCCGAAGAAGATTCCTTGAGAATAAAAATGAAAAAGGTTCGAGACTATACTTATCGCGTGGAGCCAAACGTGGAAGTGATCATGGGAGAGTACGGGTACGATAAGAGTCGCAAGAGTCTCATTTCCGCGCCGATGGTTCCAGGATACAACCAGGCTCAAAGCCAGGGCATCATGTTGCTTCGTGGTATTAATGCATTTTCATTTTCGGGATTCGATCGGCTGATCCTGTATTGGCTGCAGGATAATGTTGATGAAAATCATGAAACATTTTTTATCACGAGCGGATTGATAAGGAAATTATCGGAGACCGATTTTATCCGTTATCCAGCCTGGTATTACATTTCAACGATGTTAAATCATATTGGTAACTACACACCAGAGAGTATTATTAGCGAAAAAGGAAATGTGTGGGTTTACAAATACCGCAATAAGAATGCCGCTGATTCGGCGGCGTATTTTGTTTATTGCCCAACGAGGAATGGAACCAAAGTGAATGGTTATTCGCTTGATCTTGGAAGAGCGAATGGGAATGCAACCGAAATTAGTTTCAGGGAAAATTCTGAAGAAGGTAACTCTATTCAAAAAGCAATTCAGGGTGGGAAGATAAAACTTGACGTAACGGAATTTCCGAAACTCATCGTCGTCAAAGAGAATTAGGACTCTGTGTCCTCTGCGCCCGTCCGAACGGATTCATCCGGGCGGGTCTTCTCTGTGTCCTTTGCGTCGCTAAACATCTTGAAAATCAGAGTAATTGGGTATTTAAAGTCTCTATTGTGCGACATTTCTGGCGACGCAGAGGAC
>JGI24806J26614_1000190_pt1 | contig 15388 bp, 13 predicted proteins | sample Kansoi200umMDA_FD_26614 | JGI IMG/M metagenome (IMG submission 26614)
GTTTGACGACAGGGAAAGAGAATGGGTTATCAGCGACCTTGGATTAAGTAAAGATGACGAGGCCTCTGCCAACAAAAACTTCAGGCTATTAATTACGAAAATTGGAGTACTGGAAAAAAGAGAATTGAAAGAGGATTTTTTCAATCAACTTTATCCGAATCGTGAAGTAAGCTCTGAAGCCGACTTCAGGAATAAGATAAAAGAAGAAATACAAGCACACTGGGATGGACAGTCTAGAAACCAATTACAACACCAGGCCTATCATGAATTAATAGATCACACGGAAATAAAATTTCCTGAAGAATTTCTGAAAAAATGGATGCGCACACAGGGTGATCCTTCAAAAGCCGAAGGCTCAAAGAGTGACGAAGAGATTGAAAAAGAATTTCCTACTTTTCTAAACCAGCTTAAGTGGACCTTGATTTCTGACAAAATAGTTGCTAAAAATCAAATACAGGTTACTCCTGATGAAATTCGCGACTTTGCCAAGCAACAACTCTTTGGGTACATGGGGGTAGGCTCCCTCGATGAAGGCCAACCCTGGGTAAAAGATTATATAGAAAAAATGATGAAGGATCGTAAGTATATCGAGGATGCTTACAACAGGATTCAAAGCCAGAAGTTTTTGTTGGCAGAGGCCTCGTCATCTTTACTTAATCCAAGGTCGCTGATAACCCATTCTCTTTCCCTGTCGTCAAACGCTGTTTTTAAATTGATAAGAATAAAATCATTTTTGCCTTTGCCAATAAGGTCCTTCCGCAAGGTTTCAGCAAAATATTTTACAAGAAGGGAGTTGTCTTTTTTTATTCCGTCCTGTTTTTCATTTCCATTTTCATCCACCTCGGTGAAGGTGACATTTAAGACATGTTCTTCGCTACTAACGGAATCTTCATCCTTCATATTTCCATATCTGTTCTGCAGTCGCTCGATTTCATTATTGATCATTTCGTCGGTAACCCGGACCTTATAGCGAATAGTTTTTACACTACCTAAGTCAACAATTGTAAATTCCGGCTTTAATCCAATTTCAAAGGAAAAATGGTAGTCTGCCGGACTGTTCATATTCAATTGTCGCAGATTTAGCTCATCCGGCAACGGCTGTGCGAAAATGTCAAGCTTCTCCGTTTCAAAGTATTTCACCAACTCCCGGTCGATCGAGCGCAGTACCTCATCTGTAAAAAGAGAACTGCCATACATCTTTTTGATCAGACCCGCCGGTACCATACCCTTCCGAAAACCGGGGATGTTTGCTTTTCTACTGTAATCTTTTAATGACTTTTCAAATGCAGGCAGATAATCTTCTTTGCTGAGTGTAAGAGTCAACTTATCGTGCAGCAAACCAATATTCTCTTTTGTAACTGTTGACATAATTAATCTTCGTCTCTCCCTAACATGAAGAGTTTTTGGCACTGTAAGTTAAGGGTGCCGTTAAAAAAAATGTTCATCATTCGAAGAACTGTCCTTAAGGGTTGTGCGGGTGGAGGGACTCGAACCCCCATGCCTTGCGGCGCCAGATCCTAAGTCTGGTATGTCTACCAATTTCACCACACCCGCTAACTAATCACTCAACTTTCTTATCATGCCTTGCGGCGTCCCGACTTAGCGTCGGGAAATGTCTACCATCCCGATAACTATCGGGATCACCACACCCGCTAACTAATCACTCAACTTTCTTATCATGCCTTGCGGCGTCCCGACTTAGCGTCGGGAAAATGTCTACCATCCCGATAACTATCGGGATCACCACACCCGCTAACTAATCACTCAAATAACTTTCTTATCAGCTTTGTAGGTCTACATCTCGATCCCGATAACTATCCAGGGCACAATTGGGACCCGCTTTTCCAAGTGCTAAAAGGCTGCAAATGTAGCGCAAATCGCCTAAAGAAAGCGGCCGCTTTTGCGTAAATTTGTTAACTGTGGAAACCGTTGCGCAAATACCCAAATATAACCTGACAGACGAGCAGGAAAAAAGGCTGATTCTCCGTGAATATCGAGCCTTATTGCGCAGCCTCAAAGCAAAACTGAAGCCGGGTGATCGAAAAACGATCCGCCTCGCTTTCGAAATGTCGGCAGATGCTCATAAGACCATGCGCCGAAAAAGTGGCGAGCCATATATTCTCCATCCCCTTGCAGTTGCAAGATTATGCGTGGAGGAAATAGGCCTTGGAGTTCGTTCTACCATCTGCTCATTACTTCATGACACCGTTGAAGATACAGACATAGTTCTTGAAGACATTGAAAGGGATTTCGGAAATGAAATAGCAAGAATCGTGGATGGTCTCACCAAGATTTCCAATGTTATCGACGTAAATGCCTCCAAGCAAGCTGAGAACTTTAAAAAGATCCTGCTGACACTAACCGACGATCCACGTGTAATACTGATCAAGCTGGCCGACCGCTTACACAACATGCGTACGCTTGACAGCATGAAAAGAGAGAAACAATTGAAAATAGCTTCCGAAACCGTATACGTATATGCACCACTTGCGCACAGGATGGGTTTGTATAATATCAAGACCGAGATGGAAGACCTGGCGATGAAATACCTCGAGCCAGAAACTTACAAGGAGATAGCCCAAAAGCTCGCAGAAACAAAACGGGAGCGCACCAAATTTATTAATGAGTTCATTAAGCCGTTGAATGATCAGCTCGAAAAGGCAGGCTTTGATTTTGAAATCTATGGCCGACCAAAGAGCATTCATTCGATCTGGACAAAAATGAAGAAAAAAGGAGTAGCCTTTGAAGAGGTGTATGACCTTTTTGCTATTCGTGTTATTTTAAATTCTTCCCCCGAAAAGGAAAAAGAGGAGTGCTGGAAAGTTTATTCACTCATTACCGATGAATATATTCCCTCCCCGGAGCGACTAAGAGACTGGTTAAGTAATCCAAAAAGTAATGGTTATGAAGCGTTGCACACAACGGTGATGGGTCCGGAGGGACGTTGGGTGGAAGTGCAGATAAGGACAAAGCGAATGAATGAAATTGCAGAAAAAGGTCTGGCCGCCCATTGGAAATACAAGGAAGGGGGGGCCGATGAAAGTCGTTTTGATAAGTGGTTTCAGCAAATACGTGAGGTCATTTCTGCAGAAGGAACCGACGGCATTGATTTTCTCCAGGACTTTAAGACAAGTTTTCTCGCCGAAGAAATTTATGTCTATACGCCAAAGGGCGATGTAAAAATGCTACCCGTAGGTTCAACTGCACTGGATTTTGCTTTTGCGATTCATAGCGCCATCGGTGTAAAATGCATAGGTGCAAAATTGAACCACAAATTAGTTCCCATCAGTCAGAAGTTACGCAGCGGAGACCAGGTGGAGATTATCACCAGCAATAAACAAAAGCCATCTGAAGACTGGTTGACTTTTGTCGTTACGGCGAAGGCAAAAAGTAAAATAAAGGATGCGCTGAAAGAAGAAAAGCGAAAAATTGCAGAGGAGGGAAAATACACTTTACAGAGAAAAATGGAAGGAATTGGTGCTGCATTTTCTCAACACAATATTGATGAGTTGGTAAGTTGGTATAAACTGAGCTCGCCGTTAGACCTTTTTTACCAGGTTTCAATAAAGAACCTGGACCTGAAAGAATTAAAAGAATTTAAAGTTTATGGTGATAAACTGGAAGCACCGAAACCTCTCAAGCAAGTCCACGAACTAAAACCCGAGGTTGTCCCTACCATAGCCAAAAAGGAGACTGAGTTAATTATTTTTGGCGAGAGCAGCGACAAGATTGTTTATAACCTCGCAAATTGCTGCAAACCCATACCTGGCGATGACGTGTTCGGATTTGTAACTACGGGAAAGGGTCTGACCATTCATCGAACCAATTGCCCCAATGCCGCAAAACTATTATCGAACTATGGACACAGGGTTGTAAAAACAAAATGGGCTAAGAATAAAGAGATCTCATTCCTTACCGGTTTACGAATCATAGGACTTGATGACGTGGGCGTGGTAAATAAGATCACTAACCTGATTTCAGGAGAATTGAAAATAAACATTGCAGCTATTACCATTGAAGCTAAGGAAGGTTTGTTCGAAGGCAATATGAAAGTGTATGTGCATGATAAAGAAGAATTGGATGAACTGGTTAACCGGCTGAAATCACTTACAGGCATACATTCAGTTGACCGCTTCGACACGGAGGTTGTCTGACCGCTTTTTTTCGCTGACTACCCGCTGAAAGGGATTTGTTATTCACATTCCAGAATATTTCAAAAAACCTATTGTTCAATAATTATTTTTGCCTGCGTTGCAGAAAGTCGTGGGTCCAAATTATGACCCACCCGACTGGTGTGGCTTAAAATAACTATTATGGTTGATGTAATCCTGGGCCTGCAGTGGGGCGACGAGGGAAAAGGAAAGATTGTTGATTTTTTTGCAAAAGACTATGATCTAATAGCAAGATTTCAAGGTGGACCAAATGCAGGTCATACCTTATACGTAGGAGACAAAAAAATAGTCTTGCACCAGATCCCTTCTGGTGTTTTTCATGAGGGAGTGACAAATCTGATCGGCAACGGAGTTGTTCTTGATCCTGTAACGCTAAAGCGAGAACATGATACAGTTTCTTCTTTCGGAGTTAATCTGAAAAAGAATCTATTTATTTCAGAGCGGACTCACCTCATTCTGCCTACCCACCGCGCACTTGATAAGGCCGCCGAGCTGTCGAAAGGAAGCGATAAGATTGGATCCACCTTGAAAGGTATTAGTCCGGCGTACATGGACAAGACGGGGAGGAACGGCTTGAGGGTCGGCGATCTGCTCGACAAAAATTTTACCACTGCATATATCAGGCTGCGACTGAAGCATCAGAAGCTACTGGACAATTATTCGTTCAATGAGGATATTTCAGCATGGGAAGAGGAATTCTTCGAAGCATTGGAACATTTAAAGCAATTAAATATTGTAAATGGGGAATATTTTATCAATGATAAGCTTCAGCAGGGGAAAAAGGTTCTGGCTGAAGGCGCGCAGGGAAGCATGCTTGACATTGATTTTGGAACGTTCCCGTTTGTAACTTCTTCAAGCACCATTACTGCCGGGGTGTGTAATGGGCTGGGGGTAGCTCCACAAAAAATCAAGGAGGTGATTGGCGTAACGAAGGCTTATTGCACCAGGGTTGGAAGCGGCCCATTTCCTACAGAGCTAACGAATGAAACAGGCGAACAGTTGCGGCAAATGGGTAATGAGTTTGGCGCAACAACGGGAAGACCAAGGCGTTGCGGCTGGATCGACCTGGTCGCCCTACGCTTTGCCTGCATGATCAACGGCGTAACGAAGCTTGTAATGACAAAGGCCGACGTCCTGGATGCATTTAAACAACTGTATGTTTGTACCTCTTATAAAATTGATGGAAAGGAATCGGCAGAAATTCCCTTTCAAATGACCAGGATCAACATTGACCCTGTTTACAAAAATTTAACTGGCTGGAATGTTTCCACAAGTGCAGCGAAATCGCCCGCGCAATTGCCTCAGGCCATGAAGCAGTACGTAGATTTTATTAATTCCGAACTGGGGGTTCGCATTCAGTTTATTTCAAATGGGCCCGGGCGGGAGCAAATAATTCCTTTGTTTAAGAGTTAAAATATCACGAAAAAATAGTTTTAAAAAATTTGGCGAATTAAAAACTTCGCTGAAATTTTACACCTACTAATCCTTTTGGACTATGACGAGTAAATCTGATAAAGGAAAAAAATCCTTAGGGAAAACTAAACCTGAATCCGCAAGTGAGTCAGTAAAAAAACCTTCTCCTAAATCGAAAAAACAACTGGAAGAAGATGACGATGATATAGACGAAGATGATGAAATGGAAACTCCTGTTGTCAAAAAAGGCAAAGTCGCAGGAGCAACGAAAAAGAAGGGCGATGATGACGATGATGACGATGATGACAATGATGTTGAGGACGAAGTGGACGATTGGGATAAGGTAGAAGAAGAAGAAGAATGGGACCCAGACTTTGAGGAATTTGATGTACCAAAATCAAAGGCTAAAAAAACTCCTGGAAAGAAGGGCGCGGCAGACGACGATGACGAATTCAAACTCGATGACGAGTTTAAGGATATGGATCTTTTCAATGAGAGTAGCTATGATGACGAAGAAGACGATTTCTAATTTTTCTTTTTTATAAGTTGAATCAAACAACCGGCACCAACTGCATTTTTCCTGTTACAAATTTTACACAAGTAAAAAACAAAGTGTTGAACTGGGTAAACCGGTTCAACACTTTTTGTTTTTTGGATAATCACCAATACGCAACCAATCCCCATTCAGTTGAGTGTATTATTGCCGCCGGTGTCGTAGATTTTGTCGAAGCTGATGCCGGCAGTGCCCTGGAGCAGTTACAGCAGTTTATTTTTGCAGATGAAAGATGGCTATTTGGTCATTTAGGATATGACTTGAAGAACGAGACGCAAATTATACGCGCTTCTACCCGTGAAGATCCGCTTCAATTTCCTGACCTTTTTTTCTTCGAGCCCGAAATAGTGATAATATTAGAGCAGCAAGAAATGATGATTGAATCCAAAACAGAAGATGAAGAAAAAATATTTCATGAAATTTTATCAGCGGAAAATCCAACCCCAGTTGCACGACCGCCGATAACAATAAGGCACCGCATCAACAAAGAAGAATATGTTTCCATCATTGAAAAATTAAAAGCTCACATTTTACGAGGTGATTGTTATGAAATAAATTTCTGCCAGGAATTTTTTTCAACTGATGTTACAATTGATCCATTAGCGGTATATAAAGAACTATCTGACGTTTCTCCCAACCCTTTTTCAGCTTTTTACAAATTGCATGACAAATATTTGCTTTGTGCAAGTCCCGAGCGTTTTTTGAAAAAACAAGGGCGGACCGTTTTTTCACAACCAATAAAAGGCACTTCAAGGCGAATGGCGAGCCAGCTCGAGGACGAAAGAAACAAAAGAGCGTTGAAGGGAAGCTCAAAGGATCGCTCGGAGAATGTTATGATAGTAGATCTTGTAAGAAATGATCTTTCAAAAGTTTGCGTTGAAGGAACAGTGAAGGTAGATGAATTGTATGGAGTATATTCCTTTCCCCAGGTGCACCAGATGATTTCTACCGTTAGTGGCCGATTACGGACTGATATCATTTTTGCGGATATTATTCGTGCCACATTTCCAATGGGGTCGATGACAGGTGCACCCAAGAAAAAAGTGCTTGAACTTATTGACCAATATGAAAAGACGAAGCGTGGAATTTATTCCGGCGCGGTTGGCTATATTAATCCAAACGGAGACTTCGATTTTAATGTTGTGATACGGAGCATCATGTATAACGCAACGCCAAAATACCTCTCATTCCAGGCTGGATCCGGGATTACTTTTTATAGTGATGCTGAAAAAGAATGGGAGGAATGTTTAATGAAGTCAAAGGCAATAAGAGAAGTTCTGCGGGCGGGATAACTGCTGCAATTTCGGCTGCGTGAAATCATTGTTCTGAATTACTTACAGGGGCTAACAACAGCCTCATTGATTCTTCAAGGACCTGGTATTTTTTTGCATTAAAGATCTCCATCTTATCGGCAGGCAATCGGAGCTCAAAGCTTCCATTTACCGCAATCTGTTTGTCGAAATCTGGATTATACCTGTTGAAGGTATTTACATCCATCAGGATATTTTTTGTGATGACCAGTGAATTGTACTTCCCGCTGATAGTTTGTGTTTTTGAATTGTTTATTTCATCCTCGGTTAAAAGATTTTTTCCAATGGTTACAATGTCTTTCGCTTCATCTTTTGTAACTGTTGTAATGCCGCCATTGCCCTCCATGATATAATGGGTGGCAATAAACTTCTTTACGTGATTGCGGGATTCTTCGGGCAGGTAATTTTGAAGGTTCCAGAAATTGCGGCTGCCGCTCTTTCTAATGGCATAATTTACATTGCCGGCACCCCCGTTGTAGGCTGCTATTACCAGCAGCCAGTCCCCGTAAGTTGAGTAAAGGTCGATCAGGTATTTTGCTGCAGCATGAGTGCTTTTATAATAATCGGTTCGTTCATCAAGATCGTGGTTCACTATCAGTCCCATTCGCCTTGCTGTCGCGGGCATAAATTGCCAGGGACCAACTGCGCCTGCCCATGACAAAGCATACGATTTTAAGTTTGATTCAATTACCGCAAGGTATTTTAATTCGTTTGGCAGCCCATGCGCACTGAGAACTCCTTCCATCATATCAAAATAAGGCTTGCCCCAGCCCTTCATCCCTTCCAGCTGTTTTGTATGCTTGTTCATATAATCCTGCACAAAACTGATGGCGCGGGGATTTAACTGAACAGGATAATTTCCCGTTTCCTTTGAAGAAGTGACAATAAAGAGATCCCTGAAAGCTCTCCTGGGATCATTAAGGGGTAGACTCTTTGCTGACTCAGCGGCCGTGTTAGTATCAGGTCGTATCGCAGTGCTTTGTTGCGAATCGGCGGTTTTTGATTGGATAACCACCAATGCAATTAAGAACCCAATTGAGAAAATCTTCTTCGCACTAATCATCACTTTCATTTTTCTAAAACATGCTGCATCTTGCGAGGTCCCGAATGGAAAATTGGTCGGCTTGAATCCGTTAAATCTAATTAGTTATAGCCCGAGACCTTATGAGGCATTAGCAGGTGCGCCACCTGTAGCAAAGATACCTCATTAAACTTTGTTGCCATTAGCTGGAGACCAAAGGGCATCCCGTTGGAGTGCTTGTACAGAGGCAGTGAGATGGCAGGACAGCCAACAAGGTTTGCCATAACGGTAAAAATGTCAGCGAGGTACATAGCAATTGGATCATTCATTTTTTCACCTATTTTAAATGCGGGCGATGGTGACGTAGGCGTTATAATAAAATCATAAATCGCAAAAATGTCATCCGTCCTCTGCGCCAGTAACTGTCTTACTTGTTGTGCCTTTGTAAAGTAGGCGTCGTAGTAACCGGTGCTCAGGACAAATGTTCCGAGCATAATGCGTCGCTTGACTTCTTTGCCAAAGCCTTCAGACCGGGTTTGCTTATAAAATTCGCTAAGGTCGGACGCCGGCTTTTTTGTTCGGTACCCGTATCGCACTCCATCATAGCGAGAAAGATTTGAAGATGCTTCAGCTGTGGTTAAAACATAATAGGTAGGCACAATGTAGTCCAGGTAGTCAAATTCGACAGCGTCCACTTTATGACCGGCAGCCCTTAATTCATCGATAGTTTTTTTTATTGACGAGGAAATTTCGCCATCAAGACTTGGATGATTCAGCGCCTCATTAAAATAAGCAAAGCGGTATTTGGTGTCTTGTTTGTTTGGTAAGGATGTTCTATAAGCTTCAACCTTGTTTTGAGAAACTGTTGCATCATATTCATCTGCGCCTGCGATCACTTCCAGTACAATAGCGACATCAGTGACACTATTTGCAAAAATTCCTATTTGGTCAAAGGACGAAGCATATGCGATCAATCCATACCGGGAGATTCGTCCATAAGTGGGTTTGAGTCCGACAATACCGCAAAAATCTGCTGGCTGGCGCACAGAACCACCTGTGTCACTGCCCAGCGAAGTCATACACAAATCAGCCTGGACCGCCACTGCCGATCCACCCGAAGAGCCACCAGGAATCCTGCTTTCATCGGCTGCATTTAGGACCTTTCCATACGCGGAATTTTCATTAGTTGATCCCATTGCAAACTCGTCACAATTACAAGAGCCAATGATAATTGCTTCTTCTTTCAACAGTCGTTCAACCGCGGTAGAGGAGTAAATAGAAATAAAACCCTGGAGAATTTTTGATGACGCAGTTAGATGATGATCTTTATAAGCAATAATGTCTTTTAAAGCAACTACAACACCGTGCAATAAACCCATTTGCTTACCTGAATTTCTACGCTTATCAAGTTCATCGGCTTTTTGCCGTGCCTCATCGGCATATACTTCGATAAACGCATTCAAGTGACTTGAGGCTTTTATCCGTTGAAGAAAGTGTTCTACTGCTTTTTTACAGGTGAAAGTTCCGTTCTTTAACTGAGCATGATATTGCTCAATGGAAGAAAATTCAAACAAAAGCTACAGCTTTTATCGATGAAGGGAATTTACGAGATTTGTTATCGCTAGTATCAGGAAGGAGTCTTTGTTTCATTGACGCTATTTACGTTGTCCTCAATTTCCTTTCTCACATTATTTTTTGCATCGTTGAATTCACGAACGCCACGACCCAAACCTCTCATCAGTTCAGGAATTTTACGGCCACCAAACAGCAACAAAACAATTACAAGAATGATAATGATTTCCTGCGTCCCCAACACACCCAATAAATTAGCTTGTATCATAATTTGAAGATTAGATATCAAAGATAGGAAGGTCTTAAAAACAATTCAATAATAATCAGCTCTTAACCAAATTACAACATTAGAGGTCGACACGCCGGAATATTGGAATTATTCGGTGACAACGTCCTCCACTGCCTGGCGCTTTTCCTTTATCCTTGCACTCTTACCACTGCGCTTGCGCTGGTAGAATAATTTGGCGCGACGGATACGTCCCGCTTTATTAACAACAATAGATTCGATATTAGGAGAGAAAAAGGGGAATAATCTTTCAACACCAACGCCATCACTAATCTTGCGCACCGTAAACGTTGCAGTCGCGCCGGTTCCCTGGCGCTTAATAACATCACCCTTAAAAGACTGGATTCTCTCTTTGTTACCCTCGATGATCTTATAATTCACCGTGATATTGTCACCAGGTTTAAAATCAGGGATGTCTTTCTTACCGGTTAACTGCTCGTGAACATAATCTCTGGCGTCCATAATTGAAATTTTTAACGGGTCAATCGCCCGAACGTTTCCGCTGTGTAAATTAAATATTAATTGGGTTTCGGAACGGGCGGGCAAAGATAGCGGGAAAATTTAGATTTTAGAGTGCGGATTTAGGATTTTTAGGAAGCGGGTTGGTTAACCTATTGCAGATCAATAAATCTAAAATCTAATCTCGAGTTAAGGGGACAAATCTGCTATCATCGCTATCGCGCCACATTCACCGCGCGTTTTTCTCTTATTACGGTTACCTTGATTTGACCCGGGAAGGTCATTTCGTTTTGGATTTTTTGGGCTATTTCAAACGACAACCGGTCGGAATCAGCATCGGTTACCTTTTCCGCCTCCACGATCACTCTTAACTCGCGTCCAGCTTGGATTGCATACGCTTTTTCGACCCCTTGGTAGGCAAGGGCAAGATTTTCCAAATCTTTGATTCGCTGGAGGTATTGCTGCATGATTTCCCTACGGGCTCCTGGCCTCGCCCCACTGATAGCATCACAAGCCTGAACAATGGGAGAGATCACGTATTGCATTTCCATTTCATCATGATGAGCGCCAATCGCATTTATGACCGCCGGATTTTCCCCATATTTCTCGGCTAACTTGGCGCCTAGTAAAGCATGACTCAATTCGGTCTCCTCGTCGGGTACCTTACCGATGTCATGTAACAATCCCGCCCGTTTGGCCAATTTTGGGTTTAATCCAAGTTCTGCTGCCATTACACCACAAAGGTTCGCGACCTCCCGGCTATGCATTAAAAGATTCTGTCCATAAGATGAGCGGAAGCGCATTTTACCAACGATGCGAACCAGGTCTTTGTGGAGTCCGTGAATACCCAACTCAATGACGGTGCGTTCTCCAATCTCGGCGATCTGCTCTTCAAGTTGCTTGCGTGTCTTTTCGACTACCTCTTCGATTCTTGCTGGGTGAATACGACCATCGGTCACAAGGCGTTGCAAACTCAGCCTTGCAATTTCCCGGCGCAAGGGATCAAATGACGAAAGAATAATGGCCTCAGGGGTATCATCCACTATCAGGTCGACGCCCGTTGCCGCCTCAATTGCTCGAATATTACGTCCCTCACGCCCAATGATCTGACCTTTGATCTCGTCAGATTCAAGGTTGAAAACCGTAATAGCGTTTTCAATGGCCTGTTCCGCCGCCGTTCTCTGGATTGTTTGAATGATAACTTTGCGGGCTTCTTTATTTGCTCTCTGTTTGGCCTCCTCTATGATATCCTGCTGCATGGAAAGCGCCTGGGTCTGCGCTTCGTGCTTAAGGCTTTCTACCAATTGGGCCTTGGCTTCTTCAGCAGTAAGGGCTGCAATTTTTTCCAGGCGACGAATGTGTTCTTCCTGGTGCTTTTCAAGCTCGGTTCGTTTGATATTCACTAGTTCTATCTGCCGGTTGAGGTTCTCCTTGATGGCCTCATTCTCCTTAATTTGTTTATCGAGATTGCCCTCTTTTTGATTGATGGATTGCTCCTTTTGCCTTACCCGATTTTCTCCTTCACTCATCTTCCTGTTTCGTTCAAGCACCTCTTTGTCGTGATTCGCCTTCATTTGTACGAACTTTTCCTTAGCCTCTAACTCTTTTTCCTTTCGGATTGTTTCGGATCGGATTTCGGCTTCTTTTACTATGGCTTGAGCTTGTGTTTCGGCTTCTTCGATTTGTTTGCGGGTGTTTTTTGCAAAAATGAATTTACCCGCTATGATTCCAACGATTAGTGCAGATACACCTATTATAATGTATATGAGATTTAGGTCCATGAATCGATTTTTTAATTTGTTCCAAAATGCAATTTTTTAAATGCCTAAGCATATTTTAGAAATATTGTTCGGCAAAGCGAAAACGTTATCAGGCGAAGATACAAAACGCAGTTGATTGCTTAGAAGAATTGGACTTTAGGAGTTTGGGGGCATTTCTCTGGGCGTAATTACCTCAGTTGATTTTCCAGCATTCGTTCGATTGTGTCAAGCTGGGTGCTGATGTTGTCTTTTTCCAGCTGTTGGGAGGTAGCGGCATTTTGTTCAGTAGCAAACCAGATCAGCACCATGGCCACATAATCCTGCATGTCTTTTCCGGCAAACTGGGTCTTAAACTCAATGAGCTTTTCACTTATAGTTTTTACGGTTTTCCGTAAGACCTCCTCGTCCTTTGGATGAATGCGAAGCCGATAGGTGCGGTCCCCAATTACAATGGTCACTGGAATTAATTCACTCATATCTTGCATTTTACAAATTCATTATCTAACTTCAGCCTCCCTTATCCGCAAAGGCTGTTAAACTTTGAAAACGTCTAAATCCATGAATATCCTAAAAAACTATACTTACCAAAACATACGCGATGTTTGCCAAAGTTAAGTCAACAGTCTTTATAGACTCGCTCAAACTTGAATTAACCACACCCATTGTCGACACTTTGCTAAAAGCCATTTTAAGAGATGACAAAGGATGCGTTTGCAGTACTCTCGAAACCATGATGCCTGTAAGGAATAATGAAGTAATATGGAGAGGCTTGAATAATTTGCCTTATGGCGTATATACCTTAGAGCTAACGCAGGGTGCAGATGAAATGAAAATGAAACTTGTAAAAAGGATTTGATCATTCACTGAGGAGTGTAATACACTTATCGATCTCTTTTATGTAGTGGTTAATTCTCTTTTCAAATTCTTTTTTATCATTGTCATCCCAGGTTCCGGAACTGATCTTTAAAACCTCCACCTGTTGTTTCAGGATGTCAACAGTTTGCTGATGTTGTGAAGCTTGTTTTGTCGATTTCTCCAGCTCCTTTTTTAATTGGCTATTTTCTTTTTCTAATTCATTATACTGCTTTAGCAAGCGCTGAAGCTTTTCCTGAATCCTTTTTATATGTAAATCTAATTCTGCCATAAGAAAAATATCAAAGCAATATATTATTTCCTAATCTCGGCACCGAGGTCCCTTTCCATTGTCGTCATAATCTTACTCATCATTCCATCAATTTCTTTATCAGTTAATGTTTTCTCTTTGTCTAAAAATGTAAAATTGATAGCCATTGATTTTTTGTCCTGTCCCAATTTCTCACTTTCAAAGACGTCAAATAATCTCATTTCATCCAGGTTGTGCAAGTTTAATTTTTGCACAACGCGTTCGGCTTCTTCGTATTTCAATTGGGCGGGAACAATGATTGCAAGGTCACGATATACTATGGGAAATCTTGGGACCTCATCGATTTCGATTTCTTTATGTTCAGCCTGTACTACTAAAGAGTTCCAGTTGATATCGGTAAAGAAAACCGGTTGTTTGATATCGAACCGGTGCAGCAATGAGGCATCGACGGCGCCAATTTGAATCATCACTGATCCATTGATTCGTATCTGCAATGCCGGCGCCAATTTTTTGTGGGTAAAGGCCTCGAAGCTACCTGGCTCAACCCCGAGCAGCTTCAATAAAGCAGTTACTGCTCCTTTCAAAAAATAAAAATCAGCTCTGCCGGCTTTAGTACGCCAACTATCGTCCAGTACCTTTCCTGTGGTATAGAGGCACAAATGTTCGGTTTCATAATACTTGCCAGGGCCGGACGTGCTATAGGTCTTTCCAAAATCAAAAAATTTCAAGTCATTATTCTTTCGGTTGAGGTTATAAGCAATCGCTTCAAGCCCGGTTTCCAGCATTGACGGTCGCATAATATTCAACTCGACGCTGAGACTGTTTAGCATTTTTACCGACTCTGCCAATTCCACCTCGTCGAAGTAAATTTCATTCGTGATTGAGTTTGTCATGATCTCGCGGAAACCAAGACCGACAAGAATAATGNTTGCCGTTTTTTCACGGAGAGTTTCTTCCGCATAACTCTGCTCGACAGAAGGAGTCATCGTAATCGAAGAAGGAATTTCAATATTATCCAGGCCGTCGATGCGAATGATTTCTTCCACTACATCTGCCGCCAGCGTAATGTCAGGTTTATGAAGCGGCGCAGCCACCACTAATTCATCAAGTCCATCTCTGATTGTTTCAAAACCAAGATTACCGAGAATTTCCTTTACTGTATCGGGATGATAGTTCTTTCCTGAAAGCTTTTTCAGGTAATGATACTTCAGCGCAACCTGGGTTTTTTGCCTGGGTTGTGGATACACATCGACAATTTCGGATGCAATTTTACCCCCGCAAATTTCTTTTATTAGTAAGGCAGCGCGCTTCAATACATTCACTGTATTGCCAATATCGATTCCTTTTTCAAAGCGGCTGGCAGCGTCAGTACGCAAGTCATGACGGAATGATGTCTTACGGATGTTAATAGGGTTAAACCACGCACTTTCCAAGAAAACGTTTTTTGTTTTATCAGTTACTCCACTGTGGATGCCACCAAATACACCAGCGATGCACACACCTCCCTGCCCATCGCAGATCATCAGGTCGTCGACACTTAATTTTCTTTTCTTCTCGTCCAGGGTAACAAATTCAGTTCCTTCGGCCAAATTTTTTACTACGATCTCTTTGCCTTTCAACTCATCGGCGTCGAAGGCGTGGAGTGGCTGACCGGTTTCGTGTTGAATATAATTCGTGATGTCAACAATATTATTGATGGGTCTTACACCAATTGCTTTC
>JGI24806J26614_1000191_pt1 | contig 15375 bp, 16 predicted proteins | sample Kansoi200umMDA_FD_26614 | JGI IMG/M metagenome (IMG submission 26614)
ACTGGCTTTAATAAATTTTATATTAAATCATTTAGCCCTTTAACAGGAATTATTGAAGCGAATATTGGCAAAGCGTATAAATATAAAAAGAAGATAAGCTAATCAATATTGTAGGTAAAATTTATTGCGACGGTTTCCCTTTCTCAATTAACGCAGGCATTTCTACAGGACTCTCTTTTTTGATATTGAGTTTATAGCGCATAATAATTTCATCATCATAAACTACATGTAACCATTCTGTTTTTGCCGAAGTAATATGGTAAGTGTAATTTACTTTTTTACCTGATACTTTATTAAGAGGTTTAACTGCGCCACAACATTGCATAAGAAACACCGTGTTTGAATCCGCATAAGACAGATCAGAGATCCACAATGTTTCAGGGCGTACAGCGTCAATTTCAAATAGAATACTGTCGCCAATATTCGCTTCAATAATTCCTGTTAAAGGGCTAAATGATTTAATATAAAATTTATTAAAGCCAGTCGTTTTAAAAGGTGAGTACATGAACTCATTCAGTAATGGATCTTGTGGCAATAGCGTCCAGCGCATATCTTCGGGGTAGTGGTCATTAATAAATTCGCCAGGCGCAGTAAGGAAATAATGAGGATTGTATTCGCGCTGAAATTCATTCCTGCTATTGATATATCCGCTTGCCCACGTTGCATCAAGCAGGTGCCATACTGTATCAAAAAAAACCGCATTCCATCTGTGGTTGCTGGTGAATCTTTTATCTAATCTTCCTGCATTTGATTTTCCCAAACCCGTTATTACTTCGCATGGTATACCTGCATGCATGCATAAGGATTTAAACAGATTTGCATATCCGCTGCATACTGCTGTTCTTCTTTTCAGTACCAATATTGCTATCCGCTCGTACAGAGGTTTCAGTGGTGCGGTCTCATCTTCATCTTCTTCATCGGGAACGGTTGCATACCTGTTAGTATAAGTATTTTCAAATCGCTTTACATTGTATGATATGTTTTGTGTGATCCAGTTAAAAATAGAGTTTACTTTCTGCCGGTCTGTTGTATCTGTCGCTGTAAGCAATTGTGACAATAATTCAGGAGAGTTGATTTCTTCAGCTTGCATAAATTTTTGAACGTCGCTTTGAGCACTACAGTATTTGAATACTAATAATAAAAAAATAATTGCTGAAGTCCGCATGGAACACAATGTTTTAAAACACACCTAATTTAATTCATTTACAGAACCAATAACTGTGGATGCTATAATTTTAAATAATCATTTTGTTTGCGCAAGTTTCGGGTTGCGGATGCATTTTTCGAAATGTACTTTTATGTTATGAAAACAGATTACGAACGCATAGAGCAGGCCATTCTTTACATTAAAGAAAATTTTCAGCAACAGCCTGCATTGGATGATGTAGCTAAACAGGTGCATGTAAGTCCTTATCATTTTCAGCGCATGTTTAAAGACTGGGCAGGAGTGAGTCCCAAGAAGTTTCTGCAGTACATAAGTGTAGAACATGCAAAGAAATTATTACAACAAAATGCTTCTCTTGCTGATGCAAGTTTTGAAACAGGCTTATCTGGTACAAGCCGTTTGCATGACTTGTTTATTAGTATTGAAGGGATGACACCTGGTGAGTACAAAAACGGTGGTGAAAGCTTAGAGATCCACTACAGCCATGCAGAAACTTTGTTTGGAGATGTGCTGATTGCATCTACTGCAAAGGGTATTTGCCATCTTGCTTTTATTGCAAAAGAGATGGAAGGTGTGGATCAACTGAAAGCGAAATTTCCGAATGCATTATTAATACAGAAAACAGATCTTATGCAGCAGCACGCACTCCAAATATTTAAAGGAGACTGGAAGAATCTGGCAGCAATTAAGTTGCATCTGAAAGGCACACCTTTCCAGCTAAAAGTATGGGAAACCTTGCTGCGTATACCTTTGGGCGGCGTAGCGACTTATGGCAATATTGCCAGTTATACAAATCAACCTAGTGCTTCCCGTGCTGTAGGTACAGCTATTGGCAATAATCCTGTTGCTTATTTAATTCCCTGTCATCGTGTTATTCGTTCTACAGGTATTACCGGAGAATATGCATGGGGAAGTACACGCAAGTCTGCATTGCTTGGTTGGGAATCGGCTAAAGTTTTTGGTGGTGATTGATATAAGAATTTTTTGGAACCAGCTACAATACAGGTTGAATCAATTGTTGCGTCGCACTCTTGTACGCTTTGTTTTCAAATTAGCTGTGAATGTTACTGCCGAAAGTAGTTTAGAAAGTACAAGTGAGTGACACAACATAAGCTTAACAGAATTACTAAAGCTTGCGCCCAAATAAAATTCTAATTCGAAACGAATTTTAACCCAATAATAGATGCTATCAATGTGGTGAGAAAAAATAAACGCCAGAATTCTGCCGGTTCTTTGAAAATAAATATCCCAACCAACACCGTTCCTACTGCGCCCACACCAGTCCACACTGCATAAGCTGTTCCTATTGGCAATGCTTGTGTTGCTTTATAAAGCAGGTACATGCTGATGGAAAGACTGGCAAAAAAACCAACCATCCAAAGAAGCGATGTATTGCCTGTTGTTTCCTTTGCTTTGCCCAAACAAGTAGCAAAACCAACTTCAAAAAAACCAGCAATGATGAGTATTAGCCAATTCATACGTATTGTTTTTACCCTGAAAACACTCAATTATTAAGTTTGTAGAGTAAAAATATCAATTTGACTTTTCATTATGGGAACTGGTTTTCCATATACGGGAAAAAATAGTAACATTCCTAAACTTTATATGCTGATAATCAATAAAATAAGGAGGAATATTTTCTGGCACCGGGTTTGAATATTATGTGTAGTCCGTTTTTAGTACCACCCTCTGAAACCTTGGAAACTGCCAGATTAATTTGCAAAAATTATTAAAGCTTCCGCTCAACGGAGGCTTTTCTTTTCAAATACTTTTGAATGCTGGTTTACTACTTAATGAGGTTGAGAAACTGAAAATTTTTATCAAACACAATTATATCAGCTTTTGCTCCTTGTTTTAATACACCTATTTCCTCTTGCATCCCCAATGCCGTTGCTGGGTAAAGGCTGCACATTCTAATAGCTTCTTCTACATCAATACCACAGTACTGCACCAGGTTTTGAAAGGCTTTGTACATTGTAAGCGCTGAACCACTAAGAATGCCATTAGAAGTATATTTATCGCCATCTAATTGATGCTTATAATAACCTTGTGTTGTTTCGGTAACCGCGTCTGTTATAGCAAATAAACGGTTGCCCATTATTTTTTTGGCAATTTGAATAACTGAAAAATCAACGTGGTGGCCATCTGGTACAAGACTACATAACGCTTTTGCGTGATTGAAAACCGCACCAACCAAACCCGGTGCCCGGTGTTGTAACGGGCTCATAGCATTGAATAAATGCGTAGCGAGATTAATGCCTCCATCAAATGCATCTGTACCTTGCTCATAGGTTGCATTGCTATGCCCGGCAGAAATAATAATATTATAAGACCTGATAAGTTCAATTACTTCTTCCGATACACATTCAGGTGCCAGCGTTATTATTTTGATCACTCCCTTTCCATATTCGAGTAATTCTTCTGCCTGTTCAATAGTTGGGGAGAATATCCATTCTTCGCGATGTGCACCGTGTTTTACAGCGTTGATCCATGGGCCTTCTACATGCAAGCCGATTACTCCTTTTCCACCTTGCTGGCAGTAACTTTTAATGGCATCAATACAATGAAAAACTGTTTCGTAAGTATTGGTAGCAACAGTGGGTAAACAATATGCAGCGGCTCCCACGGCAGAGTATTTAACAATCGCGGAAACGGTTTCAACATCCGGGTACACTGCAAGCAGACGACCAAAAGCACCATATAACTGAATATCTATAAAAGCAGGCGCCAGCGTTACATCACCCAAATCAATAACATCTTCTTTGTTATTTATTTCTGCTACCGGAAAGATCTTTTCAATAACACCGTTCGTTACCAGCAATCCATGATTCTGTAACATTTTATAACCAGTAAAAATCCGTGAAGCTCTATAGATCATTTTTTATTCATTAATAATGGTAAAATTATCAGCATCTTTCCAAAAAGGAAAACGGCCCCTTACATCATCTAATGCTTGTTCTTGGAGTGTANTGGTAAATATATCTTCTTCATGCGTCTTATGATATAGCATTTCTCCAAGTGGAGAAACAACCATGCTATCGCCACTGTGATACACATTATTGCCATCGTTACCAACCCTGTTTACACCCACTACAAAACATTGATTTTCTATTGCACGTGCCTGTAATAATGTTTTCCATGGATGATTCCGACGCTCAGGCCAGTTGGCAGTATAAATAAGCAGATCATATTCAGGAACAGGGATCTCGTTATTATCATTATATGCCTGCTGTCTTGCCCATACTGGAAACCGGAGATCATAACATATCTGCAGGTTTATCTTCCATCCCTTTACAGAGGCGATAAGCCGCTTTGAACCCGGGGTGTAATATTGATCTTCATTTGCAAAAGCGAAAAGATGTCTTTTATCATAGTAGCCATATTCACCATTCGGTAACATCCATATAAGACGATTATAATACTTGTCATTTTGTTTTATAATAATACTTCCGGTAAGAATAATTCTTTTTGATATAGCAATATTGCGCATCCATTTTACAGTATCACCATTCATTGTTTCTGCAAACAGTCCAGGCCGCATACTAAAACCAGTACTGAACATTTCTGGTAAAATAACAATTTCCGTTGTTGAATCTATGCCATTTATCTTATTGGCAAACATAGACAGGTTTGCGGTTTTGTCTTGCCAGTGAAGATTGGTTTGTATAAGTGTAACTGTTAACGAAGACATTCTTAATAGCGTTGATGTTTTGATGCAAGCTACATTTTTGTAAATATATTTTTGCTTTACATCTTCAGGATTTTTGATGCATGTAATTATTTATATTGTTGGCTGTCGTATATTTCCCCGAAATAAATGATGCGATTTTTTGGTACAAGCTGCAGGGTTTTATGGCATCTTCGTTGCGTCGCACAATTCAACGTTTTATCATCAATGTAAGTAAATACAAGAAAGCATTTTATATGTTGAACAATTTTCATCTGTTCACAACTGCTTTTCAACCTTGGGTGGACATAACAAAGTACGGTTTGTGCTGAAACAAAAAACCAGCCGGCGGGCTGGTTCTGCTGCACGATATTGCACGTAACAACAATTGGTTATAGAACATTTTAAAGTGTGGTGAAAACACGATCTTATCGCTAAAGAAAGTCAGCGATATAACATTAGCGGCTTGCTATTTATAATACAAAAGAAATAAGAAAAGCAAGTAACACTCCATACACCAACGCAAAAATCAGGAGGTTTTTTCTGCTTGTACGACGACTAATTCTCTTTGAATTTGATAATCGAAGATCTACATTGGTAGAATTCCTTTGAAGCAAGTTGAAATTTAAAGCATCAGAAGTCTGCAGTAAAGTTGGAGATTTCATAAATATTGTTTTTCGGATATTGAATACTTAAAAGTAGGAACAAATTTCAATTATCAAATAAAAAAGCCAATTAAGTACGCTTAAAAGTAGCTTAACCAGATTGTGTTTACATAAAAATTGATGCTAATCTCTCTATTATCATTACAAAATTTAGAGATTATGTCAGTTTCAACCAGGAATTTTACTTAACAGATAAAACTTCAGTTATAATGTTATAATAAGGAATGATAGGGTTTTACGAGATCGTAGCTTATAACACCATGAAATATGTTTAAATTTTTTTTGCAAACCATATAAGACCTAAAATATAACTCTCTAAAATGGCCATACTATAACGCTTTTTTTGTGTACGATCTATCAAATAAAACCAAAGCATCAAAATCATTTCCCATATTACCGTCTATCCATTTGATTCAGATTTTACAGCAGTGGTTTCTCATTTATAAAAACAAAAAAGACATTTGTCTAATGCTGCTTATTTTATAGATAGAGGTAAGGCGTGTGCATTATTATGAGGTTGAATGTTGTCTTTCTTGTAGAAAAAGAAAGATAGTTTTTATCAGATGACAATGCTATGACAAATCAATTGAAACGCATGTCCTACTTGCCCAACAAGTGCTGTGGTTGAATAGTGCAACCCAACATAAGTTTAATAGTAATAGTAGTACGATCAATAGCTATAAATAACATATTTCCGCTCATGTAAAAAGTATTCATTCAACACTAATTAACAATTTATTTTTTGGAAATACGAATAATTTCATAGATTAAAAAACCAGGGCACCATTATTAACTTCATCACTGCTTCCCATGATAAACGACAAAAATATAAGGGCATTTTTTATTCCTCTGCTTGGCATAGTTATTCCATTAACATCGGGCTTTTATCACTATGAAACAGCTTCTTTTACAGAAATTATTATAGCTAATTGCTACTCAATTTTTATTTCCTTTTGTGTATGGCATGGCGGAAGCTGGATTATTTACAAATGCAGGCTGTTATTGCCCCACAACACCGTTCTAAAAATTGGTACACTTTGTTTTCTGACAGTACTTTATGGGGGAATTGTGGCTACGTTATTAAGTGGAATATGGCTTTTTTATACAAAATCTCATCATATAGACTGGCAATTAGTTATGCGTAATACTTCAGCAGTATGTATTGCTGTGGTTGTATTTACATTGATGTACGAAATACTTTTCCTGTCAAATGAAAATGAAATAGAGCATATCAAAACAAAGCAACTTGATATAGCCTTAACGAAAGCGCAACTAACCGTACTAAAAAATGAACTTGACCCGCATTTCATGTATAATGCACTAAATACTTTATCCTGGCTGGTGCATAAAGATGAACACAAAGCGGAAGATTTTATTTCAAAACTTTCCGAAGCGTATAGGTATTTTCTTATCAATAAAAACAAAGAGCAGGTAACACTTGCAGAAGAAATTAATTTCATAAAAAACTATTTTTCACTACTACAGCTTAGATACGAAAATAAAATAGCTCTTGATATAGAATTGCAGCATCATAACACGACAGAGATCACCATATTGCCATGCGCTTTACAATTATTGGTAGAGAATGCTATAAAGCACAATGCATTTTCAGCTGCAGATCCTTTATGCATAAAGATCACTGTGAAGAATGAAAATATTTATGTGGTAAATACAAAAAGAACCGGCAAAATTCCAAGTTACTCTACAAAATTGGGATTAAACAATTTAAAAGAAAGATATCAACTTGTTTGCCAGCAGCCGGTTACTGTTGAATCTGGCAGAGATTATTTTATGGTAAGCTTACCTATGTTAAAAAGTGCGTAACAACTTATATGCTTAATGCAGTAATAATTGAGGATGAAAGATTAGCCATAGATAAATTAAAAAGCATCCTTACAGAACTGGTGCCTGATATACATTTTGCAGCAACCATTACTTCTGTTAAAGAAGGCATATCTTATTTTGCTGAAATGCCAAAACAGGATATTATTTTTTGTGATATTCATTTAACGGATGGACTTTCATTCGAAATATTCAATAATTTCCAGGTAGATGCCCCACTGATCTTTACCACCGCTTATGATGAGTTTATCATGAAGGCTTTTGATTATAACAGTATTGATTACCTGCTGAAACCTGTAAATGTGCAGGAAGTCTCTAAGGCAGTTCAGAAATATAGATTACTTCAGCAACACTTTAATCAAAATGCGCAAAAACTAAATAACCTGCTTGACTATCTTGGAACACCAAAGAAAACAAGGATCATTGTAAAAAAGGGCATAGAACATATTGCTGTGAAACTTGATGAAATAGTTTTATTCTATACAGAGAATAAAGTGGTCTATCTTATAGACAGGCAAAGAACAAAATATATTTACGATAAGAATTTGAGTATATCCGAAGCTGAACTCGATCCTAATATTTTTTTCAGAGCAAACAGGAAATATATTGTGAACATCAACTACATCAAATCATTCCGGCCTTATGAAAAAGTAAAACTATTGCTGGAATTTTCTATCCCCGATATAACACACCAGGTTATCATTAGCCAGGAAACAGCCCCTGATTTTAAAAAATGGTTGGCTGGTGTGTAATCCATTTTTTTCATCACCATTATTACGTGTTACAGTTGCCATATTTCATGCTACGGTTAAATAGCAGTACTGTTCGTTTGGCTATCTGCTATCTTAGCAAATAAGTTTTTAAAAATATTTTCTCATGTGCATTATAGCATGTCGGCCGCTATTTCTATAGTGGCCTTTTATGTAAATGGAATTGCCTTTCCCCTTTTGTTTTAAAATAGTACTTTCAACAATTAAATACATTTTCTTTTGCTGCGTCATGTATAAATGTACAAGAGTGCGACGCAAGTAAAGTTGATACCTGCACAAATGCCGGATACATAAAAAACTATTTATGAAAATTTATTGCTTATTTAAAAGCATACCTCTTACAGCTATTTGTTTTGTATTCACTATAGCATCTCTTGCACAAGGCAACGATACGGCAGCTATTCATGCAGTTATGAACACGCAGGTAAAAGCATGGAACAATGGAGATATTGATGCTTTTATGCAAACTTACTGGAAGAGCGATAGCCTGCTTTTTGTGGGATCGAAAGGCCCTAACTATGGCTGGCAAACAACGCTTGATAATTACAAAAAAAGATATCCCGACACAATTGCCATGGGTAAACTTGATTTTACCATTCTTGAAATAAAATTGCTTTCTGCAGAATATGGTTTTGTGTTAGGTAAGTGGCATCTCGCAAGAACAATCGGCGATATAGGCGGACATTTTACTTTACTCTTTCGCAAGATAGACGGACAGTGGTTCATTGTTGCTGATCATACGAATTGATGTCCTTTTCCAAAGGCTTCTTCCACAAACGTATATAAAGCCAAATCATGCCCGCAAAACTTAGTACAAACCAAATGTAAAAAATGACATTTCCCAAAGAAATACTGTCATGCACAAATGCAAAATCAAACATGATACCAAGTGTGGAATTCATGATCATCCAAAAAAGCCCGATGCCTAATGAGAGTGAAATACGTTTCAAAAATTCTCTGACTTCTGGTTCCATAAAAAGTATTACAAGTAAAGTTACAAAAGGTTCTAATGGTAATAATACAAAGCATTTTATTTAGCTGGCTGCATTGCTACTATTATACTTCGTTGTGTCACTCACTTGTGCGTTCAGTAAGCTATTGAACTTTGGCGCCTACAGTTCAGTTTCATTCAATAGCTTTGCCCGCATGCAAAAATTCCTGGTAATACAAACTGCGTTTATTGGTGATGTAGTGCTGGCAACAGGCATCATCGAAAAACTGCACCAGTATTACCCAGGTGCTGCTTTAGATTTTTTGGTAANAAAAGGAAACGAAGGATTACTAAATGATCATCCTTTTTTGCATGAAGTATTGATATGGGATAAAAAACAAAGCAAGTATGGCAACCTGCTGAAGCTACTAAAAAAAATTAAAGCCAATCAATACGATAAAGTTATTAACGTACAACGTTACGCCACTACAGGGTTTCTTACAGCATTCTCCAAAGCAAAAGAAACGATAGGCTTTGATAAAAATCCATTAAGTTTTCTTTTTTCAAAAAAAATAAAACATGCTTTCACAGAAGGAACGCATGAGATTGAACGCAACCATGCATTGATCAGTGCGTTTACAGATAATGTGGCAGCAAAACCAAAATTATATCCATCTAAAAATGATTTTGGAAAAGTAAAGCGATACAAAGACAAGCCTTACCTGTGCGTTGCACCGTCTTCTGTATGGTTTACCAAACAATATCCAAAAGAAAAATGGATCAGCTTTTTAAACCAGTTGCCGCCAAAATATAATGTCTACTTACTTGGTGCACAAAGCGATAAATCACTATGCGAAGAGATCAGGAAAATATCGCTGTATCCATTTGTGATCAACCTTTCCGGGCAACTTAACTTTCTTCAATCCGCTGCAATTATGCAGGATGCTGTTATGAATTATGTAAATGACTCAGCTCCCATGCATTTTGCTTCCGCAGTAAATGCTCCTGTTACTGCTGTTTATTGTTCCACTGTTCCCGCTTTTGGTTACGGACCACTTAGCGATAAAAGTTTTGTTGTAGAGGTGGAAGAAAAGCTAAGCTGCAGGCCATGCGGCTTACATGGTTACAAAGCTTGCCCTAAAGGACATTTCAAATGTGCAATGGATATAAGAGATGAACAATTGCTGTCTGAAGTTGGTTATTAATAAAGGCTCCCGTATATCTCTAAATATTTTTTTGCAGCTTCATCCCAGGTAAATTTTCCAGCTCTTTTTTTTATTATTTCAGAAGGGTTTGTATTTATGTAATGCTCCATACCGTGATGAAATGTTTGTTGCATTGCTCCAGCATCAAATGATGGAAAGTAATAAGCCGCATCTCCACCAATTTCAGGTAAGCTTGTAGCAGTAGAAAGAAATACAGGTTTGCCAAAGGCCATTGCTTCTATAACAGGCAACCCGAAACCTTCTGCAATCGATGGGAACGCAAATGCAAAGCAATTTTTTAAGAACCATTCCTTATCATTCTCTGAAACAGCACCTGCAAAGATCACCCTGTTGCCAACTCCATAGTTATTTGCTTCTTCTTTGATCTTTGCGAGATAAGAGTCCTCCATTGTAGTGCCTGCAATTACAAGCAGCAGATCATTATCACACAATAACGCCGGCAAAACATGAAAGTTCTTTTTCGGCATTATTGTTCCAATTGTAAAAATGAATGGCTTATCCGGGATCATTGCCGGCTGCTCAGGATTTGTATTTACAGACACATTGCAACCATTGTAAACAACTTCTATATCTTTATTTTTTACATCCAAGTTTTCCAGCAATTCTTTTTTTACAAATTCGGAAATAGTACAGATCTTATCAGCATCATTAATTTGTTTCTGAATTTTTTTGATGTTGCTTTTTTTTTTCGTTGTATTATCCTTGTGTTCGAACAGAAAGTTTAGATCGTGTATTGTAAGTACTTTCTTTATAGCAGATCTTTTAGGCGAATAATTTGAGCCCTGAAAAGTTCCATGCCAGATATCAAAACCTTTAACAGAAGGGAAAACGAATTTGTGAAAACTATTTTGAGAGATGTAATTATATTTTTCTTCGAATAATTTTCCTGCGGAAGGCGGTAGGTAAAATGAAATATTTTCTTTTTCTGGGTTTAAATTACGTGTTAGTGCAAGCCCAAGTTGTAAACAAAAATAATACAACCCAGTATGAGGATATTTCATTCGCTCACAATCAAACAATATATGCTTCAGTTTTTGTTGCATGCTTCAGAAAATTCATCATTGCCTTATTGCCTCTACAGCATAACAAAAATCATTGATAGGTTCTGCTGTTAACTGGTAACCTAAAGAGGTAAGATATTTTTTCATCTCATTGAAGTTGTTCTTTTCGTCAATATCGTGAATTTCCAACGCAATAAATTTTGCTCTTTTAATAATTGCAGGATCGGTATTATAAATAATATCGTATTCACTTCCTTCACAATCAATTTTTAAAAGATCGATCTGCTCCAGTTTATTACCTGTAACGATCTCTGTTAAAGTAATAGAAGGAACGGATATTTTTTTAGTATTGTTCTTGTTGAAATCAGAAAAGACAGAAGCTACCACCTGGCTGTCATCTGTGTCCTCCATAAACAATTCCAGTGCCTCTTTGGATTTACCTGTGACTGCACGTTGATAAACACTGATTGCGTTTTTTATTTGCGGGTTTTCTGAAATGATCTTATTCAACTTTGCAATATTCACAGGCAGCGGCTCATAAGCATAAATAGTTGCCCCAGGTAATTTTGATAATATCAGCATATCAAAAAAACCAACATTAGCGCCAATATCAACAATAACGGGTTTCCCAGGAATTTTTGTAAGTAGTTCATCAATGTTATAAACATCGCTCATAAATATTTCTTTAAATACGAGATAGATGCCTGAAGAAACATCAAAAGAAATTTTATTGGGGCGTGTAGTAAAAATTAAATTTTTTTTATGGCGCTTTCCTTTGTTCAGAAAATATTCCCATGGATTTTCCACATTCTTTATAAGCTTTAAATATCTTTTAAACCCTGAAATGGCCATACTATAATTTTCTGTATGATGAAGTTATTTTTTGCAAAGAAACATCTTATTCATGGCATTACTTTGCCGGTCTGTATTCAATAGTACAAGTGTGCGACGCAACAGGGGCTTAATATTTATTCCGTTGCCTGACACAAATGTTATTCAAAATTTTTAATAAACCTGTACAAATTAAACTGATCCTCTTGCTGCCTATCTTCTTTTATGCTTTTAAATAAATTTTCTTTATTTACATCTTCCATCCGTTTCGATTGTATAAGCTGATAAGCTCTTTCTGCCAATAACCTATATTTCTTTTCAGATTTATTTGAGTTATTAAGTGTCGCAATGATCTTGTTGTATAATTCATGAACGCCTTCATGTTTTTCCGCAATAGTTTTTATTACAGGAATTTCTTCTTTACTTCTGGTGAAAACCGGCGCCAGCATTGAATGCAGAAACTTTACAAACCTGTCGGCCTCAGGCCTGTCACATTTATTTACAACAAAAATATCAGCAATTTCCATGATGCCAGATTTCATCGTTTGTATCTCATCCCCACCTTCAGGCACAGTTACAACAATCGTTACATCCGCCAAACCAGCTATGTCCACTTCATTTTGACCAACACCAACAGTCTCAACGATTATATAATCAAAGCCTGTTGTTTTCAAATATTCTGTTTCTTCAATGATCATCGGGCTTAATCCGCCCAACGCTTTCCTTGATGCCATCGAGCGAATAAAAACGTTTTCGTTGTTATACCATTTACTCATTCGTATCCTATCTCCTAACAACGCACCCATATTAAATGGCGAAGAAGGATCTACACAAATTACAGCTACTTTCTTTTCATCATTGATCATTTCCTGGATCAGTCCATCAACCAATGTGCTCTTGCCTGCCCCCGGTGCGCCTGTAATTCCAATTATAGCTGCAATGTTTTTGTTATTAGCCTGGAGTAATAATTTTTCAAAACCACTGATGCGATTTTCAATCAGCGAAACATTTCTTGCTATGCTTTTTATATCAAGCTTCATTAATTAATATGAGTGTTTTTATGATCATAATACCAGCTAATCATTTCATGGCATCATCGTTGCGTCGCAAATCGACGAAGGAGATTCGCGAACGCAAAAATAAAATAAAAAATAAGTGAGCACTCCGTTCATCTGTTATAACGCTATTAAGCTTCAGTTTTTATTAGCTGCATTGCAGCAACTTTATCCAAAGCATTTTTTATTTGCAACGGTTGTATTTCTGTAATGCAATGACAACTTATTCTATTTTTCTTACAATCCACACAGTCTTTATTTAAAACAAACACCTGCGCCTTAGCGCCCAGTGGCGCCCATCTTCCCGGGTGAATAGGCCGCATAGGTGAATAAATGCCCAACGCATCTTTATTTAGCGCAGCCGCAATGTGCAGCGGACCTGTACTATTAGAAACAATTCCATCACAGGCATTAATAAATGAAATGAACTGGTCAAGATTCATTATGCCTGTTATGTCTGTAACAAATTCTCCTGCCGCATCAAAGAGCGATTGCATCTGTTCTCTCTCTCTCTTTGTACCGGAGATAAAAATATTGAACCTGCTTTTATCCAGTAACTGAATAAGTGCTGCAAAATTTTTCAACCCCCATTCTCTTGCACTCCCCTGCGAGTGTGGATGAAGTATAAGATTGTACCGGCTTTTATTTATTAGGGCAGAAAATCTTTGTTCTAAAACGTGTATTTTTTTCAACACGGATAACTGCGCAATTTCCTGTAATGAATAAACATCATTGATGCCAAATACTTCAAGCAACTTAATATTTAGTTGCGCTTCGTGCAGGTCAGAATTTTTACGTCCAAGCTTTATGAATTTATTGCAGGTAGTCCAATGATAAATCCGGTTAGTAGTTCCTATGCGTATTGGAATGCGTAATTGTTTTGCACGCCTGGCAATATTTGCTACAGGGAAGACATGCAGAATAGCTTGTGGCTTTTCACTGCAAACGGTAATTCTTTTGGACATGAAATCATGTATATCAATAAACTCATCAACAAATTTGCATGCATTTATTACCGGCTTTGTGTAAGCCTTACCTATAAAACCAATTTTAATTTTGGGAAAATGTTTTTTTAAAATTGCTGCAACAGGCAATGTTAATACAACATCACCAATACTGTCTGTCCTGCTGATAAGTATATTCTCAGGAATTTGCATACATTTTATATGATCCTGTAATTTTTAAAATCAAAAGGTCTTAATCCTGTGATCTTTTCGAACCTGTAAAGTAAGGCGTCTTTAAAAGAGAATTTTTTCTTTGAAAGATCTATCTGTATATCCCAGTTCTTTTTCTCAATTCTTTCTTTCATAACCCCAGGATGCGAGCCTTCAAACTTTTGCAGGGAATCAAAATCATCAAAATTAAAAAAGTCATCCTGCTGAATATAATTGCGCCATTCATTTGAATCATCGTGCCAAAAACGGCTTACATTTTTTTGCTTGCGCATCATTTGTTGCGGGCTTTTAACCCAGCCATAATGATATACGAATGCATCGATCAGTTTTACTTTCAGTTTTGTTTTACCAATTCTAAAACCCTGCGCATCTTTATAGGCCGAGATGTTTTTATCATTCCTGATAATGCGCACTTCTCTATGGTACCATCTGCGACTGTCACCAACATAATCATAGGTTCCATAAAAATGCAGGTATTTAAAAAGCAACCCTTCCACAGATTTATCATCCTTGTATTTTTCACAGGCATCTCTAATCGCAGGCAAATATTTTTCATGCACCACTTCATCACCCTGTATATAAAAAGCCCAGTCGCTTGCAGGATCAATTAATTGAAATGCTTTATCGGTTTCCACAGCAAGCACTACACCACCTTTTCGCAAAGACATATCCCATGTAGAATGATGAATCTTTATTTTAGGGTCATTGATGTTTTTAATCAGTGTTTCCGTTGCATCTTCCGAATCACCAATAAGCACGATCATTTCGTCTACTACGGGGAGAATAGATCTTATGGCTTCCGTTATGGGATAGTCGTTTTCAATCGCATTCCTGATGATCGTAAAACCCGATATTTTCATCTCTGCTATTATGTATATCGCAAAGAACGGAAAAATAACAGTACCAAATTTTTCAGTTTGGTATGTAAATGACCAATGCAATTAAAACTTAATTTGCAACTCATTTTTTAAACATGATTAATTTCATTCCCATATTTCCGTTGGGCATCGTGGTGTATCCTGGTGAATCGCTTAATCTGCATGTTTT
>JGI24806J26614_1000192_pt1 | contig 15373 bp, 15 predicted proteins | sample Kansoi200umMDA_FD_26614 | JGI IMG/M metagenome (IMG submission 26614)
ATTATCGGGGTGGCGGACATTTTAGTGCAAGATTGACAGCAGGAATTGTAGCTGCTGGTGCGATTGCAAAAAAATTAATGAAAAATTATTTGACCTCACCCTCCAACTCCCTCTCCAAAGGAGAGGGAGAGTTAGACCCCGATAAAAGAATTTTCTTTATTTCTTCAAGTACCCATTCTGTTTTATTCAATACCTGCTCGTTTGTAAAACGAATTAAATGAAAATTGTTTTTCTCAAGTGTTTTTTTTCTTATTTCATCAATCTCTTTTTGATCTTCATCATTGTGATAACCGCCATCAACTTCTACAACCAATTTTTTTTCCAAACAAACAAAGTCAGGAATATAGGCTTCGATCGGATGTTGTCTTCTGAATTTAAACCCGGCAAGCTTTCTGTTTCTTAATTCATCCCAAAGTTTTTCTTTAGCTGGCGTCTGGTTCTGTCGATTTTGTTTTGCTAAATCAGAACTGTACTTCCATTGCTCCGGGGAATTCGTAATATATCCCGGAGTATCGGAGTCTCCAAAAGCCCCTCTCCTTTGGAGAGGGGTTTGGGGTGAGGTCAAATAATTTTTCATTAATTTTTTTGCAATCGCACCAGCAGCTACAATTCCTGCTGTCAATCTTGCACTAAAATGTCCGCCACCCCGATAATCTTCAAAGCCACCAAACTTCTGATGTGCTACCCAATCAGCATGTCCTGGTCGTGGAATACTTCTTTGCTTTGTATAATCTTCGCTGCGAATATTTTTATTTTCAAATAAGATGGTAATTGGAAACCCGGTTGTCTTTCCATTAAACAAACCACTCTTGAAAATCGGATAATCTTCTTCCTGTCTTGGTGTAGTCCCTTTTTGTTTGCCTCCTTTTCTTCTTTCAAGATCAGTTAGCAAGTCTTCCGGTGATAATGATAACCCTGCCGGGCAACCATCAATAGTTATTCCAACACATTCCCCATGTGATTCACCAAAAATGGAAACTTTAAATATGCGACCGAAAGAGTTCAAGTTAATTGGGATGAGTTAAAGGTTTATTTTATCAAAAGGTAAAGATACATTTGCTCCTAACGATTTCAAATCAAAGTAAAAATCAGGATAAGATTTTCTTATGGCCATTGCTTCATCGATCACTGTTTCACTATTTGCACCTAATGCAGCAACTGCACACGCCATAGCAATACGATGATCATGATGTGAATGAACATCAGCACCCTTTACAATTCCACCACCATGAATGATCATGATATCGTCTTCGATATCTATTCTTACACCCATCATATCAAATTCATCTTGTAATGAAATGGCACGATTACTTTCCTTATGTTTTAAACGCCTTACGCCTGTGATCTTTGTTTCACCTTTGCAATAGGCTGCTAATGCAACTAATGGCGGGAAAAGATCCGGACAATCAGTTGCATCAAATTCAAAACCCCGTAATCCTCCCGGATGAGATTGTATTCCCTTTGCTTCCATTGCAATTGCTGCATTTGCACTCATCAATGCATCCATAATTTTTCTGTCAGCTTGTGTTGAGGAAAGGTCAAGACCTCTTATTGTTATTGAGCCTGCGATCGCTCCCGCAACCAGAAGAAATGCCGCGCCGCTCCAGTCACCTTCGACTGTGTATGGCCCCCTGTCCGCCGAAGGGGGAACCTGGTTAGTATCATAATGAAAAATAAACTCTTTATAATTTTTATTTTCAGGAACTCTCATTCCAAACTTCTTCATTACATCTAATGTAAGATCTATGTAAGGTTTACTTTTTAGATTCCGAACCTTTATTGAAACAGTGGAGGGGTTTGGGGAGGCCGAATATGCCATTAATAATCCCGTGAGAAATTGAGAACTCAATGAACCATCAACTTCAATATTTGCAGGAACTAATGGTCCCTGAACTGTCATTGGTAGTTTGCCATCATTGCTTTTGATCTTCACTCCAAGTTGTGGTAGAATTTCATCAAAGAAATCCATAGGTCTTGTTTCCAAACTCCCAGAACCGTTTATTGTAATTTCTTTATCGCTTAATGCAACAATTGGAGTGAACATTCTAATGCTTAATCCACTTTCCCCGCAATTAATTTCATCAGCGATTGGGTTGATTCCAGAATTATTAATTATTAATTCTTCATTATGCGCAGCATCCTGTGGATTAATTTCGACAGAGGCTCCTAACGCCTCGATGATCCCAACCGCTGCCTTATCATCATTACTATGTCCCGGATTATAAATTGTACTTGTTCCTTTTGACAACAATGCGGCAGCCAGGGCTCTTTGCATCGAACTTTTTGACGCCGGTGCCTGGATGATTCCTTTTAATTGTGACGGATGTATAGTTACTTTCATATGATAGAACGCAGATTATTTAAGATTTTTATGATGTACGCTGATCAAGATCATAAAAAATCTTAATCATCTTAATAAATCAGCGTGCCATCAAAGTTGATTAATAATTTCCTCTAATTGTTTTAATGGAATTGACTTAACAACTCCTTTTCCTATTTTTTCTAATAATACGTAATTCATTTCTTTTCTTTCCCGTTTCTTATCCATTTTTAAAACTTCAAATACTTTTTGTTTGTCAAAATCAGCAAAGGCCGGCAGATCATATTTTAATAAAAGAGCTGCCACTCTACCCGGTTCTTTAAAACCAAGGATCTTTTGGGAGATCACCGAAGCATAGGTCATACCAATTGAAATCGCCTGGCCATGTGACAACTCATACTGATTCTCTAAAGCATGTCCAAGTGTATGTCCAAAATTCAACAGCCTCCTCTCTCCTTTTTCAAACTCATCATTCTGCACCACTTTGGTTTTTATGATAGCATTTCGCTGAACAAGATCGCAAATCCCTGTTTGACTCTTTTGATATTTCTTTAATGTATTTGATTCAAGTTCTTTGAACATTCCCGCATCTTTGATCGCGGCATGTTTAATAATTTCTGCAAAACCATTTTCCCACTCATTCTGAGGAAGTGAATTCAGGAAAACCATATCATGCAAAATAAATTTTGGTTGGCGGATAATACCGACCATATTTTTATAAACTCCTACATCAATTCCGTTCTTGCCACCAATCGACGCATCTACCATTGCCAATAACGATGTTGGAATAAATCCAAAACTTATTCCACGCATATAAACCGAAGCAACATAACCAGTAATATCTGAAACAACTCCACCGCCAACACCAACCAATGTTGCTTTACGGTCTGCTTCCATTTCTATCAGCTGATCTATCACTTCATCAACTGTTGATTGAACCTTGAACTCTTCTCCTGGTTTTAAAACAATACAATTCCAGTTCTTAAATCTTTTTGGGTGAGCATTGTAAACATTCTCATCGGTAATAATGATGGTATTATCCTTATCAACGATCTCTTTTAAATGAGAAATACCACCGGCTAAGTAGTAATCAACTGATGAATTGGAAAATTTATAAGTTAGTTTCTTCATTTAAGTTTTTATTTCACGCAAAGAGCGCAACGGGGCATCAATTCCAACTTTGCGTCGCCTAATCTCTGCGGTCACTGCGAGAAATACATGCTGAGCAGTGAACCGAACGTACAAGAGTGCGACGCAACAGAAGTCCAATCAAGGAACAAATGCCGGTATCAAAATCATCAGGCCTCTCCCTCCTTCTCCCTCTCCGAAAGAGAGGGAGCGTTACTTCATTACAAATCCAACCTACAAATCTTCCACTTCAACAATAGAATATATCCGTACAAACAAAGGTTTCTCCATCCTAAGTTCACTTCGGGGGACAGGGGCTTCACGAATTCATGATCTTATTCTGATGGTTGATACTTTCCATATGCACCGCATCAAAATATTTGGTGATAAACTCTTTGCTTAATCCCAGCGCATCTCCTTTTGCATACGCTTTCTCCAGTATCTGGTTCCAGCGACTCGTCTGCAATATCGTTACATTGTTATTCTTCTTGTACTCACCGATCTTGTCGGCTATCTTCATACGCTGACCAAGCAATTGTATCAGTTCATCGTCCAAATGATTGATCTGCTCACGAAGTTTTTCCAATGCAGTGATAAATTCTTTTTCGTCCGCAGTTTCATAACGCCATTTGATAGCATCAAGCATCTCGGCCAATTTCTCCGGCGTTACTTGTTGCTTGGCATCACTCCATGCATTATCAGGATCGATATGACTTTCGATCATCAATCCGTCAAAGTCAAGGTCAATTGCTTTTTGTGCAACATCCATCAATATATCACGACGACCACAGATATGCGAAGGATCATTAATGATCAGCATCTCCGGATTGCGGCGTTTCATCTCGATCGCTAAGTGCCACATCGGCGCATTGCGATATTCTGTATTACCATAAGAAGAAAATCCACGATGGATCAAACCAATATTTTTTATACCTGAACGGGCGACACGTTCAACAGCGCCGCTCCACAATTCAAGATCAGGATTGATCGGGTTCTTGATCAGCACCGGCACATCAACGCCACGCAATGCATCGGCCACCTCCTGTACACTAAAAGGATTCACGGTCGTTCTTGCACCGATCCACAATACATCTACTTCAAACGTCAATGCATCATGCACCTGCTTGCCTGTCGCTACTTCCACAGTTGTAGGAAGGCCAGTCAATTTTTTTGCCTGTTGCAACCATGGCAATCCTTTTGCACCAACACCTTCAAACATACCCGGCTTGGTACGGGGTTTCCAAATGCCCGCACGAAGCATATCCACTTTTCCAGTAGCTGCAAGCCGCTGTGCTGTTTGCAATACCTGTTCTTCAGTTTCAGCACTGCATGGCCCACTGATGATCAGCGGTCGCTTGCTCCATGCTTTTTGTGCTGCTTCATTTGTTGTCTGTTCGATTGTTTGCATTTTCAATATAATTTGTAAAGTTAATTTTTATGTTGTCATCATTTGTAATTCTATTAAGCTTTTGTTGCGTCGCACTCTTGTACTACGGTAACTCTATTCATCTAAACTCGCTTCCCTTTCAATAGTTCATTAATTGTTACTCTTTGTAAGATGTATAATGCACCAAAGAATAAAGTCAATATGCCAAAAATTATCATAAACGCCATATTCGATCTCTTCCACCGATCAATATCATAATAAGAAATTCCATCTTTTTCAAGTCCATAAATATCCTTACCAGTGCCAAATGTCAAAATATACTGATACCATTTTCTAATATATACAGATACTTCATCTCCTTTTTGAATGCCTTCAATATAAGCTCCTCTATCTGAATAGTCAGAAACATGAAAAGATCCTTTCACATTTTCGAGTTTAATTATTGTTTTCTCACAGATTCCAGCACCACTGTACTTTCCTCTAAATCCTTTACTGCATTTGTACGTCTTAAGGATTACATCAGAAACTTTCCCATCGATCTTTTTCAAATTATCTTTCGTGACAGAGAAATATTCAACCATGTTCCCTAAAAAAACTAAAGGGAAAGCTATTACCATAAATTTTAATATACCATCGCCTCTATTGATTCTCACTTGATAATTCGTTTTATTTTGTTAGCTCCTTCTATAAGTTCCTTTAAGTATTCCCAGTTCTCTTTTTCCAAACAACTCTTAAACTTTCTTAACTGTGAAATATGTTCATTCAAAACATCCAAAACATTTTCCCTGTTCTGCATAAAGATGGGTACCCACATGGATGGATTACTCTTTGCCAATCTAACTGTACTTGCAAAACCCGCTGAGGCTAATTCAAAAATTGCGTCATCTTCTTTTTCTTTCTCCAACACAGTATTCGCCAAAGCAAAAGATGTGATGTGTGAAATATGACTGACATACGCCGCATGCAGATCATGAGCCACTGCATCCATCTCAAGCAAGTGCATCCCTATCTTTTTATACATATTCATTGTCCATTCCAACGCATCTTCATCGCTTTCATTAGCATTGCAAATAATCACTGCTGTATTTTCAAATGCACCATGCACCGCGGCTTGCGGGCCGCTGTATTCTGTTCCCCACATCGGGTGGGTTGCTACATATCTTCCTCTTTTAGAATGATCGTTTGCGATTGCCATCAACTCAGATTTTGTTGAACCCATGTCGATCAATACCTGGTTATTGATCTTATCAAGGACATGCGGCATTAATTTCACTAATCCATCAACAGGTATCGCAAGAACGACAACGTCAGAATTTTCAATTGCTTCATCCAGTTCCATTATCTCATCTACCAATCCCAGCTCCAGGGCTTTTTTCTGGTGATCCCTGTTAGAGTCAACGCCGATCAACCTGCTGGCAAGTCCTTTTTCATTCAGCTGCAACGCCAAGGAGCCACCGATGAGACCAACTCCGATTATTGATATACGCTTTCTTTCCATAAAATAATTATTAATTAATAATTATTAATTATTCTTTGTTTAGCCTCCTGAAGTTTTTCCACCGATGCACACAAACTTACTCTTATATATTTGTCACCTGCATCACCAAAAATCCCTCCTGGTGTAATAAATACATTCGAATTGTATAATACATCATCGCTTAGTTCATAACCATTCTTATATTTCGAAGGGATCTTTGCCCACACAAACAGCCCCGCTTGTTCTTTTGAAAATTTGCAATTCAACAGATCAAGTAATTCAAATGCCTTCTCTCTTCTTTCTTTATATACTTTATTTACCTCATCATGCCATTCTTTACCTAAACCCAAAGCCTTTGCTGCTGCTAATTGAACAGGAAGAAACATCCCACTGTCCATATTACTTTTAAACCGAAGCACTTCTTCAATTCTTGCTTTTGCTCCACAAAGCATCCCTACTCTCCAACCAGCCATGTTTTGTGATTTGCTCAATGAATTCAACTCGATCACACAATCCTTTGCACCTTCGATGCTTAACAAACTCATCGGGGTTTCATTTAAAATAAAACTGTAAGGATTATCATGAATGATGAGAATATCATTTTCTTTTCCAAATGCAACCAGCTTTTCAAATAATTCTCTTGATGGCAATTGGCCAGTCGGCATCTGCGGATAGTTCACAAACATCAGCTTCACGGCCCCCTCCCGACCTCCCCCGTAAGGGGAGGCCACCTTCGCACCAGCCCCCCGCTTTCGACGCTTAACTATTTTTTCTAAAGTATCAAAGTCCGGTTCGTAATTATTTTTTTCTCTTAGTTTATATTCTTTGCATTTACCACCTGCCAACATCGCTGCACTTCTGTACGTCGGGTAACCGGGATTTGGAACCAATACTTCATCACCTTTGTTTAAATAGGTCATGCAGATATGCATAATACCTTCTTTACTTCCGATCAATGGCAGAATTTCTGTTTCAGGATCCAGATCAACATTATACCATTTCTTATACCAATCACTCATTGCCTTTCGTAAGATGGGCGAACCTTTGTAAGATTGATATCCATGAACATTTGGCTTTGCACTTTCTTCCTGCAAAGTTTTTATCACCTCGGGATGCGGTGGCTGATCAGGACTGCCGATCCCAAGATTGATAATATTCTTTCCCTGTTTATTCAGTTCATCTATCTCTCGCAATTTCTGCGAGAAATAGTACTCTCCTATTCCTTCTAATCTTTTTGACGTTTCTATCATTTCAATGATTAATTCTTAATTATTAATTTTTAATTGCTACTTCCATGCACCCCGACGATAGACTCCATATATCTTCACTTCTGCTGTCAATGGCCTTATCTGCTCGATCACATTTTCAAACTGATTAATAGAATCAAATTCCATATCAGCATGAAAACTGTATTTGAAATCACTGCCGGGAATGGGAAAGCTTTGCAGCTTACTTAAGTTAATTCCACCTTCAGCGATCCTTGTCAGCACTTTTGCAAGGCTTCCTCTTGAATGATCAGTATGAAAATTCACTGACGCTTTATTGGCATTATTCACAGGTTGAGCAACATCCTGTCTTTGCAATACCAAAAACCTTGTATAATTATTTTTCAGGGTTTGAATATTTGGAGCCAACATTTCTAGTTGAAAAAGTTCGGCAGCCAGCTTACTGGCAATTGCCGCAATATGTTTNCTCTTATGCTGGTGAACATGTTTTGCACTCAGTGCTGTGTCTTCAGTTTCGACCAGTTTCCATTTATGCTTATCTAAAAAATCGTAACACTGCTGAAGCGCCATTGTATGAGAATGCACTTCACGTATATCTTCCAGTTTTACTCCGGGATTAACCAATAGATTTTGTTTGATCTGTAAATAGATCTCTCCGATTATCTTCAAATTGGATTTTTGGAGGAGATTGTAGTTGGCAAGAATGCTGCCGGCAATAGAATTCTCGATGGCCATTACACCTCCGTCGCTTTCTTTTTTATTTGAAGCGATCTTGATCACATCTTTAAATGTAGCACAGGGGATCACTTCAGTTCCCTTTCCGAAGAATTGTTGTGCCGCTACCTGGTGAAAACTGCCTTCATAACCTTGTATAGAGACACTAAGCCGCCTCCGTCCGCCTAAGGCGGAGGAACTAGCATCCGCACTTATCTCGCTTTTCAACAATTCATTTTTCTTCTCAATCATCTTCTTTTAGTTTATTTATTTACTTCCCAACTCCCCTTTAGGGGTTGGGGGTAAAAAAAAGTCCCGGCTTTTTGCCGAGACTCTTTATGTTGATTCCTTTTTTTAACTCAATAAGCTTTCAACAAAAGCAATCCCGGCTTCTGACTAAAGAAATAATAAAAATAAAACCAACGATATGCTTTTGTAATTGTCATCAGATCTCAAAAATAAGTATTCATTGATAACAAGCAAACCTTTTATCCAAAATATTTACCCGAACAATTGTTTGTCCGACAGGCGACGGACTCATTTGAAATAAAAAAAAGTGCCACCCCGAGGAATCGGGATGGCCTCTAACGATTGCTTGCCATATGAAAAAAAACTTACTTACTCGGAGTTGCAGTTGATGCAGCGCCGTCAGAAGAAGTAGTTGTTGTTGTCGATGTACTCTCTGTAGTAGAAGTAGGTGTAGTTGAAGTAGCAGATGTGTTAGTTGTAGCAGATCCTGATGTAGAATCTTTAGATTCATTACTGTTACAAGCTGCGAAAGCTACTGCGATAGCGAATACAAAAAAAAGCTTTTTCATGTTTTCTGTTTTAGATTTTGTTTAAACAAATATAATTTGGCATTTATACCCTATTTCTTAAAAGGTAACCCGCCCGAATCAGATTTTTTTAATTTTCTTTGGGTTACTATTTCTAAATTATTGTATTAAAACATGAAGAGTGAACCCTGACCTTAAAGAACAAGAGCTACTCAAGGGATTGGCTTTGGGGGATAAAAAGGCGATAGAAACCATTTATAAAGAGAACTTTAATATGGTTCAAAGCCTGGTTATCAATAACAATGGTTCTGCCCAGGAGGCAAAAGATATTTTCCAGGAAACGATGATCGTATTGTTGGAAAAAGCCCGGTCGGGAAGCTTTGAGCTCAACTGCCAGTTAAAAACGTACGTTTATTCGGTTAGCAGGAGGATCTGGCTAAAAAGATTGCAACAGTATAACCGGTACACAAATGAAGTGGATAGCATGGTGGGAACAGTACCTGTAGATGAAGAAGTGGAAGAATATGAAAGACGTGATCAGGAATTTGTGATGATGGAAAAAGCAATAGCTAATCTTGGTGAACCCTGTAAAAGCCTGATCGAAGCGTTTTACATCCAGAAAAGAAATATGCAGGACATTGCTACCCAGTTTGGATATACAAATGCTGATAATGCGAAGAACCAGAAATACAAGTGCCTGATGAGACTGAAGAAATTATTCTTTACCCAATATAAAAATGGTAAGTGATGGAAGACATTAAATTACTGGAAGCTGTTGAACGCTATATCCGCGGTGAAATGAAACCTGATGAGAGGGTTTATTTTGAGCAGCTAAGAAAAACAAATCCTGAGGTTGACCAGCTCGTTGTTGAGCATACATTGTTCATTCACCAAATGAATGAGCTGGGCGAATTGCGTAAGTTCAAATCCACTTTGAATGAAGTGCACACTGATCTGGCTGAAAAGGGAACGATCAATTCAGACAGGTTGAGGGGAAAAGCAAAAGTTGTCTATCTCTGGAAACGATACAAAAGAGTGGCCACAATTGCAGCAACTATTGCGGGCATCACAACTATTACAATAAGCTTATTGGTTTGGTCGCTTTCCCCGAAAGTTCAGGAAGATAAGCTTGAGAAGTTAAACAGAAAGATTGATGAACAAGGGAAGATCATTTCTGATGTTAAACGCGACATGGATAGTGTTCAAAATAAAGTAGACAGTTCTATCCCTCAACCACAAACTCCTGTAATCAACTACAAAACTGGTGGTACAGGCTTTCTGATTGACTCAAAAGGTTATCTTGTTACAAATGCCCATGTAATTGAAGGAGCTAAGAATATAGCAGTTGAAAAAGTCAATGGTGGAGAGTTTAAAGCCATTGTAGTTTATAAAGACAATAAAACAGACATTGCCATTCTTAAGATCAAGGATGATAAGTTTAGATATCCAGGCATTATCCCATATTCCATAAGCAAGTCACCAGCAGAATTGGCAGCACCGATCTTTACTTTAGGTTATCCACGGAATGATATAGTTTACGGCGAAGGCTATAAAAGTTCAAAAACCGGTTTCCATGGCGATACGTTAAGTTATCAAATAACAATTACTGCCAATAGTGGTAATAGCGGCAGCCCAATTCTTAATAAGAATGGTGAAGTGATCGGTATTTTAAACGGCAGGCAGGCTAATGCTGAAGGCTTTGCATTCGCAATACATTCAAAATATATTTATTCAGCAATTGAAGAAATGATGAAAATAGATAGTGCTTACACTCGTATCAAATTACCAGTAACTTCTAATATCAAAAATGCTGACAGGGAACAGCAGGTTAAAAAGGTAGAAGATTATGTATTTATGGTGAAAGTGAATTAATTCTTTCTTGTCAAGATAGTAAAAGCTGCTTCGGCAGCTTTTATTTTGCCCAAAGGTTCTCAGGATACTCACCTTCATCTACAAGCTTTCTTAAACTTTCTCTGACCATCGGCGCATCTTCTTTATATGTTACACCAAACCATTTTGCAGAAGTAGGTATTACTTTGATCACTCCCTCTTTTTCTTTTATGTATTTGTCTGCAACGATCGGGATAAAGAATTCGGCTTTCGGATTGGAAGCATTTTGCGAAAGGAATTCCCTGAATGTTCTTTTTGTATAATCAAATACTGATGGATCAAAACACCAGAAATTCATGGATACGGGTGTGTCCAGGGGAAGTTCTTTTGGTGAATGTTCATCATTGCAAACAACTTTATCACCCTGTCTTGACACATTTAATCTCTCTACAACAGAAACAAGGTTTCCCTTATTGTCAACTTCGCATACACCTCTATTAACTGTTCCATGCTCAGAAAGTGTCTTTAATAATTCATAGCCAAGAATAGAATACGTTTTTGCATTACAATCTTTCGCTAGGAATTTAGATGCCTTTTCAAAACTGTCTTTACCATAAAAATCATCGGCATTGATAACAGCAAAAGGCTCTTTTACTTGTTCATCTGCGCAAAGGACCGCATGTGCCGTACCCCAGGGCTTAGATCTTTCCGCCGGGAACTGAAAGCCTTCGGAATATTTATTTAATTCCTGGAAAACATATTCAACCTTTATCCTTGGTTCAATATCTTTTCCCACTATCTCACGAAAATTCTTTTCAAATTCCTTGCGGATAATAAACACTACTTTTCCAAAGCCGGCACGTATTGCATCATAAATGGAATAATCCATGATCGTTTCACCGGAAGGACCAAAACCTTCTACCTGTTTCATACTTCCATAGCGTGATGCCATTCCGGCTGCGAGTATCACTAAAGCTGGTTTCATCTAATAATTTTATAAGACTGCGAAAATAAATAAATTAGTCACTCATTATTCCATTCATTACATGCAAGTTCCGGATCTGAAAAAAATAACAACTGATAAGATCGAACATTCCTTATTGAAAAATAAAAATGTTACGCTTCATGTTCTTCGTATTGATAAGATACACCCGGTGATTTCAGGTAATAAATGGTTTAAATTAAAATATCATCTCGACAATTATAATGCCGGGAACTATAAAGGCATTATCACTTTTGGAGGCGCCTGGTCAAATCATATTGTAGCAACTGCCTGTATATGTTACTTGCAAAAGATAAACTGTATCGGTGTTATTCGCGGAGAAGAGCCGCTACATTTCTCAGCTACTTTGCAGGAAGTTGTAAAATATGGAATGCAGTTAAAATTTATTTCAAGAGAAGATTATAAGAATAAAGACCAAGATGATTTTCTTAAACCGATCATAACGGAATTTCCGGATCATTATATCATTCCTGAAGGTGGTGCAGGAGAAGAAGGCGAAAAAGGTGCAAGCGAGATACTTCGGTATACAGATGGGAATAACTATACACATATTGCTTGTGCTGTTGGTACGGGAACTATGTTCAATGGGATTAAAAGATCAATATCAGATGATCAAACCCTGCTTGGAGTCGTTGTCTTAAAAGGCTGGAATGAAGAAGATAAAGAGAGTAATGCAAAGTTGTTATTGAATTATCATTTTGGTGGATATGCAAAACATGATACTACCTTACTGAATTTTATGAACGAGTTTTATAAGGACACAAGCGTTCCTACTGACTTTGTTTATACAGGCAAGTTAGCTTTTGCCATATTCGATCTTATCAAAAATGATCATTTCCAGGAAGGAAGCAATATCTTAATGATCCACAGCGGCGGCTTACAGGGAAATGCATCATTGCAAAAAGGTTCGTTAATCTTTTAGGTTTTGGGAGTTGCATTCCTATCTTTGCCGGGTAGACCAAAAGAAATTTTTTGTTTTAACGTTCTATATCCATGCGAAAAATCGTCCTGCCCCTTTTTATATGCATTTCTGCATTTGCACATGCACAACAGGATTCCCTGCCCGCTTTCTCTGTTGTAAATAAAGGTCACAATCGCATTATCGTTAGCTGGAATAATGGGTATAAACAGGTAAAACAAATAAGCATTCAACGATCGGCTGATAGCCTTTCCAATTTTAAAAGTATTCTTACTGTACCCGATCCTAACAATAAACAAAACGGGTATCTCGATTCAAAAGCACCAACTGACAATATGTTTTACAGGTTATATATACATGTTGATGGCGCTAATTTTATAGTTACCAGATCGAAGAGACCGGCTAATGATAGCATTCGTCTTGCCTTGCTGTCTGACACGGCAAACAAAAAAATTACTGATAGCAATTATTTAAAAGTCGTACAAAAGATCATTGAGCAAAACTTACCTGATAGTGCCTTAACATCTGAGGAGCTTGTCCTGCTGAGAAAGTACCGGGAAGGAAAGCTTGATCTTTTCTCGGATACAGTGTCTAAAAAAATGAATGGGAATCTTAAAAATAAATCCAAGCCGGACATACAGATCCCGATGTACCGTATTGTAGCGAATAAAGACGGACTGGTAAGGATATCGCTTGCTGATTTTGAGAACAAAAAATACACGATCAAATTCTTTGAAGACGATGATACCTTTCTTTTTGAATTAAAGAATATCAAAGAAGCTTCCCTGATGCTGGAAAAATCCAACTTCTATCATTCAGGCTGGTTCAAGTCAGAGTTGTATGATGATGGGAAATTGGTGGAGAAGAACAGGTTCTTTATTCCTAAGGATTTTTGATTGCTAAATTGATAAATTGTTAAATTGTTATGACGAAATTTCAAAAAACAATTTATCAATTTAACCGTTCAACAATTCTACATTAAATACTTCTTCAAAATTTCGCCTGACCCTTTCTTTCGCTTCTTCAAAATCAATTTTTCTTCCTAACTCTTTTTCCAATGAAGTGACCTGTTTATTTTGTATGCCACAGGGAATGATATTATTGAAATAGGAAAGATCAGTATTTACATTAAATGCAAAACCATGCATAGTGATCCATCGGCTGGTGCGAACACCCAGTGCACAAATTTTTCTTTCTTTACCCGGAATATCAGGATCAAGCCAAACACCCGTTTCGCCTTGTGATCTTGCGCCTTTTAATCCATAATCAGCAAGTGTTACAATGATCACCTCTTCAAGGTTGCGCAAATATTTTCCAATGTCTGTATAGAATTTTTCGAGATCAAGGATCGGGTAACCAACAATCTGCTGTTCACCATGAAAAGTTATATCGCCACCACGATTTGTTCTGAAGAATTGAATGCCGTTCTGTTCCAGTTGATCTTCACTCATCAATACATTTTCGATATTGCCACTTTTACCAAGTGTGTAGACAGGCGGATGTTCTACAAGGAGAAGATAATGTTCAGTTGTAAGTTCAGAGTTCAGAGTTAAGCGTTCGGCGTGATCATTATTGACTCTGAACTCCTGACTCCCGACTAAAGACTTCCTCCTTGTATTTTCCTTCAGCAACCTCTCCTGGTAATCCCAGGCCTCTTTATATTCCATTTTACCAAGATCACGGAATATAACTTTCTGTTTATCCATTCTGCAAATGTACTTTTGCTTTTCGAACCAGGCAAAACCCTTGCCTGCCGGCAGGCAGGGGAGTTACTCCACTTGAATGGAGTCCTTCGACAAGCTCAGGATTAACTTGCAAGAGAAGCTAAACCAGGGAACTAAAGCCGGCCACCAAAAAATATTTATGACAGAAGAGCAGCAACAAGGCATTAGTGATGAGCTATATGAAAGGCTTGTTATTAAGATCGATAAAGGCCAGGAGCCGCTTCGCATCGATAAATATTTAATGATGCGGATCGAAAATGCTACAAGAAATAAGATACAGCAGGCGATAAATGCGGGGATGGTAACAGTGAATAAGAATCCGGTAAAACAGAATTATAAAGTAAAAGGACTTGATGAGATTATTCTGTATAGCGATATGAGCCCCGAAGAGACTGAAGTGGTGCCTGAGAAACTTGATCTTAATATTATATATGAAGATGATGATGTGATGGTAATAAACAAACCGGCAGGATTGGTGGTGCATCCTGGCAGCGGCAATTATTCAGGCACTTTGCTAAATGGTGTTGCCTGGTACCTGCAACAAAAAAATCCTTCGATCAATGAATCTTTGCTACCAAGATATGGGCTCGTTCATCGTATTGATAAGAATACAAGTGGTCTTTTACTGATGGCTAAAAATAGCAAGGCTATGACGGGGCTTGCCAAACAGTTTTATGATCATAGTGTAAAAAGAAAATACATCGCTTTGGTCTGGGGTGATATAAAAGATAATGAAGGAACTATTGTGGCGCATGTCGGTCGCAACCTTCGTTTCAGAAAATTATTTGAAGCCTATCCTGAAGGTGATCATGGCAAAGAAGCCATCACTCATTATACAGTTTTGGAAAGATNNAATTATGTNCACTGGG
>JGI24806J26614_1000193_pt1 | contig 15354 bp, 12 predicted proteins | sample Kansoi200umMDA_FD_26614 | JGI IMG/M metagenome (IMG submission 26614)
ATGAATATGGCCCAACTGAAACCACCATAACCTCCTTGATGTCCTTTAATTCCTCTACTATCGGCAAACCCACGAGCAATACGCAAGTTTTTATATTAGATCATCCGGTTTAATCTTATAGGTTTGTCTGAGATAATGAGCTAATTGATTGGATTTTTCATTTAATTGCGTATAAGTTAATTGCGTATCTTCGTAGACTATTGCTATATTATTGGGTGTGCGTACTACTTGTTCTTCAAATAATTGATGAATTGTTTTATCACTCGGATAAACTTGCTTGGCTGTATTCCAGTTCCAATCGTAAATGATCTGTTGATAAGTGTCTTGATTTAAATAGCTTAGTTGCTTAACTTTAATTTGATCGACCTGTTGGGTACTTAAATTAGCAAATTGTTCTAACAGCGTAATAAATGTATTTATCATGCCAGTTATAGTATCTTTCTTGAATAAGCTTGTAGCATAATTAAAGCTACCTCTTAATTGGCTCTGGCTATCATCTATAAGAGTAGTTAAATCAAATTTAGCGATCTGATAACCACCCTCTAGCTCATAATTACTTAATAGCTGATTTACTTTATCTGCATCATGAGTATTTAGTAATACTTTATCACCAAACCCTTGCACCCCAAACATAACCTGAAAGATGGGATGCCTCGAAGTATCTTTGGGAACATTTAATTCTTCCACTAATTTTTCAAATGGTAAATCCTGATGTAATTGTGCATTGATTACCTCATGCCCTATTGACTTAATGAATTCAATGACACTTAACTCTGGATTGATTTTTACCCTTAACGCTAAGCTATTTACAAAGAATCCAATTAAGTTCTCCAGTTGGCTGTAATTTCTATTAGCTACAGGCGTCCCTAATACTATATCGTCTTGGTTACTATAACTTCTTAACAGTAAATAAAATCCACTTAGGAGTATACTATATAAGCTGACTTTCAACTCTCTAGCCAATGTCCTTAACTTAATCGAGACTACCTCTTCCAGTACAAAATAAACATCCAAGCCTCTGTAATCCATCTCCGTGGGACGTGCCTTATCTAATGGTAGATTTAATGTCTCAAAATCTTTTAATTTAGCACTCCAATAATTCAATTCTTTCGCTAAATGTTCACCGCTTAAATAAGACCTTTGCCATATTGCAAAATCTTTATATTGGATACTCAAGGTGGGTAGATCGAGCGTCGCTTTCTTACCCTGACTCAGTGCTTGATAATAATTATAATATAATCCTAACTCATGTAAGATCACATCTATTGACCAGCCATCAAATGCAATATGATGAATGACTAAACTTAGATAATTACTATTATCACTACTATCAGTATACAGCCCCAGCCTAATGGGAAATTCCTTTTCTAATTCATAGACATGATTTGCTTCTTGTCTAAGGACCTCATTTAACTCTTGACTACTGGATAATATGGTATGCGGGGTTATTAAAGGATTTATTGTAATATCTTGGATTGATTGATAGCCTTTCCCTCCACTATCAGTCTTGATTAAGCTTCTCAATACTTCATGTCTATTTATAATACTTAAGAAACTTTGTTTTAAATTATCAAGATGGATGTTTTTATTGATTTTAAATAGCATGGGGACATTATAAGCATTGCTATCTCCTTCATACTGCTTAATGAACCATAGCCGCTCTTGGGCAAAAGATAATGGGTAGACTTCATTATCCTTACAAAGAATAGCTTTGGGAATAACAATATCACTTGCTGCTTCTGACAAGAGATTCTTGACTAGACCTGCTATCGTTTTAAATTTAAAGATGGCGGCTACACTTATCTTTAATTCTAGCTCTTGCTTAAGCCTATTAACTAGTTTTATTGCTAAAATACTATTCCCACCTAGCCTAAAGAAGTCATCTGTAGCACTTACTTTGTCTACAGGTAAATTTAATACTTCAGCATAAATAGCGCATACTTCTACTTCAAACTCTGTACGTGGCGCAACATAGCTCTCTACACCACTGATAAATTTTGGTTCAGGTAAAGCCCTATGATCTAATTTTCCATTAATTGTTAAGGGAAATTTTTCTAGATATACGACTGCGCTTGGTACCATGTACTCCGGTAAATGGGTCGATAGATAATTGAGCAGAGCTAAGTCATCAAGCTTACTATCAGCCACATAGTAAGCCACCAGGTATTTAGTCCCAGTTGGAGCCCCCGAATTGAGTAAGTGTTCACGAGCTAAAACCACCGCTTGCTTTACTTCCGGGTAGCTGCTGAAGGTAGATTCTATTTCGCCTAGCTCTATTCGATAGCCTCTAATTTTAACCTGGAAGTCATTACGTCCCATATACTCTACATTTCCATCCGAAAGATAACGTACCAAATCTCCAGTCTTATACAACTTGGCATTCTTACCTTGGCGTTTTTCTTCTTCGGTTTGCAAAGGATTGGTTATAAATTTCTCTCCAGTTAACTCTGGAAGGTTTAGGTAACCACGCGCTAATTGCACCCCTCCAATATAGAGTTCTCCGACTGCCCCGATTGGTAATGGGCTTTGATTACTATCTAATATAAAAACTTGCGTATTGCTCGTGGGTTTGCCGATAGTAGAGGAATTAAAGGACATCAAGGAGGTTATGGTGGTTTCAGTTGGGCCATATTCATTAACAACTTTATCTATGCAGCTTAGACATTTGCTTAACAACTGTTCCGATAAAACTTCTCCTCCAACAATCAATCGATTTAGGCCTGCTAGTTCTAGCACATTTAAATTTTCTAAAAAAGAGGGGGTAACATGTAAATGGGTAATAGCATGCTTAACTATATATTCTTCAAAAAATTTAACCTCTTTAATGTGATCACTACTTAATATATGTAAAGTATTTCCAGATAATAAAGCTAAATTAATCTGTTCAGCTGATGCATCAAAAACATAATTAGCAAATAATATAAATTTTTCATTAGCGGTAATGTGGTATTTGGTGAGTAGACTTGTAATTAAAGAAACAACACTCCTATGCTCAATCATCACCCCTTTAGGTTTTCCTGTGGTACCGCTGGTGTAAATAGTGTAGGCTAAATTATGACTTTCCGTTAATTGTCCTATATTACTACTTGGCTGATGAGCTAACAGGCACTGGGACACTGGCGTATCTAATGCTAATACATCGGTAGTTGTCCTGCCTGGCATTTGGTTGATAATTGAAGATAGCATATCTTGGTGCACTTTATCAGTTAATACTACCTTGGTTTTAGTATCTTGAAGAATATAGGCGATGCGTTCTTCAGGGTAGCCAGGATCTATCGGCACATAGGCTCCGCCTGACTTGAGCACGGCAATTATTGCAATTAACATGCGTTCACTTCTATCCAGGCACAGAGCTATTAAATTATCAGACTTAATCTGATAGGTTTGTTTTAGGTAATGCGCTAATTGATTAGCTTTATTATTTAATTCTTCATAGGTTAAACTCTTTTCTTCATAGACTACTGCTATTCTGTCTGGGGTTCTTTTGGCTTGTTCTTCAAATAATTCATGAAGTGTCTTATCATGCGGGTAGGCTTTGTCTGTAGCATTCCACTCATAAATTATCTGCTCATATTGAGCCTCACCTAAAATACTAATCTTTCTTAAATCACTATTAATGAGCTCATTTTGGCTATAGTTAGTAAGCATTACTCTAATGCATTCTGTTAATGCATTAATCAATTCTTGATCAAAAATCTTCCCTGCAATGATAACTTTATTATTTGCTATTTCTATGTTTATACGGTGATTATCTGTTATGCTAACTTCGCCTATAGCAATAGCGATATCTGTCAAGACTTCTAAATGATATCTATAAAAAAAATCTTTAGTGACCGTGTGAAAATTTCTTGCCTGTTTTAAGTAATTCTGTAACTCTTCAAACCCATAAGCTAATAGATCCTTATTGATACAGATAAAACGTCGATGTTCCACTAACCCACGTAACTTCTCTGGTATATCGGTGTCAGCAAAATATAACGAAGTAATAAATCTAGTTTGGAAAAAACGAGCCAACACGAGGTACACGAGGGCTAATATGTAGTTGTTTGCAGTCTTATTAGGTAAAAAGATTTCGCCTGTATAAGGTTTATCTTGCTTAGAATACGTTCCTTTATAGTCTATTACCTTTAAAGAAGCATTGGAATTATTTAAAAATTTAATAATTTGCTTTTTATTTTTTCTTTCTTTAGCCTTGATAGTTGATAGATAAATTAATTCATCCTGAGTTAAGTTATAGTTACTTGCTAAATCTTTAACATTTACTTTAACATCTAGTTCATTTCCGTAAATATCTTTTACTCTATTAAATAATGAGAAAGACTGTTTCTCATTGTTTAAGTTTAATTCTTCTAATAGATAAAATTTTCCGTCTCGAAAAATTTTTACACTAGCTACAGGATTATCGTAATCTTTACCCAAAAATAATCCTCTTACCAATCTATGCAATACTTGTAGATCTTTAATGCCATTTACTAGGCCATAATTTTCTGGCAGGCTTTTTAAACCATAATATGTCCCCTCTTCTAAGCATTGCTTGGAAAACGCTAAGGTTCCAGTTTCAATTTGCTTAATTACTTTTTGAAACAAAGGTAATAAAGCTTCAGCGCACTTTAGATTCAATGATAGGGCTGTTTCATCTTTATCAATGTCTATGGAAAGATTGACTACTATATCGCCTTCATCAATGCCTGCAGCTATTTTGTGTAAGGTGATGCCATGCTTTTTTTCATTATTGATAATGGCCCAAGTCGTACTATTTACTCCAGCATATTTAGGTAAAAAACTATCATGATAATTAAGCGCTAATACAACGTTTTTATCCATTAAAAAAGAGTCGGGAATAATATACGGATTAATAATACTAAATAGATAAAAACTTTTTTCTTCGATAGACTCTAATTCAGTTATGGAAATAATGGGGATTGAATTTTTACTGCTCCACTGAATAATTTCTTCGTCCTCTGAGGCAATGGCAACGATATCCCAATTATTTTGAACTAAGAGTATAATACACTCCAGACACATCCTTGTTTCACCTATTATTAAGGCTTTTTTATTATTTAACAACATGACCTACAATCCTTAAATTACGTGGGGAGTTCTAGTCTCCCATGGCTACTACAACTTTTCTATCTCCAGAAAAAGGATTTCTGGCATGGGCCATAATCCTATTATCTAATACCATTACATCGCCCTTTTGCCATTTAAACTCTATCCTTTCTGTTTCATACGCTGCTCTTATTTGATCTAGGTAATCTGCCTCTATCTCACTGCCATCTCCATAATAGGCATTTCTGGGAAAGGTATTTTCTCCCATGGCTTCTACTAAGGCTTCTCTATGGGATTCTTCTAAAGAAGACACATGAAACAAATGAGCTTGATTAAACCATACATCTTCATTAGTGACAGGATGTTTTATCGTGGCTTGGCAAATTTGCTTGGTAATCAACTCAACTTTGCCAGGATTTTTGGACCATTCGTAAGATATTGAGTTTTCTTTACAATATCTTTCTACTTCTTCTCGCTCATCCGTCTGAAAAGTCTCTTGCCAACTCAGATCTACTCCTGGTAGGTAATTTCTTACGTATAAAATCTTTTTATCATTAAATTTATTTATTATCTTTTGATCGATTTTTTCAAAAACACGTCTACTATCAGCAATAGGCGTTTCTCCCCCTTTTTCAGCAGCAATGGCGCTATAAAATAATATTTTATTTGGCCAACTTAAGGTATAAGAATTTTCATTATGAAATGGAATCTTTCGTTCAGCGGGATATTCAGTAGCAGTATATATTTTTCCACCCAGTTTACTTCTAGGTGTAGACCTGTTGACATAATCTAACAAGCGTGGAGAAACTAGATTGGCTAATTTATTAAATTCTGAGACTGATCTGATATTGAAGCCTTTAAAAATCATGCCACCAAACTTTAATAATTGGCTTTCAATTTCTTTTTGACTTTCTTGCATCACCTTTAAGATGTCAGCACTACTGTCAGAAGCCTGATAACAGGGAATTTCTCCCAACCCATTCTTTGCCTTTATGTAGCTTAAACTTTCTAGTCCCATGCTACTCCTTCCCCCTGTTTAAAATTCTGCCAACGTTGAGCTGGCTAAAATAACATATGCGTTAAAGCACTGTCAAGGTAAAATCCAGCAAAAATTAGCATCTACTTTCCTCTTTCCCCCACCTTGAAGTATAACGCTTATAGCTTTAAAATCTATTATTTAAATTGGCCATTATGAATATCCCTATTAACGACCACCCCCTTAAGGACGAAGTCAAAAAAACACTTGCTTTAAGCTTACCTTTAATGGCTTCTCAATTAATTTATGCTGGTAGCAGCTTCCTCAGTACTGCCATACTAGCGCATTTAGGCACCAACGCATTAGCAGCCAGCGTATTGATTTCTCTACCTTGGTTTACCTTATGTACCCTGGTTTTTGGCATACTGGGTGCAACGGGGGTGTTAGTGGCTCAGCAATATGGGGCAAAAAATAATAAAGTGATCAGCGAAATCATGGGGCAGTCTTATCTTTTCGGCGCGATCATTTGTATACCCACTATTGCTCTTTTAGCTAGCCTAACTTTTATTTTGCAGTTATTGCATGAACCACTGATCGTGATGGCGCTCGCGACCCAATATTTGCATTCTTTATTATGGGCCATACCTGGACTGATAACCGTGGTCATCAGCCAGCAATTTTTAGCCGCTATTGGTCGTGCCAAGATTATTTTACATATCAGTCTTTTGGTGCTGCCTGTCGAAATTTCTTTGATATACCTTCTGGTTTTTGGCAAATTTTGGTTTCCCGCCTGTGAGATTGCGGGGGTAGGATATGGTTTTGCAACAGCTTATACTCTCACTGCAGTAGGATTGCTGATATTTTTATTGAGGAATAAAAACTACCGGCCATTCCATATTTTACAGGGATTTTTTAAATTTAATGGGCACTGGCTGAAAGATTTGCTTCGAACTGGCTTACCCATGGGGTTTATGAACGTGATTGAAGTCAGTACGTTTGCTCTAGTAACTTTTTGGATCGCTAAATTTGGTACCATTATGCTTGCCGCCCATCAAATTACTATGCAATACTTTAGCTTCAGTATTACCTTAGTCTTTGGTATGTCACAGGCCGTGATGGTGCGGGTAGGCCATGCCGTGGGCCGTCAAGATACATCAGGGATCCGCTATGCCGCCTATATAGGCATGTTCATTAATTTTTGTTTTATCAGCCTGATTGCGATAAGTTATTACCTAATCCCTAGACTATTTCTCAGTTTAGATGTCAGTCTCTACGCTGCAAATAATACAAGGCTCATACAAGACGCTTCTTTGCTATTATCCATAAGTGGTGTGATGCTGATCTTTGATAATTTTCGCATCATAGGGTTTGGCGCACTACGCGGCATGAAGGATGTACGCTTTCCCATGTATGCTTCTTTCGTAGGCTTTTGGCTCGTTGGCCTTAGCGCAGCCTTTCTTTTAGCCTTCGTTTTTAATTACGGGGGAGCTGGTATTTGGTGGGGCCTGGTATTAGGAGTCAGCAGCGGTGCTATACTAGTCTTAGTGCGTCTCAGTTACTTATTGTCACGTAGATCATCTACACACAAAATAACAATTAGCACATGATATTAACACTAGCATATGCTAGCATTACCCTTAAGAGGAGCAATGAGGTAACTAAATATGCCTAGGTTAAGCATTAGAAAATTAGATAAAACTGTCTATAAGCGTTTAAAGGCGCGAGCGGCTAAGCATGGTATTTCTATGGAAGAAGAAGTAAGAAGAATCATCAATCAAGCTGTGGCAGCGCCTGAAAAAATTAGCAGTGTATTTCAAAAATATTTTGGTTCTAAAAATGGTATTGATTTAGAGCTTGCTTCTGAACGTAAACCGCATGAGCCAATTGATTTAATAAAATAGCGCTTATCATATTTTGCATGGTTAATATAAATCCGGCCCAACCTATAGATCTAAATATCGTAGAAACCAAATAATTAATTATCTCTTTTCCCGGGGAATCCTTCTTCCTTGGGTAACAAAATGTTTAATCTTATGCTTGCAAAATCTTAATTTTGTGGCTACAATGTAGCTACAAATCATCAATTTTTGGAGTCGCTTATGAGTGATTGTGTTATCCGTTCACGCATTGATCCTTATATCAAAGCTGAAGCAGTAGAATTATTTGAACACATGGGTTTGACCTTGAGTGAAGCTATTCGACTGTTTCTTTATCAAACAGTTGCAGAAAAACGTATTCCTTTTTCAATTAACCTTCCAAACGCAAAAACTGGGCCACGATCGAAAAAGCTCGTAAGGGCAAAGGGCTTGAGAAAACAAGTTTAGAGCAGTTAAGCGCTGATTGGGATAAAGCATGCGGCAAATAGTACAAACTAGCCAATTATTTTTGACAAATATCGGGCTATTTGTAAGTCAATATATTATGCTTAATTAGAAAACTTAACTTACTCACAGGAGATTATAATGGCTAGAGGTGATAAGTCTTCATATAGCAGCAAACAAAAACGTCAAGCCAAGCATATAGAAGCAGGCTATGAAGAGAAAGGCGTTTCTAAAAAAGAAGCTCAAAAACGTGCATGGGCTACAGTAAATAAACAAACAGGCGGAGGACACAAAAAATAGCCATAAAAGAGAAAAATGACCATGCATCATGATCAATTCGATGGATTTTCTATTTATCTAACAGAAAATAGTGAGAGAGATTTTATTGCGCATTTTATCGAATTACCGAATGTTTCTGCATTTGGCAGTACGGCTGAAGAAGCTTTGTCTGAACTAAAAGTTGCTTGGGAAGGAATAAAAGAAAGTTACCGCAAACACGGTGAATCTGTACCTCTATCCCCTTCTAAAAAAGAGTAAAATTAACAATAAAGGTTCATGAAGCTTTCTACTATCAGTACTGCTGCCCACTCATCCACTCCTTGAGTTTTTAATGCTTGGTAACCGCCCCGTTCAAACAATTGGGCTCGTGCTTCTTTGGTAGTTAGACGCTCATCCATACCGTGAACCTGCACGTTATAATGCCGCTTAAGTGCTTGAGCAAACTCCTTGGCATATTCAGTAATCTCTTGAATAGTTCCATCCATGTTTAAAGGAATTCCTACAATAATCGCCTTAGGATTATATTCTTTTAAATACTTTTCAAGAGTTTGCCAATTAGGAATACCGTGCTTGGAGGGCAAGGTTGCCAGAGGTCGCGCGGTTTTCGTTAAAGTTTGGCCGATGGCTAAGCCGATACGCTTTAAACCAAAATCTGCTCCTAGTAATAAACCTTCATGCTTTATAGGGGGATCGATTTCAGTGCTAGCTAAGATATTAGGCATGGCCAATATCTGTCGACAAATTATTTACATCCACTCCTAGTAATTGTGCAGCCTTTGGCCAGCGTTCGGCAAAGGGTGTACCAAACATGATGTTAGGATCAGCGGGTGTAACTAGCCAAGCACTTTCTTCCACAATTTCTTTTTCCAGTTGGCCAGTATTCCAACCTGCGCAGCCTAAAATCATCAGAAAATCATCTGGACCTTCTCCTTTAGCTACCGATTTTAAAATATCCTGGGAAGAAGTTAAAGCCAAATCAGCACTGGCTACTAAAGTTGAATCCCAAACTTTATTTGGCCGATGCAAGATAAAACCTCGCTCAGATTGCAAAGGCCCACCTAGTAAAACAGGCACTTGCTGAAGTTGTGAGCTGCTAGGAGTAATATTCATCTGTAGTAAAATTTCGCCTAAGTTAATATCCAAAAGAGGGTGATTGATAATGACCCCCATGGCCCCTTCATTATTATGTGCACAAATGTATACCACTGCTTTATTGAAATTAAAATCAGTCAATACGGGCATGGCCACTAAGAATTTATTTTGTAAAGAGTCCATTTGCTTAGTCATAAGGCTTTTATTTCTTTATTACTACTCTCTGTATTGTAGTGAAAATTGAATAGAAGATCACGTTTTTTATCAAGATCGTCTTATATATCTATGTTTTCAGCTAATAGGGCATTTCCTTCAATGAAATCTCGCCTTGGCTCTACCTCATCCCCCATGAGGATAGTAAATACTTCATCGGCTGCAACCACATCTTCAATAGTCACTTGCAATAACCGCCGAGAGATAGGATCCATAGTGGTTTCCCATAATTGATTCGGATTCATTTCACCTAAACCTTTATACCTCTGGATATTAAGGCCACGTTTAGCTTCTTCCATCAGCCAAGTTAAGCCTTGCTCAAAGCTTGAAATAGCTAACTGCTTCTCACCCCGTACTATGTAGGCATCTACCTCTAATAAATCTAAGATTTTTTCACCTAAAGCACTGATTTGCTTGTAATCAGCCGTAGTAAAGAATTCTGGGGTTAATCTATAGACTTGCCCTACTCCCTGCTGAAACACGGAGATTTTTGGTAAATACAATTGGCGTTCAGCCTCTTCTTCTATGCTTACTTTATAGCTCACCCCAATTCGTTGTTTAGCCTGCAATAATTGGTCTAATTTTTCACTCCATTGCCGTACTGGATCAAGATGAACTAGCTGTTCACGAGTCATAGGTGGAACTTGCAGCAGGGTATCTAGCACGACTTGCGGGTAAAATTTGGATAATCTCTTGATGATTGTTTGCACCGCCAACGAATGCTTAGCTAAGTCTTCCAAGGCGATACCTTGTATAGGAGGCGCTCCTACTGTAGTATATAATTTGGCCTCTTGAAGGGCGAGTTGCAGTAAATAGGCATTTAATTCTGCATCATCTTTAACATACTGCTCTTGCTTAGCACGCTTTACTTTATAAAGGGGAGGCTGAGCAATATAAATATAACCTCTATTGATCAACTCTGGCAACTGCCGATAGAAAAACGTCAATAACAGGGTTCTAATATGTGAACCATCTACATCTGCATCCGTCATGATAATAATACGATGATAACGCAACTTATCAGGATTAAACTCTTCATGGCCAATGCCACAGCCTAATGCTGTAATCAAGGTACCCACTTCCTGCGAAGCAAGCATCTTATCAAAACGGGCTTTTTCCACATTCAAAATTTTACCTTTCAAAGGTAAAATGGCTTGTGTCCTCCTATCACGTGCTTGTTTAGCTGACCCTCCTGCTGAATCACCCTCAACAATGCACAATTCACAAAGAGCAGGATCACGCTCTTGGCAATCTGCTAATTTACCCGGTAAATCTGCAATATCTAAAGCTCCTTTTCGCCTAGTCATTTCTCGGGCTTTTCGAGCAGCTTCTCGAGCTCTAGCCGCATCAATTATTTTCATGACGATCGCTTTAGCTTCTTGGGGTTTTTCTAATAGAAAATCTTGTAATTTCTCTGCAATCGCTGATTCAACGACTGGCTTTACCTCAGAAGAAACTAATTTATCTTTAGTTTGTGAGGAAAATTTAGGATCGGGTACTTTAACTGACAATACGGCTGTTAATCCCTCGCGCGCATCATCGCCCGTAGTAACAATTTTAAATTTTTTCGCTAATTCTTCTTTTTCAATATAATTATTTAATGTTCGAGTTAAGGCCGCTCTAAATCCTGATAAATGGGCCCCGCCATCACGTTGAGGAATATTATTGGTGAAGCAAAATACATTTTCTTGAAATGAATCATTCCATTGCATTGCTAATTCTACTGTTATGCTATCTTTCTCTGTATTAAGATAAAAAACTGAGGGATGAATAGAAGTTTTAACCCGATGCAAATGCTCTACAAAAGAGCGGATCCCTCCTTGATATTCAAATTTATCTTTAGCACCTGTACGCTCATCCATTAATTCAATTTTTATCCCTGAATTCAGAAAAGAAAGCTCTCTTAAGCGCTTCGCTAAAATATCATAATGAAATTCTGTATTGGTAAATATAATAGGGCTGGGTTTGAAACGAACCTGAGTCCCTTTAGCAGCCGTATCTCCTATTTGACGCAAGGGGTATTGAGGTTCACCTAAGCGATACTCTTGTTCATAAACATGGCCATTACGCTGGATGGTTAAATACAATATTTCGGAAAGTGCATTAACCACTGACACGCCCACGCCATGCAATCCTCCTGATACTTTATAGGAATTATTATCAAATTTTCCGCCCGCATGTAAAACAGTCATAATCACTTCAGCAGCGGAGCGACCTTCTTCAGGATGAATATCTACCGGTATTCCTCGACCATTATCTTTGACTGAGACGCTGTGATCGGAATGAATGGTCACCACAATATGGTCACAAAACCCGGCTAGTGCTTCATCGATCGCATTATCTACTACCTCAAATACCATATGATGCAAGCCTGTGCCATCATCCGTATCACCAATATACATACCCGGCCGCTTTCTAACTGCATCCAAGCCTTTTAAGACTTTAATTTTTGAGGAATCATAGACAGTATCTTGCTGAATCATGGCCTTTATTTTCTCCACACTTACAAAACTGCCATTATAGCAAGAAAATACGATAAAAGCGCTGTTTTTCTAAGCTCTTACATTAGTATCATGGCATTTAGACCTTGTCGCCACTGCTTCGATTTGTTACACTTTGGCAATAGCTGTCGGTAAGGCATGAAAGTGAAAAGAATAATTTTGTGTGCAGATGACTATGGCCTTTTGCCTGAGATAGATCAAGGAATTTTAGATTTATTAGCTCAGCAAAGATTAACAGCTGTAAGCTGTTTAGTGACTTCTGAGCATTGGCTCAATGCTTCCCAAAAACTGACCTCTTTTCAAAATTTGGTAAATATTGGCTTACACCTTAATTTGACGGAAGGAAATCTATTGATCCTAGATCAATCATTTTCTTTGAAAAATTTAATCATTAAAGCCGCCTTAAGAATATTGCCTTTTAAGTCCATTTACGATGAAATAAGCGCTCAATATACTCAATTTTGTAATACTATGGGGCGTCAGCCAGATTTTATTGATGGTCATCAGCATATCCATCATTTGCCGATTATAAGAGAGGCATTGCTGCAATTTATAGAAGACTATAGGCTCAATGCCATGTATATAAGAAATAGCAAATCTAGGCAATTTTTCGGTAAATTCGGCTTCAAAAAAGCGCTTATTACGTATTCGGGTGGAAGGAAATTTGCAAGTTTACTAAAAGCCCATAAGATTGCTCATAACTCTAGCTTTGCTGGTTGCTACGATTTTAAGACTAAGCTTCCTTATCAACAGTTATTTTTAACTTTTTTAGAAGACTCGGAAGATCAAGGATTGATAATGTGTCATCCTGGCTTAGAGTCAAAAAGGGATGGACTAGCTAAAAGCCGTAAAAAAGAGTATAATTATTTTATTAGTCAGCAATTTTTATGCGACCTTGACCAGTGTCAAGTGCAATTAACTAAGATTCGTTAAAGAGGAGAGAAAATAAATGTCTATCAGTTTTGAATTGAATGCAAAATATGTGGATATTAAAAATAAAGCATTTACCAATTCTTTTACTCCTTTCTTTGATGGCTATACTAAAAGATTGCTGGAGAAAGAAGATGATTCTACCTTCGAAAGAGACCTTATAGGTGCCTCTTTAGTAGATAACACCAATTCTACCAAGACCCACCTTAGTTTTAACCCGCGGAATGAATTAAAATTCACCAGCATTTATCCCGCTGGTTTTAGTAAAAAGCCATTGGTCATTACCACCCAAGATTTAAAACACTATTGGCATCAATCGCATGGTGGTTTTATTAATAATTTTGTGGTTACTGTCACGGGCGGTCACTACACTATTACTAACCAAGATAGTGATGAGCCTGAGTTAATGGATTTTTTCTATACCAAGCGGAATAATAAGCAACAGCAAGTATTTGTAGATCACATTGTAGGCTTCACTTTAAAATCCATTAGTAATCCAAATGGAAACGTCCCTCTCAAGGTGAAATTTACCTATCGCCTCGAATTTATTCCGCAAAAAGGTTATGCATTACACAGTATAATTTTACAGCCAAACTCTTATGACGCTAATAGCTTACGGTTTTATCTTTTAATCCTAAGACAACTCGCTAATAGCCAGGGTAAGCGCTTAATTGATAGCTTCGCTAATCAACATAATATCAAGTTATTCGAGACTATTAAATCTTCCAGCGAATCAGCGATCGAAGCAAAACTGGTTAATAAAACTACCTTTATCCGCAGAAAATTACCTACCTCATCTTCAAAAAACTTAGATAATAAACAAGTGTTATTAGATGCCACCAAAATTTTACAATCGCCATTTAAGGCGAGAGTATTTTGGGAAAAACACAAAAACAATTTTCACTTAACTAGTCTAGTAACCTTAGGTAGTTTGCTCACCGTAGGTGGGATGGTATTAGCAGCCAGCTTATTTACTGGGGTAGCGATGCTAGCTGGCATAACAAGCCTAGTAATGTTAGGAGGAATAGCATTCACAGGGGCTGGAGCATTGATAACAGCTGTTGCGGCCGTAGCCGCGGGAGTGCTGTTAGCCCAGAAAGATAGCCGTAAGCAAAAGGAAGCTAGAATTAACGCTCTTTTACCTCCTTTATCTCAACCTAGCCTACAGCCTGAGCAGGATGACTCCGTTCAACCAGCTAAACCGTTTCAGCCACTTGGGGTAACTCGCTCTGTATCAGAGGGAGGCTCAACTCCGCCGATCCAGTTACAGCTTTTTATGAAAAAAGGGGGAGTAAAAGATCATTTACTTCATACTCCTATTAATGACGATAGGTCGAATATAGGGGCTAAAGCAAATGAAATTCTTACTGAAGCAGAGAAATTGAAAATTACTGCGACTTCTAGCACATCCGCGATACTAGGCAGTAGCCGCTTTTTCGCTCCTGAGCAATCAGCTATTGAATTATCAGAAATTTCTAGCCTTTCTCCCAGCAGACGGGCTTAGCGTTTAGCTTTCACAGGCCAGCTGGAAGGGCCCCCCTTAGCAGGAAGATTAACTTTCTTTAAAGCCTTTTTTACTTTCTATAATATATTTAGGTCGTTGTTTTACTTCATTGAAAATTCTAGCAATATATTCTCCTAATATGCCAATAGAAAATAACTGTATTCCACCAAAGAAAATAATGGCAGATAGCAGAGTAGCATAGCCTGGCACCTCTACCCCAAAAACTAAGGTATTAATAATAATATATAAAATTATTAATAAAGAAAGCATAAATATACTAAAACCTATAATGCTCCATATCCGCAAAGGGACATCAGAAAAGGATACGACTCCCGTAATTGCTAAATCGAATAATTTTAAAAATTGCCAACTGCTGGTTCCTGCCTGCCTATCTTGCACTTGAAAAGGTACGCCTATACTAGAAAAACCCACCCAGCCATACAGTCCCTTCATAAAACGTACTCGCTCTTGGCTACTAATAATGGCTTG
>JGI24806J26614_1000194_pt1 | contig 15348 bp, 13 predicted proteins | sample Kansoi200umMDA_FD_26614 | JGI IMG/M metagenome (IMG submission 26614)
GAATCGAATGTTTTTAAATTGATTATATATTTCTGGATTCCAGGGCATTTTTTTCCAACACGTAAATTTATGCTGCCAAACGAAACAAGGCAAAAAGCAGCCGCGTTTAGCGAGTCTTTTGCAAAAGACGCCACGGGATAATCCCGAGCAAAGGTGCTCAATAGAATTACAGAACGCACAAGTGAGTGACACAACGGAAGCGGAGTGGAGTTACATAACCTTTACCCAAATAAAGTCCTCCAGGTTTGCCATACATATTTAAAGGGCATGTTATTTGTTCGCATTTTTCCTAACGGAAAAATGAATTTATGAATTGGGTTGATCTTGCCTTGTTTCGTTTGGCAGCATAAATTTACGTGTTGGAAAAAAATGCCCTGGAATCCAGAAATATATAATCAATTTAAAAACATTCGATTCAAACCATTCTTTGATTTGATGGATTTGATTTCAGGTGAAGATCCCCAAACTGCTGTAGATATTGGTTGTGGGACCGGAGAACAAACAGCACTCCTGGCGGAAAAATTTGAAAATACCAGTTTCTTAGGCATTGACTCCTCTGAAGAAATGCTTTGTGAATCGAAAAAGTTTGCAAATGAAAAATTGCATTTCGAACTTGCTACTATCGAAGCATTTTCCCACTCGGAGTCAACATGGGATTTAATTTTCAGCAATGCAGCGCTTCAATGGACAGAAAATCATTACGCGTTGTTTCCAAAATTGATTTCAAAAATAAATGAAGGCGGACAGTTTGCTATTCAAATGCCCTTTCAGAAGGAAAACATTCTAAACAGGATTCTTGTGGAAATGGTAATTGAAAAACCTTTTGTTGACATGCTTAAAGGTTTTCGCCAGGATTCCCCGTTGCTGCAAATCGACGAATACGCTAAGATTATGTTTGATGGTGGTTTAAAGGATTTAAATATTTTTTTAAAAGTGTACCCAATAATTGCAAAAAACGAGCTCGACTTATATAGTTTCATTTCCGGCTCTGCGTTGATTCCTTATGTGGACAGACTTCACCAAAATGACCAGGAGCTGTTCAAATCCGAATTTATTAAACGAATAAAAAACCACTTCGGAACATTCCCCGCCATTTACTCATTCAAAAGAATACTTTTATACGGGGTCAAAATATAACTTCGACAACTTGAACGACGCCCAGATATCGGGATCACCACTCATAATTTTCCAAATCCAATCTTGTTTTCTACAATTATATTTATCCAAACATTTCCCATGAAAAGACTCATACTAATTAGTGAGAACAGTTTCGCGTTAATTCGTCGTACTTTTATACCTGTTGTATGAGATTCAATCCTTAAATGAGTACAAAGTGAAAAGTTCAATCTTTATCATTCTTGAATTCATCGCTGGGTTAATATTCGGAGTCCTCGGTGGATATGCATTTTCATTTTTCGATCGTTATGATAGTTTAGATACATCCATTGTTCTTGCATTTAGCTCTGCATTTGTTGCATTACTATTGGGTGTCGCTCTTGTTGGTTATATACAGCTCAAGCGCACTGGTCGGGCAAAAAATTTCGGGCGGTCTCTGCTCTTCAGTCTAATTGGCCTCCTTGCATTTTTGACTCTTTATATTGTCATCGAGCTCTTGACTTATCAGGTCCTTCCTTTTTATATAAGTTCGTTCTTATTGCCGATTGTTTTACCTCTCACGGGAGCTGTGCTGGGATTCAACTACAAAAACTACAGAAGGCAACAATCGTAACCTTTGCTTAAATGTTCATAATACAACTCTCCCCGGTTTCATCGTACTTTTACAAATACGGTTGACGATTCACCATTCACCAAATCTAATCCACCAGTCTTGAAAAAAGTTTTTACCATTTTATTACTCTGCATAAGTTTACATTCTATGTCACAAACAACAATAGAGGGAGAATATTACTTCCGGAAAATGGAGATGGCTTCAGGTTTTAATTTTTCAAAAGACGGCAAATTCCAGTTCTTTTATATGTATGGCTCAGTTGATCGCAATGCAGCGGGTAGCTTTGCCATAGAAGGTGATACGTTAAAGTTGAAAAGTGATAAAGAACCAGGAAAGGATTTTACAATAACGACTCAAAGTAAAAGTGGCTCAGGCTATACCATCCAGTTCATCCATCCTGATAAATATGTATTAAAACACATTCTTTGCATCTTCGTTGTAGATGGAAAGCAAGAGCAGGAATTTACTGATGACAATGGGCGGGTGCATGTTAACATTTCGCATTGTGATACCATTTATGCTTCGCATACCTTATATCCCGACATTCCTACTATTGTGAAAGATGACAAGAACAGCAACAATCATTTTACGCTTGAATTAAAACCCTCTCTTCAACAAGTAAGTTTTAAAGACATTATTTTTAAGATCATTGACAATAAAACAATCGAATGCATCAATAATTATTTTATGGATGCAACAGATATTAAGTTTATAAAAGAATAACAATGGCAGCAATTGGAAATACCCCTTTAATAAAATTAGAACGCCTTGCAGAACCGGGTTGTGCAGAAATATATGTGAAATATGAAGGGGCCAACCCGACGGGAAGCATGAAGGACCGGATGGCTTTATCCATGGTGGAGGGAGCTGAAAAAAGAGGCCAGTTAAAACCCGGCGGAACAGTAATGGATTACACCGGTGGAAGTACGGGAAGCTCATTGGCCATGGTGTGTGCCACTAAAGGCTACAAGGCATATTTTGTTTCATCGGATGCCTTTGCGATGGAAAAATTGCAAACAATGAAAGCATTCGGAGCAGAACTTGAAATTTTCCCAAGTGGCGATGGAAAAATAACGGCTAAGTTGATCGACTCAATGGTAGCAAGAGCGAGGGAATTAAGCAAACAACCCAACACGTTTTGGACCGATCAATTCAATAACGTTGATAACCGAAATGCCTACCACCAGATGGCAAGAGAAATCATCAAAGAATTGGGTAACGGCATTGATGAGTTCATCATGGGAGTAGGTACGGGTGGATGTTTTTCGGGAAATGCAGAAGTATTGAAAAAAGAAATGTCCAACATCCGTTGCATCGCCATAGAGCCGTACTATGTCCGTGCTCTATCGGGTGGTGACGTGTCGGGAAAGCATAAATTGGAAGGCATCGGGTCCGGATTTGTCCCAACTATTTGCAGGCTGGATCTTGCAGATGAGATCATGGCTGTGAGGGATGAGGACGCTTATGAAACTGCGAGAAAACTGGCGACAATGGAAGGAATATTCGGAGGAACAACATCCGGGGCGAACGTCTGGGCGGCCCTGCAAAGAGCAAGACTTATCGGTACGGGCAAAAAGATTGTCACCATTATTGTTGACTCAGGGCTAAAATATCTCAATGGCGATTTATTTAAATAATGTTCCGAGAACAGTCATTATACTCCCCGGAACGTCAGCCCGGCGTAATCGTTCGAAGGGAGCTCAAGAAATATGAATAACTTTCCTTTTAACCGACCGCTAAAAATAATAGATCATCCTTTACCCTTGACATCAGATCCCACGCAGCAAAAGACAGCTAACAATTGACTTATTGATACTAACTGTTTGCCCATGACTATTCGAAATTTCTTACCTGTAGTAATGTGCTTCCTGTGCTATGTCTCCTTTGCGCAAAACACACAGTCTAATCTCGATTCTGTTTCTGCACAATTGATCAGCAATATCCGGCTCCAGCAAACGGAGCAATCCTTTATTGTGACAGATAAGTCGCTTTATAAAACGGGCGAGAGTGTATGGCTCAGAGTTTTTCTATTACATTCGGCTTCTCAAAAATTGAGCAGGGCGAGCAAAAATCTTTTTCTTGAACTAGTAAACGAAAAAGACAGTGTTTTTTCAACGTTGCTGCTTGATATTAAGACAGGTGTCCTGAGCGGCAAATTATATCTCGGGCAATCAATGCCCTCCGGTTTTTATTGGATACGCGCCTATACCAGGTACATGGCTGAGGTGGAGACAGATAAAATAGGCATATATCCGATCTATGTTGTGAATAGCGCAGCGATAAATGACAACGGTTCGCGATTGGTTCACAAAGAAAACCTTAATGCGGATAATATTTGGATGCAACTTTTTCCCGAAGGGGGTTCATTGATAACCGGGGCAAACTCTACAGTCGCCTTTCATATTGTGGATGGTAAAAAAGACCCCGTCGCCATATCTGGTTACATAAAAGATAATCGCGATTCTATCATTACTACATTTACATCGGACAATTATGGTTTGGGAAAATTTGAATTCTTTCCAACCAGGGGCAGGCAATACAAAGCGCTGCTGCAATGGAATGGAAAAGAGAAAACCTTTCCGTTACCGCCGTTCAATTTTTTTGCGGGACAGCTTTCTGTTATGAACGACAACAATGGAGGAAGAAAAATACAGGTCTTGTTGGAAGATTCAGTTTACAGGAAAGATATTAAGACCTACCTGGTCGGCGTTGCAAAAGATACCTTGTGTTTTGCCAGCATCGGTACAGGAATGTTTGAAGTTGCAATTCCCGCAGAAAGGTTCCCCGGAGGCCTGACAACTTTTTATTTGTTTGATGAACATCTCCATTTGTTGAGTGAGCGGAGTGTCTACTTCAGGAATAATCTGCTCATCAAAGCAGCTCTGAATAAGACTGTTTACAAGAAAAGGGATATAGCTGATCTTAACATTTCAATTACTGATGCAGAAGGTCATCCTCTTCCCGCCTCTTTATCTATTGCCATTGTTGATAGCAGTTTAATTCAACCAACAAATGTTTTGAATATTGTTTCCGATTATTTTGATAACAATGACCAGCTCTCTTCCAGTAATTGGTCGTTGACAAATGCTGGTGACCTCACCGATCAGCAACTGGATATTTTGATGATGGCGAGAAACAATTCTTATACGGACATTATGTTTCGAAACAACAAGCCAGCCTTCTATTCAGATAGCGATAGCCTACTCTATATCCGGGGAAATGCTTTTTTGACGAAGGAAAAGCCTGCGGCCAATAAAATAGCAACTATTTTTTCCAAAACATCAACCATTGCGTTCGATATTGATACTACAAGCAATGCTGGCCGTTTTGTCTTTCCATTGGCAGAATATCCTGACAGCACCCGCTTCCTGATACAGGTAAGCAGTCCCCAGGGGGCGGTCGAGCGAACAGAGATAACTCTGGACAAGGTCCGCTTTCCGGAAGTGACAACTGCTCTTGCAAAGGAAAAATTCACGATTAGGCCGTCAACCGTCAACCATTATCTGAGGGTTTATCCGGACACGCTCGCTGGACTACACGGAGGTGAATTGAGCCCGGTAACGGTTAAGGGGTACAAGAAAAAAGATTTAAATTATGATCCCAGCAAACGAGTGAGCCCTGATTCCAAGATCATCACCGCGCAAGACATTGGCAAAGGCGCTAACAGCGTATCAAATGCTTTTTTGAGAGTTCCTGGTGTACAGATTATAAACGGATTCGTCGCCATTAAAGGGATTGCCAGTTTCGCGCCCGGTGCATCCACTGAACCTATCATCGCCCTTGACGGCATCCAGGTGTATCCTTCATCTGCAGGAATGTTTTCGAGTCCCGTGTTAAATTACCTGGACCAGCTAAATCCGGATGACATTAGTTTTATCGAGGTTCTTACAGGCCCCGAAGGCTCGGTTTATGGAGTCAGAGGTGGCAACGGTGTTATTCTTGTCAACACAAAGAAATTGGTTGATGATCCTGGAGGAAATTCGCTGAACACTTTTCTTGTAAGAGGATATCATATACCCCCGGCATTTATGATGCCGGATTATACCAACTCGAAAGTGCGAACGGGCAAGTTCAACGACGTGCGCTCAACGCTGTATTGGGAGCCATCCAGCTTAACCGATCAGAACGGCCACATCCAAATTCCATTTTTCACGTCAGATATTGCTGCAAACTACAAGGTAGTCATCACAGGTATTACTTCCCGTGGTGATGTAATCAACAGGATAATCAGCTTTCGGACTGAATAGCTTGGAAGTTTTTACAACAGCAACAAATCAATTTGGATTATTTACATTTAATAAACCATTTATCACCAAAACCCATTTTATGCGAATTGGTCATTTGCTTGCTGTAGCGTTTTTATTTACCGGTTGTGGAACGATAATTTCAAACGAAACTGCCGTCCCCAAACCTCCCGCAACGAAAAAAGTACCAAAGATCTTTACTGAGCACGCCAATACAAGGACCGATGATTATTTCTGGCTCAGCGATCCCAAAGACCCTGCCGTGATCAATCATTTAAAGGAAGAGAATGCCTATACTGAAGCGTATATGAAACACACCGAAGGTCTGCAAAAGAAAATTTATGATGAACTGGTGGCCAGGATCGATCAGAGAGCCTCAACCCTGCCATACAAAAGAAATGGATATTGGTATTATACCCGTTTTGAAGAAGGCAAACAGTATCCATTCTATTGTCGCAAGAAGGATGATCTTTCTTCATCAGAACAACTTTTTTTAGATGTGCCGGCTTTGGCTGAGGGACACCAGATCTTCTTCGTACGCGGGTGGTCAATGGCAAGAAATAATAATTTATTAGCGACCGGTATTGATACAACAGGTGGGAGACGTTCAACATTGACTATGAAAGATTTGACAACAGGAAAGCTATTGCCGGAAACAATTTCAAACACCAGCGCCAATTTTGCCTGGAGTAGTGACAGCAAGGCGTTGTACTATGTATTGAACGATCATACTGTTCGTCCGTATAAACTAATGAAGCATATAATAGGAACTGATCCGTCTGTTGATAAAACAATTTATACTGAAAATGACAGCACCTATGAAGTATACCTGACTTCTTCAAATGACAATCACTACATTTTTATTAATACTGAAACTACGAACACAAGCGAGGTGAGATATATCGACGCCACAACGCCTGATGCCTCTCCTGTCATGATCCAGCCACGTACCGACCACCTTGAATATTCTGTTGATTATTTTGAGGGAAAAGTATTTCATATCCGCACAAATAACAAAGCCGAGAATTTCAAGTTTGTTGAAACACCCATCATCGCTCCCGGTGTAAATAACTGGAAGGATGTAATTCCTCATAGCACCGTTGCCTACCTGCAGGAGGTCACCGTGCTCAAGGATTATTTTGTCGTGCAGTCAAAAGTGAATGGGTTAACAGATATCAGGGTAATTAATCGAAAGGACCATTCTTCTTATGATATTGATTTTGGCGAAGAAGCGTTTGTTGCTAATATGTATATGGCCACTGACGAATATGCCTCTGACAGTATCCGTTACTCGTATTCTTCATTGACTACCCCTTCTTCCGATTTCATGTACACGCTTTCTTCCAGGCAGAAACAATTGTTAAAGCAACAAAAGGTTGGCGGTGGTTTTGATGCAACGAAATATGAGACGAAGCGCATTTGGGGGAAGGCAACAGATGGAACGATGGTTCCCATATCGCTCGTGTACAAAAAAGATGAATTTAAGAAAGATGGAACCAACCCGTTGCTTTTGTATGCGTATGGTTCTTACGGATCCAATGTCGATCCTTATTTCAATCGCTCTGTTATTAGTTTATTGGACAGGGGATTTGTTTATGCTATTGCTCACATCCGCGGCGGCCAGGAACTGGGAAGAAAATGGTTTGAAGACGGAAGATTGCTTCACAAAAAAAATACATTTACTGATTTTGTTGACTGCGCCCAGTTTCTCGTAAATGAAAAATATACTTCAAAAGAGAAACTATTTGCTAATGGCGGTAGCGCTGGTGGCATGCTCATGGGAGCGATCATCAATCTGCGACCGGACCTTTTTAAAGGAGTCCTCGCCGAAGTTGCCTGGATGGATGTAATAACGGATATGTTTAACCCTGATCTTCCCTTGACGACTTTGGAATATGATCAGTGGGGCGATCCGCATAAAAAAGAATATTATGACTACATGCTCTCCTGGTCACCCTACGAAAATGTCAAAAAAGCAAACTACCCTGCCATCTTCTCTACAGGTGGATTGAATGATACACAGGTCCCCTACTATTCACCNGCGAAGTGGGTTGCCAGGATTAGGGAGAACAATACNGGCAATAATATCGTACTGTTCAAATGCAATATGGGAGCGGGTCACAGCGGTGAATCAGGTAGGTTTGAAGCACAAAAATTGATAGCATTGAAGTATGCTTTCATGCTCGATCTTCTTGGTAACAAAAGTTGATGACGAGAGCGATTAATGCTGATTTCACATGTTACTTAGTAAATTTACTCTCTACACATAAAATAAATTGTTTATTTTTCGCAACCGACCCTATCAAAAAAAGCGGAAAATGGAGTATTTCTCACACCGACTGCATCAGGCACAACTACTTGAAGGGGCCAAGCACAAGATCATCCAATTCCTGAAAAGGGTTTGGAATATCGGTTATAGCAGTACTCTNGATGATTATGAAAAACGAAAACTTGGGATCTTTAATCAATTGAATTTTTTTCANATCATCACGGGCATTCTCGTCCCAATAATCGCATTTCTTACAAGCAAAAAATTTCCCTTACACGATTGGTACGTCGCGATATTACCTTCATGCATTAGTATTGTTGTTTTATTGCTGAATTCTTTGAATAAGTATCACGCTGCGGTTCTTTGCTATTTCATATTTTATCCTGTGTTTACTTGTTTTATTTATGCAAACGGTTTGAACCTTGGAATTGAGTTGTCTTTTGTTCTCTACGGCATCCTTGCCGTTTTCTTTTTGCAGGATCTTGGTTACATGCTTTTCGTCATAAGCTTTTCGATGGTAGGTTATTTTATGCTTTCCGTTACGTGGAAAGATTACAGGTACCAGTTGGAAGCCTATAATTATACCTGCTACCTCATCAACCACGCTGTGTCAATTATTTATATTTTNTATGGGTTGTACCTGATCAAACAGGAAAGCGCAGGTTATCAATTTAGAATATTACTTAAGAATGGGGAGCTACAGAANAAGAATAGGGAAATAGAGGAACAGAAAAAAGAGATTGTGCATAAGGCGTTGTTACTCGAGGAGCAAACCTCCGCACTTGATGAACACAATAAGGTAAAGGATAAATTATTTTCAATTATTTCGCACGATCTTAAATCGCCTTTGTATGCTTTAAAAAACATCTTTTCCAACGCTCAAAAATTTGACTTGCCAGCCGAGGAAATAAAAAGCATGTTGCCCGATATCGTAAACGATCTTAATTATACAACTGCACTAATGGAAAATTTACTCCAGTGGGCAAAGTGGCAAATGCAGTCAAATTCCATTCACCCGCAAGAGATCGATGTAAACAAATTGGTAAATGAATCCGTGCAGCTTTTGCATTTACAGGCTGAGGCAAAAAAAATAAAGATCAAAACAAAAGCGGACCTTCTTGTTTCCGCCTGGGCTGACAAAAANATGATTAGTCTCGTTTTGCGTAACCTGCTGTCAAATGCAGTTAAATTTACGCCCGANGGTGGATGTATTGTAATCGGCGTACACGAGTCTCCATCTTGTGTTGAAGTTTACGTGCAGGATTCGGGGATGGGCATTACCAAGGAAGCGATCTCAAAGATCTACACAGACAGTTTCTATACGACGAATGGTACCAATGATGAAAGAGGCACCGGGTTAGGTTTGATGTTGAGCAAGGAATTTCTTGAAAAAAATGACGGTCGCCTCATCATTGAAAGCGAATTAGGAAGAGGCAGCACTTTTTCATTCACTTTGCCGCTGGCAAAATAAAAACAGGCAGAATCAATTCTGCCTGCAATATGAATAAATCAAACCTTCGTTATTGTTTATTCTTATTATCCTTCTCCGGTTTCTTCTCCTTTAATTCTCCATTGTCTTTTACCTNATATCTTTTTACATGCTCCGCATTATCTTTCCAAACCTCGGGTCCGTTGTAATAAACAGTATAACGTGGGGTCTTCTCCAATGTAATTGTTGTTGGAAGTGNTTTTACTTCAACCCAGGCACTTGTTGCATCATCGTAATACCAATAATCGCTCGCCGCAACATTATAATAAACGTTTGACGAAGGATAATAANAGAATGTAACCTTCTGTACTACCTGTGCGGAAATTTTAGATGCGCCGATAATTGCAAAAAGAAAAGCCAGTCCCACCATGATCTTTTTCATAACAAAGAATTTTGTTTTTTAAAATGAATACTTTGTTTCTGCATCGAATAATATGCCATCAAGAAATTTCCGTGACTGTTTAAATTTCTATATAAACCCCATTCATTCTAAAAAAGGTATGTGTTACCAGGGATAATGATGTTTTGACGTCAATAGAGAAATGTTCAGAGTGGGGTATTCACTTCACCCACAAGAAATACGCTACCACAAACAAGGACCATATCGCGGGTTGTTGCTTTTGAAAGAGCAGCCTTGATTGCCATATTGACGTCCGGATATATCTCGCCCTTTAATCCCATCTTGTTGGCTTTTTCTTTTAAAATAACTGTGTCCAACGCACGGGGTATATCTGCCCGGGTAAAATAATAATCAGCCAGCCTGGGGAAGAGCACCAAAATTTTTTCCAGTTCTTTATCTTTTACAAGTCCAAGCACGATATGAAGATGATCATGATCCGTGACTTCGATCTGTTCCATGAGCATTTTGATTCCGTCTTCATTGTGGGCAACGTCTAGAACAACTAAAGGATGCAGGTGAATAGTCTCCCATCTTCCATGAAGTCCCGTGAGTTTTTTTGTATGTTGTAACCCCGCTCTTATATTTTGTTCCTCAATGTTCCATCCCCTTTGATGTAAATGAGAACAGGTGTCTAAAACTGTTATAAGATTTTTTGTTTGGCAGAGCCCCGGGAGATCTAAGTGATAAAGCTGGTGATCGGTCCTGTGCTCTTGTGTTACTTCAACAATCAACTCATGTTTCTTCCAATGCCAGTTGATCGCCTGTCTCTTATTTGATGCAATCGAAAGTGCAGCATTCTTTTCTTTTGCGACGTCATTGAACACTTTTTCAGTTTCGGCTAATACTTCGCCAATGACAACAGGAGTGTTTTGCTTGATAATTCCAGCTTTTTCAAAAGCGATCTTTTCGAGGCTGTTACCCAGTATGTTCATGTGATCCCAGCCAATGTTTGTAATTACACTCAGTTCGGGTGTAATGATATTTGTGCTATCAAATCTTCCTCCAAGACCGGTTTCGATAACGGCTATGTCTATCTTCTGCTCCGCAAAATATTCAAAGGCCATTGCTACGGTTATCTCAAAAAAACTCGGCTCTATGTTTTCAGAAATGGTCTTTATTCGTTCCGTGAAATCAACAATAAATTTTTCAGTCACCATTTCACCATTTATTTTTATTCTCTCCCGGAAATCCTTAAGATGTGGTGAAGTATATAAGCCCGTTTTATAGCCTGATGTCTGCAAGATAGCTGCCAGCATGTGACTCACCGAACCTTTTCCGTTTGTGCCGGCAACATGAATACTTTTAAATCGCTTGTAAGGGTCCCCAAGAAAATCACAAAGCTTTTGAGTATTAGTCAGATCTTTTTTAAAAGCTGCCGCACCAATGCGACTGAACATGGGCAGTTTTGCAAACAAATAGTCTATTGTTTCCTGGTAATTCATTAAAGCTGCCATGTTAATCTGTATCCTCTTCGGGCGGTTTTAAAAAAATAAATTTTATGATCGTCCATACTATAGCAATAGTGATCATCAAATAACCGGCGACAATAAATTCATCGGCAAGCACCCAATGTCTGCCCTTAGAAAAATTTCCGATAAGAAAGAGCAGGTATCCAACGAGAAGTAAGATCAGCGGCCATTTTAAAAAATGCAATACTTTCATCTCTTGAGTTGGTGAAATTATTTAATTAAGTAATGATTGATACAATTGAAAATTTTCTTCATCAAAACAAACAAAGTAAACTTTCCTGATTGATGATGCGTTTTGTCCTGCGCGAAGATATTTGCTNACTGTCGCCACTGCAATTTGTGCGGCTTCCTTTTTGGGATAACCATATATACCTGTACTGATATTTGGAAAAGCGATCGTTTCCAAATCATTTTCGGCGGCTAACTGCAAACTATTTTTGTAACAGTTGCTGAGTTTTTCAGGCTCATTGTTTTTTCCGCCATTCCAAACCGGTCCCACCGTATGTATCACAAATTTGGCGGGCAAATTGCCAGCTGTTGTAATCACTGCATCACCTGTTTGGCAACCGCCCTGTCTGGAAACTATCTTTCTGCATTCTTCCAGAATGGCCGGTCCACCAGCACGATGAATAGCTCCATCCACGCCGCCGCCGCCCATCAATGCAGAGTTTGCCGCATTCACAATGGCATCTACTTTTTGTTTTGTTATATCGCCCCGGATGATTTCTATTTTTGACGAGCTATTATTCACTTAACAAAAATAAAAATGCCCGGCTCATGAAAGCCAGGCACTACTATAAAACATTTTTTACTAACCTCTCAATTTAAAATTAAAGATCACCGTTCCTTTCTGTCCTCCACCGGAGGTGCCGAGCTTTAATTCAAATGCCCTTCTCTCGGCAATATCGATGAGCTTCCTGTTCGAAGTGGTAGATCCCCGGGGCTGAAAAGTCGCTGACAAAACCCTCCCTCTCTCATCTGCTACGATATCCATCGCCACTTTNGCATTTTCATTGAACTCGTCTTCAAAACTCTGGTTGCTGACCTGTAAAACCTTTGTTCCAAAATTTTTGGGCCCTGTCCCCNGTCCATTACCTGTGCCNTTTCCACCTCCTGCCCCATTACCNGTTCCTGCAATTCCATTTCCGTTTCCTACTCCACTCCCATTGCCTTTTCCACCGGCTCTATCGTAGTCATCCGCTGCGCCGCCGCCAGTACTTGCACCGCCCAGTGTCTTTCCAAGCACGGCCTTTGGCTTCGGCGGCGTTGGTGTCTCAACTATAGGCTTAGGCTCTGTTTTCACGATAGATTTGTTGCTATTGATCTTCGTGGCTGTGGGCTTCGTATTGTCAGGTTTTAATATTGGAGGTGTCTCTTTATCGTTATTGTCCTCGATATCCTTCACGTCTTCCTTTTCTCCCGGTTGCGGAGGAGAATAAGCCGTCCCAGTCGGGCCGGTAGCTTGTACGGGGTTACCCCCACCACCGCCTCCGCCACCGCGTATAACAGGCGCTGGTTCATCCGGGATGTTTAAGTTGACTTCAACTGCATTATCGACTATGGGAACCTCAAATTTGGGGAAATCCATCTTTATAAGAATAAAGATCAGCAGCATTAGACCTCCCACTCCAAGAGTGATCATAGTGGCCTGGGTGTTTTTTTTTGCTTCAAAGGAATCAGACATATAGGCTGCGGAGTTATTCATACAAATTTACATTTTAGAATGGGAAAAGAGGAGTTACCCTTTATACACAGATGTTATTAACGAACAAATGGTGTGCAACTTGCCCTGGCAGCCTCTTATAAAATGTTAAGATTGAGAGCCTCGTGCAATAAAATACAAAATGAGACTATTATGGGCAAAATCAGGCAAATCTCCGCAAAATAAAATGTGGCATCCACTTCAATAACCAGGCGATAAAAGCCCAGCGATGAGTGACGTAGACCTTTCTTTTTTTCTCTTGAACAGCTCTAAAAATTTGCCTCGCTGCTTTTTCGACTGGGGCTTCCCAAAAACGCCCCTTGCCTTTTGCCATTTTTGTATTGATAAAACCTGGCTGTACATCAGTGATGGCGATATTAATTTTCGGGTCGACTTTCTTTATCCTTCGCGCCTTTAGAAATAACCCTGCCATATACATACTCATATAGGCCTTGCTTGCACTATACGCAGGTGCCTGGCTGTTTTCGCGGATGGCCGCAATGGATGAAATGGCGGCGATATGACCAGTATGTTGTTTTACAAAATAATTGAAGGCATGGTTCACAATCTCCNCAAAACCGTTGACATTAGTCATTGTGGTTTGTTTGTCAATTTCCCAATTCAATGTTTTACTTACCTCACCGTAACCGGAGTTATAGATCAAAAGGTCCAGTCCATCCAGTTTATTGATGAGAGACTTCAGGTGAACAATATTATCGCTTCCCATCACATCAAAACATTCTGTTACAACTTGCGCAGGAAATTGTTTTTGCATATCATCAAGCAAATGACATCTTCTTCCGGTTATGCCTATGCGGTCGCCTTCTTTGATAAACAAATTGGCCAACTCAAAACCAATTCCAGATGTTGCACCAATGATGATAATACGTCGCATCATTTTCTCTCTTTCAATAATCTAAAAAGAAACAGTAAACCGATCAGTGGGCCGGGTGCAAGCAGCACAAAAAGCAAATTAATTTTTATCCAGTCCCCCACGTAAGTTATAAACTGAATGCTGACAATTGTAATTGCAAACCCAATACATGTCACAATCGTTAGGGCCGTTCCACGATATTCGGGAAGCGCCGTTTTGGCGACAAGACTTGAGAACTGTGGCGAGTCAGCCGCCACCATAACTCCCCAGAAAATTGTGACCAGGATAAAGACGGCCATTGGCAATTGAAAAAAAGCAAATGAACAGAGGCAACACAAGCCGGAAGCGACCAACGCGACGAAAGCGACGCGGCTGCTGCCGACTTTTTGTGAAACATAACCGCCCGCAATACAACCTAACCCACCAGCCGCAATGATCATAAATGACCACAATGGAACATTCATTGCGTGATGAGCCTTGATGTTATAAACCGAAAAGATCGCCGGAATAAAGGCCCATAAAGTATATATCTCCCACATGTGACCAAAGTATCCAAAGGCAGCGGCTCTGAAGTCCGCCGATCGAAAGATTTGAAAAATTACCGATAATTGAAACCGGGTTGTTGGTTTTCGAAATGGGCCTTCTCCTACAAATAACAAAATGAGTAGTCCACCAGTAAAAGCAAATGCCGATGTGAAGATCAAAACTTGTCTCCATGGTATTGCATATAAATTCGACCTTAATAAGTGAGGAAATGCTGTTCCGAATACCAACGCACCCACAAGAAATCCCAAAGCTTTGCCAAGATTTTTCTCATACCAGTCAGATGCTATTTTCATTCCGACTGGGTAAATGCCGGCAAGAAAAAACCCGGTTACAAATCGTAAGAAATATAAACCAGCCATATCTTTTGCAAACCAAATGATGGAAATGTTACTTAACGCCGCGATAAAGGAGCTAACGAAAAACACGTTTGCCGAAGCAAATCTGTCTGCGATCGCAAAAATGGCGAACACCAATGTACCGGCAATAAACCCAAGCTGCACAATCGAAGTAATGTTACCCGGCGCATTTGTTTGGACATGCAGGCCTCTTTGAATATCGGGCAGGATCGCATTGCCTACAAACCACAGGGAAGTACCTGCAAATTGTGAAAGGATGATCAGAGGAAG
>JGI24806J26614_1000195_pt1 | contig 15343 bp, 18 predicted proteins | sample Kansoi200umMDA_FD_26614 | JGI IMG/M metagenome (IMG submission 26614)
TTGAGAGGCTAAAGAAATAAATACCCTGTGTGCTCTGCTTACTTTGTGGGACAATTTATTAAGTGATAATCGCACAAGCTAAGATGTTAAAAGAGAATTAATACTCTGTGTGCTCTGCTCACTTTGTGCGAAAAATTATCGGCGCATTCCAGGCATTTTCATTCCGCCCATTGGCATTTTATTCATCATTTTCATCATTTGCTTCATTTGTTCAAATTGCTTCATTAAAGCATTTATATCTTCTATGTTCTTTCCGGAACCTTTTGCCAAACGGCTGCGGCGGCTTTGATTAATTTCATCCGGGTTTGCTCTTTCAAAAGGCGTCATTGAATTAATTATAGCCTCAATGCCTTTGAAAGCATCATCGCTTATATCAATATCTTTTATAGCACTGCCAACGCCGGGTATCATCGCCATCAAATCTTTTAAATTGCCCATCTTTTTTATTTGCTGCAGCTGGTCGTGAAAATCCTGGAAGTCAAATTGGTTTCTGCGTATTTTCTTTTCTAACTTTTTAGCCTGCTCTTCATCAAATTGTGCCTGGGCTTTTTCAACCAAAGTCGTAATATCACCCATTCCTAAAATTCGCTGTGCCATACGTTCCGGATAAAAAATATCCAGTGTATCCAGCTTCTCGCCACTACTTACAAATTTTATAGGTTTATTTACCGTGTATTGAATAGATAAAGCAGCACCGCCGCGTGTATCACCATCAAGCTTGGTAAGCACAACGCCTGAGAAATTTAGACGGTCATTAAAAGCTTTTGCAGTGTTTACTGCATCCTGCCCCGTCATTGAATCAACAACAAATAATATTTCTGTTGGATTAACAGCGGCTTTAATGTTAGCAACTTCAGTCATCATCGTTTCATCAATTGCCAAACGGCCGGCCGTATCTATAATAACAACATTTTTATTTTTTGCTTTTGCTTCTTTGATGGCATTTTGTGCGATGGCAACTGCATCTTTATTTTCAGGCTCGCTGTAAACCTCAACATTAATTTGATCGCCTAAAACCTTTAACTGGTCAATAGCCGCAGGGCGGTAAATATCTGCTGCAACTAATAAAGGAGATTTTTTCTGCCCCTTTAAATAATTGGCAAGTTTGCCACTGAATGTTGTTTTACCACTACCTTGTAAACCTGCAATCAGTACAACAGCAGGGTTGCCTGTTATATCAAACTTTGCTTCTTGCCCGCCCATTAATTCCGTGAGCTCATCCTGTACAATTTTTACCATCAATTGCCCGGGGCTAATAGCATTTATAACTTTTGAACCCGTTGCTTTTTCTTTTACGCGGTCAGTAAAATCTTTGGCTATTTTATAATTAACATCGGCATCAATTAAAGCACGGCGAATATCTTTTATAGTATTGGCAATGTTCAGGTCATTAATTCTTGCTTCACCTTTTAAATTTTTAAAAGCACTCTCCAGCCTTTCGGTAAGATTATTGAACATAGATATTTTTAAGGACGGCAAATATCACAATTTTGAATGAATTACGGCACAAACGGTGATAAGCTTCAAAAGCATCAGATTGATATTTGCCTATTGAATTTTTACTTTATTACATTTGAACTTTAATCAACCAACATGATACAACGATTACAAACAGTATGGCTGCTGCTTGCATCAGCCTGTGCATTTTTAAGTATGAAATTTGCTTTTTTTTATATTGGAGCAAACCCTAATGTAGCAACTGACCAGTTTAACGCCACGACAAATATGATACTGCTGATACTTACATCAATCTTGGGAACACTTTGCCTGTTTACCATTTTTGTTTTTAAACAGCGAAAGCTGCAACTATGGTTAACTATTCTTGCAATAGTTATAAGCGCCTTAAATATTTTTCTTTATTTTAATGATAAAAAAAATTATACCGGTGGCGGGCTTGCATTGACTTCTGTTTTTGTTTTTTTAATTCCTCTGTTTTTAATTTTTGCAGCAAGAGGAATTTATAAAGATCAAAAGCTGGTAAAAAGTATGGACAGGCTCAGATGATTTTTAATTTTTAATGTAAAACGATTATATGCCAGCAAAAGATTTAAGTACTATTCATCATTTGGTAAGTGATATTTTTAAATGGCCCTCAGATAAAAAAGATTTAGAACAATACAAACTTACACAGGAGCAAATTGATTTTTTTAATGAGAACGGTTATCTCGGCGGTATAAAAATGTTGGATGGTGAACAGGTGGAAAGATTGCGTGATGAGTTGAATGAATTAACCGATCCATCTTCCCCCGGTCATGAATTGTTTTACGAATTTCACAGCAATGAATCTGCTGATGCCAACACAATTTTATTTCATGCATTAGGTGCATGGCGTATAACACCTGCTTATCATGATGTGTTATGGAATCCACGATTTGTTGTTGCAGCAAGCCAGTTGCTGGGCAATGTGCCGGTTCGTTTTTGGCATGATCAATTATTTTATAAGCCTGCAAAAAAAGGTGGCGTGGTTGCATGGCACCAGGATTATAGTTATTGGACACGTACAAAACCAATTGCGCATTTAACCTGCTGGTGCGGTTTGGATAATTCAACAATTGAAAATGGTTGCTTGCAATATGTGCCGGGCAGTCATCGCTGGGGTTTATTGGATAAACCTGAACTCGCTGGCGATATGATGGGCATTATGAATTACCTAACACCGCAACAACAAAAAGAATTTAAGCCTGTGCCTGTTGAAACAAAAGCAGGTGAAGCCATCTTTCATCATCCGCTTACATTGCATGGCAGCGGTGAAAATAAAAGCCAAACACCACGCCGAGCATTTGTAATAAATGTTTTTGCCGATGGCGTGAAAAGTGATTCTGATGATACTTTATTAAATGGCGTGCCTGTAATTAACAAAGGCGAAAAGATGCAGGGACAATTTTTCCCTTTATTGTTTGATGGGTTAAATTAGTAAATGTTTGCAGGCAAGCAGCATTAGTATTAAAATTTATAAATGAGTAAGGATCAAACAAAAGATCTTTTAAAAATCATTAAACCATTTGATGATAACATCATTGAGCTTATACTATGGCTACGTGATTTTGCATGGGATCTATGCCCGCAGGCAAATGAATTAATCTATGACAATTACAATGCTGTTGCTGTTGGTTGGTCGTTAACAGATAAGGTTTCTCATAATATTTGTTCTATCGCTATATATCGTTCAAATCAAAATGTGCATTTCGGATTTTATTGGGGCAACGAACTTTCAGACCCTGGTAAAATCCTTTTAGGAGAGGGGAACCAGTACCGTTATATTTTGGTAACTGATAAAAAGAAATTTCCAAAAGCCTACATTAAAAAATTGGTTAATGAAGCATATGCAAATTCACTTTCAAAAGTTAAAGACCAAAAACAGATTATACACGGACAAACAATTGTAAAATCAATTTCAGAAAAGAAGCGAGCGAATAAAGTAAAATAGTAAAACCAAAAAAGCAATAACCTTTATATAAAAGACCTTCGGCTTTAAAATTTTGAAATCATAAAATCAAATCATGAGATGAAAACTATAATTTCTGTTTTATTTTGTTTAATCTTCTGCAGCAACCTGATTGCGCAGCAATCACCATTTGATACAACGATTTACGGACGTAATAATGCAGCAGGTCATTGGTTGCAGACACGCGGTTTTAAAATGTATTATGAAATTTATGGGCAGGGCGAGCCATTGCTTATCATTCATGGCAATGGCGGTTCCATTAATAACTTTCTTTACCAAATACCATATTTTTCAAAATCTTACAAAGTAATCCTTGCAGACAGCCGTGCACAGGGAAAATCTGCAGACAGCCTGAATGATTCTTTGAGTTATGAAATGATAACAGATGATTTAAACGCTTTGCTTGATTCGTTGCATCTTGATTCATGCTATGTTATCGGCTGGAGTGATGGTGGCATTGAAGGTTTGTTGCTTGCAATTCGTCATCCGGATAAAGTAAAAAAGTTTGCAGTTACAGGCGCTAATCTTACACCTGATACTTCTGCTGTTGATCCGTTTGTTCATGATTGGGCAGTTAATTACAATAAAGAATTAAGTGCAAAAGCAACAACACCAACATTAAAAAACCAGCTTAAACTGGCACATTTACTTTCTTATGAACCGCATATTTCGCTTGATGCATTGCACACTATAAAATGCCCGGCACTTATTATTGGCGGTGATCATGATATACTGTTGCCAAAACATACAATGCTTATAGCTGATAATATTCCTAAATCTTATTTATGGATTATTCCGAATTCCGGTCATTCAACACCAATATTTAAGAAAGATCAATTTAATGCGGTGGTTGATGATTTTTTTAAAACGCCTTACCGGAAAATTGAACAATTCGGAAGGTTTGAGTAACGTTTATTAAAGAACGCATTGAAATTATTAAAACCGTAAAACAATAAATCAATCCATGAAAAATTTATTTTTTATTTTAACCATAGTTTTAATTGCAGGCTGTTCAAAACAAACTGCACAAACAGTTTCATCAACATCTTTAATAAATAATTCCACTGAATCAACAATACAATTCAGTGGTTATACATGGAACGTAAAAAATGGTTCGCATCTTGGCCCGGGTCCTAACTATTGGAGCAGGAAAAATGTTTGGGTTGACAGCAGTGGTTTTCTTCATTTAAAAATTACTAAAGACACTGGAACAGGCAAATGGTATTGCGCAGAAGTTTCAACGCAGCAAACATTTGGCTTTGGCAAATGGCAGTTTTGGGTTGAAGGAAGAATTGATAAGATGGATAAAAATGTGGTGCTTGGCTTATTCAATTATTCCGGTAATGATGGTTTTGATGAAATGGATATTGAATGGGCAAGGTGGGGCAACAGGAATTACCCGAATTGTAATTACACAGTTTGGCCCGCAGAACAAGGTCATCATAATTATTCATACACAAAAGAAGTTGCTTTAACGGGCAATCGTTCTACACAACGTTTTACACGCACAGACAGCAGCGTATTTTTCCAAAGCCTGCAAGGATTTACAAATGGCAATAATAATTTACTTGCATCAGCAACCTGCACAAGCCCTCCAAAATCTATAAGCACACTGGCAATGCCAGCTTATATAAATTTATGGTTGATGAAAGGCCTGGCTCCATCAAATAATAAAGAAGTTGAAATTATTATTCATCAATTTTCTTATACACCGTAAGCCCCAATCAGCCGCAGCGGAATTTATTCAACATTCTGGTATTCTATAATCCCAATTCCTTCTTATACTTCTTACTTCGTTCATTACACCTTCGCTTGTTATCTTTGCACGCTTATGCAGAGGCGTTCGGTAGCATTTCATACATTGGGTTGTAAGCTGAATTATTCAGAAACATCAACGCTTTCGCGCATGCTGGAAAATGATGGCTTTGAAAAAAAAGATTTTGATGAAGCTGCCGATGTATACGTGATTAATACCTGTTCTGTTACAGAAAATGCAGATAAAGAATGCCGTCAATTAGTAAGAAGAATTCAGCGTAAGACTCCTGAAAGCTTTGTAGTAATTACAGGTTGTTATGCGCAGCTAAAGCCAAAAGAAATCGCTGCTATTCCCGGTGTTGATTTAGTGCTTGGCGCTGCAGAAAAATTTAATATCACACAACATTTAAAGTCTCTGCATAAAAATGATGCAGCAAAAATTTGCAGTTGTGATATAGAAGAAGTGAGTGGTTTCAATGCATCCTATTCTTTAAATGACCGCACAAGAACTTTTCTAAAAGTGCAGGATGGCTGCGATTATAATTGTTCTTTTTGCACCATACCAATGGCCCGCGGAAAAAGTCGCAGCGATACAATTGAAAACGTTGTTAGCAATGCAAAAACATTAGCAGCAAAAGGTGTAAAAGAAATTGTGTTAACAGGTGTGAATCTTGGTGATTTCCTCTCCACAAATGACGATGGAGTTAGAAAAGAGCGTGGAAATTTTTATCATCTTATACAAAGTTTAGATGAAGTTGAAGGTATTGAGCGTTATCGTATTTCATCTATAGAACCTAATTTATTAAGCAATGATATAATTGAATTTGTAGCAAACAGTAAAAAATTCATGCCGCATTTTCATATCCCCTTGCAAAGCGGCAGCAACAAAATTTTAGGTTTAATGCGCCGCCGTTATCGTCGCGAATTGTATGCAGAAAAAGTTGCACTCATAAAACAATTTATGCCGCATTGCGCTATTGGCGTTGATGTAATTGTTGGCTTTCCTTCGGAAGATGAAAATGCATTTAATGAAACTTTTGAGTTTCTGTATGATCTTGATGTTTCTTATTTGCATGTTTTCACTTATTCAGAAAGAGATAATACAAAGGCACTCGAAATAAAACCTATTGTGCCAATGCATACAAGGCATGAGCGTAATAAAATTTTGCGCAATCTTTCTTATCAGAAACTGCAATATTTCACTATGCAACATTCCAATCAAACAAGAAAAGTTTTGTTTGAAGACCATAATAAAAATGGAATGATGGAAGGTTATACAGATAATTATATTCGTGTTATAACGCCGTATAGAAGTGAGTGGGTAAATGAAATTGTTGAGTGGAAGTTATAATTCTATTCCTTCTTTACATCTTTCAGCCACATAGGTTTTGCTTTCAAAGCTTTCTTGTATACTTTACAATCTTCAGCATGCGCACCGGGTAAATAACCAATGCTTACTAAAAATTCATTTACAATTTCACCGCCGGTAAAACGAAATGTTTGCTTAAACAATTTTACCCATTCGTCTTTTGTTTTTGGATGATTTGCTTCAAGCCATTTTTCAAAAGAGCCATATTGCTTTTGCAGCTGCAGAATAGCTTTTGCATTTTCTATGGCTGCATTTATTTTAAGTTTGTTGCGAATAATGTTTTCATCATTTAATAATCTCTCTACATCTTTCTCTTTATACGCAGCAACTTTTTTAATGTTGAAATTGCTGTAAGCTTTTCTAAAACCTTTTTCTTTTTTTAGAATTGTTTCCCAACTTAAACCAGCCTGGTTTATTTCAAGCACCAAACGGCAAAACAATTCATTATCATCATGAATGGGAAAGCCATAATAATTATCATGATAAGCTTTGTGCAATGCTTTTCTTTCTTCATTCATAGTTTCTATTGCAGCGCAGTAAGACATTTTTAAAAGTTTAAATTTTTTATTGAAGAGAACAATTACTTGTCAACTTTCTCTTTACATATTTTTAGCGCAAGTTGTACTATTTTTTCAATAGATTTTACGGGCAGATCTTTATTCATATCAAACAACATTATTTTCATTTTTGAGCGCTTTTCAACAATAAGCTCAGGATAATCAAAATATTTCCCATCTACAATTCCAAGATATGACTGTTTATATTTTTTATGAAACCATAAATAGCAAAACATTTTTTGTTTATAACAAAAGAATGGCATTCCGTATTTCAACTGGTTAGAAATGTTTTTGTCTTGCTTCAAAATAATTTCACGCAATGCAAGCAAACAACTTTTTACAGGTTCGTTTTGTTGCATATAAAAATTATCAATTTCTTTCATTGTTTGTTTCGCAAATATTTTCTTACAATATTCAATAATTAATTTGCTTCAATCAATTTTCATTGCACTTATCTTCGCTTTATGGCTAAAGAAATTGTTTTAAGCGGAATAAGGCCAACAGGTTTTTTGCATCTTGGAAATTATTTTGGCGCAGTAAAAAACTGGGTGCGCATGCAGGATGAATATGATTGTTATTTCTGCATTGTTGACTGGCATAGCTTAACCACACATCCTGATACAAAAGAATTACGACAACATGTACACAGGCTGTTGGGTGAATTAATTGCAGGCGGTCTCGACCCTGAAAAATCTGTTATTTATGTGCAAAGCGATGTGCCTGAAATTGCAGAATTGTACTTATATCTTAATACACTTGCTTACAAAGGGGAACTTGAAAAAACTGCAACTTTTAAGGAAAAAATACGGCAACAACCTGACAATAATAATGTAGGATTATTAACTTACCCTGTATTGCAGGCAGCTGATATTTTAGTGCATCGTGCCGTGAAAGTGCCTGTAGGTAAAGACCAGGAGCAACATCTTGAAATGGCAAGAAATTTTGCTGAGCGTTTTAATCATCGTTACGATGCAGTGCTGCCATTGCCTTATGCTTTTAATTATGGCGAAACGCTTACAAAAATTTTAAGTCTTGATGGCAATGGCAAGATGAGCAAGAGCGAAAATCAAATGGCGACAATTTATATTAATGATGATGATGAACTCATCAGCAAAAAAATAATGAAAGCAAAAACAGATAGCGGGCCAACTGAAAGAGGAATGCCAAAACCTGGTTATATTGAAAATCTTTTTACGCTTTTAAAAATTGTAAGTCATTATGATGTGGTAGCACAGTTTGAAAGTGATTATGAAAATTGCAGCATTCGTTATGGCGATATGAAAAGACAATTGGCAGAAGATATGATTGAATTTATTAAACCAATTCGTGAGAAAGCTGCATCTGTTGAAAACGATACAGCATATCTTACAAAAGTTATAAAGCAAGGCGCTGAAAAAGCAAGAGCTAACGCCGCAAAAACTTTACAGCTTGTGCGGCAGGCAATGGGATTAAATTATGTTTAAAGAGTAAAAAGGAATTAGGAATTTGTAATTGGTTTTACACAGTTTATATTTATAATTGCTAACTCAAAATATAAAAGCATAGAGTCTAACGGTTAATTTCAATTTGCATTTTTAAATTTTAAATCATCGCATGGCGAAACAAAAAAAACCAAAGCACATTGCCGTTGCAGGTAACATCGGTGCAGGAAAAACAACATTAACCGAATTGCTGAGCAAGCATTATAAATGGATTCCGCAGTTTGAAGATGTTGATCATAATCCCTACCTGATGGATTTTTATGAAGATATGCCGCGCTGGAGTTTTAACCTGCAGATTTATTTTTTAAACGGGCGATTAAACCAGTTACTCGATATACAAAACGGAACTGAAACTGTAATACAAGACAGAACAATTTATGAGGATGCACACATTTTCGCACCAAACCTGCATGATATGGGTTTAATGAATAAGCGTGACTATGATAATTATTTTAATTTTTTTAAAACGCTGCAATCAATGGTGCAGGCGCCGGACTTATTAATTTATTTAAAAGCATCTGTACCAACGCTGGTTGGACATATTCAAAAACGTGGCAGAGAGTATGAAGAAAACATTCGTCTTGATTATTTAAAAAAACTAAACGAACTCTATAACCGTTGGATTGAAAATTATAAACAGGGACCTGTGCTTGTAATTGATATTGACAAAAATAAATTTCCTGAAAACGAAGAAGACCTGGGTGATATAATAAGAAAAGTTGATTCCTTATTGTTTGGTTTATTTTAATTGTATAAATGTTTTTAAAAACTTTCACCCTTTTATCCTGCATTTGCATATGCGCAAAAATTTTTGCTCAAAGCAGTAATGAATCATTTTATGCGTTTAATGAAGATTGGTCTCCTGCAAAATCAATTGATAAAAGCACTTATTTTATGCACAAAATAAAAAAGAATGACACGGAATATGTGTGCAGGTATTATAACAAATTTGGACCAATGATTAAACAGGAATGTTATAAGGATGATGAACTATCAATACCGAATGGATTTTTTTGCTGGTATAATGAAAAAGGTAAAATAGATAGTTGCGGAAAAGTTTTAAATTTTAAAAAGGATGGAAGATGGTCTTATTTTTTGGGTGACAGTACAAAAGAAACTTACTACGATGAATATGATAATGGCAAGTTTGTAAAGCGTGATTCATATCATGCGCCAGATACTGCTCAGGAAATAAAAGATCCTTCGAAGAAAGAATCTGTATTTAAAAAAGGGAATAACTCATGGCTGAAATATGTGAGTGCCAATATAAAAACTCCTGACAGGTTTACGCAGATTTTTAAACCGGGAAAATATGTTGTTACTGTTTCATTCCTAATAAATAAATCAGGAAAAGTTGAGAATGTTTATTTGCTAAAATCTGTTGAATGGTCTGCGGACGCACAGGTATTAACAGTTGTTGAAAATTCACCTTTGTGGCAGCCCGCCATGCAGCTTGGCAAGCCTGTGTACTACAGGCAAAAAGAAGATATAACTTTCAGCGTTGAATATTAAGGTTGTTTGTCACCTGATTCATGAAATGATTTTTAGATGCCTGTAAAACTCAAACTAAATATTGATGATCTTGAAGATGATTTTTTCAGCAACAGCCGTTTGCTTGGTATTATGTCGCAATTGAAAAACTACCGTTTTTGCTTGCAGGTAAATGCTGAACTGAAATATGATTTTCGCCTGCAGAATGAAACAGAAATTCATCTTAAAAAAAAAGAACGTAATTATTTTTTCCCGGTTTACCGGTTTTGTGAAACAAGTTGCGATACTGAACATTATATTTATCACAACCAGTTTGAAGGTGAATACTTATTGCCTGAGTTTAAACATTTTGATTTTCTATGGCTGATAAAAGCTGAATTAATTCCGGAAGAAGATTTTATAACATTGCAGTATAACTTGAAATCAATTTCCGGTGTGCAATTGGTAACAGATTTAACTGAAAAAAAAATTAAGCATAAATCAAATTTAATTTTATGAACATACCACAAGGCTGGATTGAAAAGAATAATGCGCTGTACCGCAAAATAGAATTTAAAGATTTTACTGAAGCATTTGCATTTATGGTGCGTGTGGCTTTTGAAGCGCAATGCATGAACCATCATCCATCGTGGAGTAATACCTATAATAAAGTAGAGATAACTCTAAACACACACGATGCCGGTGATGTGGTTACAGATAAAGATGTAAAGCTTGCAGAGAAGATAAATACTTTATTGAAAGCCTGATTATTACTTAATAATCTCAGCATTATAACTACTTCCACAAGCGAACAATTGTTGTATCAAAACCGTACACTTAAGAAGCTCAATATTTTTATAAAGCCTTGCTTTTCAATAGATGTTGCAATTGGTATATCTTTCTGATATTTCGGGTAACTTAAAAAATTTAAACAAGGCATGATAGAACTGCAGCATCTTTCAAAATGGATTACGGTTGGCGGCGCCAAAACATATCTTTTAAAAGACATTAATCTTACCATTAGCCAGGGCGAATTCGTTTCGGTAATGGGTCCTTCAGGTTCAGGCAAATCAACGTTATTAAACGTTATTGGTATGCTGGATGAATTTAATGAAGGTGAATATATTTTTATGGGCGAAGCAGTGCATAAGCTGAAAGAGAAACATCGCTCACAATTATATAAACAATATATTGGTTTTGTTTTCCAGGCTTATCATTTAATTGATGAATTAACCGTATATGAAAATATTGAAACACCGCTTATATATCAAAACTCAAAAACATCTGAAAGAAAAGCAATTGTTGCTGATATACTTGACCGCTTTAATATAGTTGGTAAAAAAGATTTATTCCCAACACAGTTATCCGGCGGGCAACAGCAGTTGGTCGGTATTGCAAGAGCATTGGTGGCAAATCCAAGATTAATACTTGCAGATGAACCAACAGGAAATCTTAATTCAAAACAAGGCGAGGAAATAATGGAATTATTTAAAAAGCTTAATAATGAAGATGGTGTAACCATTATACAGGTAACGCATTCAGAGAAAAATGCAGAATATGGTTCACGTATTATTAATTTATTAGACGGAAGAATAGAATCTTAATGAATTGATCATGATAAAAAAATTTCTTACAGCAGCTGTTGCATTTTTATGTATGATGATAAAATTATCTGCACAAACAGATACATCAGCAGAAAAATTAACGCTGCAGCAATGCATACAAATAGCTTTAAAAAATAACGACCTGGTACAGCATGGAGAAATAACATCAGGCATTGCAAAAGCGAACTGGCAAGGCTCCAAAGGTTATATGATACCGACATTAAATGGTGATATTAATCATGGTATTAATAACGGCCGTAATATTGATCCATTCACAAACAGTTATGCGAATCAAGCCATAAATTTTGCCAACTACAGCCTTAATTCAAACCTTACTTTGTTTAATGCTTTTGCTATTCAAAATAATATCAGGTATAATAAATTAGCTTATGAAGCAAGCGGCTTTGAAGTGCAGAATACAAAAGATGCTATTGCATTACAGGTGATTCTGCAATATCTGCAGGTGCTGACTAATGAAGATTTACTTGCTGTATCAAAGCAGCAAAGCGACGTTTCTGCAAAACAGGTAGAGCGCTTAAATATTTTAAATGAAGAAGGCAGCATAAGTCCAAGCCAGTATTACGATTTAAAAGGTGAGTATGCCAATAACCAGTTGAATGTTGTAAATGCTGATAATAACCTTCAAACAGCAAATGTGGCGTTAGCGCAATTGCTTAATTTGCCTTATGATAAAAACCGCGATGTAGAGCGGTTAACTTTAGCTGATATAACTGAAAATACACAAAGCAATTCTGATTCAATTTACGAAGCAGCACTTAGAAATCTTGCAATAGTTAAGGCTGCAGAATTGCGTAACCGCAGTGCTATTTATGGTGTGAAAACATATCGCTCGCAACGCTATCCGAGTTTATATTTTAGCGGCGGATTATTTACAAATTATTCAAGCAATGCTACTAACCAGGTTTTTGTAAACTCAACTGATGTGCAAACAAGTGGTTATGTTTTAAATGGCACAGATAAGTTGCCGGTTTTTGTGCAGCAAGATAATTACAGCATCAGCAAAATAAATTATGGTGACCAATTTTCGAACAACTTCAACAGCACCTTCAGTATTGGAATAAGCATTCCTTTATTAAATAACTTAAGAAATAAAACACAAATTAGAACCGCGTTGCTGCAGCAAAAAGATGCAGAAATAACTTTAAATGCAACAAAGGTTCAGTTACAGCAAAATGTAGAACGGGCTTATGTAAATGTAGTATCTGCCAAAAACCGTTTTGATGTTTTAACGGAACAGGTAAATGCATTTAAAGAATCTTTTCGTGAAGCGGAAATAAAGTTTAATGCCGGTGCAATAACTTCTGTTGATTATCTCGTAGTAAAAAATAATCTTGACCAGGCAAACCTGAATCTTATCATTGCAAAATACGATTATGTATTACGCTCAATGGTACTTGATTATTACAGCGGCAAGCTCACTTTCTGATATATTGTAGAAAAAATTTCCATTTATATTTCGTTGTTTTATTGCTGTATTGTTCTTAAAAGCAATAATGGCACAGCTTTGGCAAAGTATTTATTGATTAAGAAAGCACTAAGTTTTTTTTAGATCCTGAGTAATGGTACGGGCTATTTCAATAGCCCGTTTTCCATTTTTATAAGTGGAACAATGTTTGAATATAAGTACTCATACAGCCAGCTGCATCTCAAATAATTCAGCAGGTTTTGTATAATTAAAATATAACATTATGAAATGGACCATAAAAATTTTCGAGCAACTCATACCAACCGCGATGAATTTTATGTGAATTCCATGTGACAATAAAAAAATAAAAATATACACATGAAAACAGCCAAATTATTTTTTTCATCACTATTAAGTATTTCAATTATTACAGCCTGCAATAATTCAACAGCCAGCAATGATTCTGCTGTAGCTGATACAACAGGAAACAACCCAACTACAGATGCAATGGATTATCATCCTGATCAGCGTCAGCAAATTCCAACACCTGATTCTTCAAATACTATTGGTACAGATACTATCAATGGCTCAGCATCTACACCAAATACAGGAACACAAAAATCTTATAATGATAAAAAAGGCAGTAAAGATTCTACTAAATAAAAAAGTTTTTTTGTTTATCATAAGTAAAGGAGTTGCGCAGTGCAGCTCCTTTTTCAATCATACAATAAAAAAGCCGCTCCGAAAAGCGGCTTAAATAAACTCATTATGCATTACTCATCACTCATTCCTTCACCATAGGCATTGAATAAGTTTCTTTATCAGTTTTTACACGTACAACATAAGAGCCTTTTGCAAGTGCTGAAGTATGTATAAATATTTGTTGTGTTCCCTGGGTTAAAGTGCCTTTATCTGAACTAATTACAATTTTTCCATCCCGGCTTATCACCTGCAAACTTACTTTGGAAGAAGCTGTTAAATTTAATTCAACTGTTGCAATATCTTTTACAGGATTAGGATATAACCTCCAGGCGCCTGTATTTTTTAAATCGAGCTTTAGTATGGATGAAGTTGATTCTTTACCATCAATATCAACTTGTTTAATACGATAATAAGTTGTGGTGGCAAGAATATCTTTTACAGTAATATCTGTGTAAGTGTAATTTGTGAGTTGTGATGAATTGCCAACACCATTTACAAAACCAATACTTGAAAAGTTTCTTCCATCTTTACTGCGCTCCACATAAAAACCTTTATTGTTACTTTCTGTTGCAGTGCTCCAGTTTAAATAAGCTTTATTATCTTTTATAAAACCGCCAAAATTTAAAATGTTTACAGGCAGTACATTGCATACTGATAATGAATTACGCAAGTAAGGGAAAATATATAATGTAAGATCAAGTGAATCTCCACCATCAGCATTTCTCCAAAAGTGCGGAAGCGGAAACCATTGCGGGGTGCCATTAACTCTTGTTAATTGAAATCCGGCATTGGTTGTAGCATGATTATCTGTTGCAACAATTGCAATAGAATCTTTTACAGGAAAATACCATGAAAAATTGCTGTGATCAACTGATACGTAAAACTTTTTTGATGCAGGAACTGCCAATGGTGTAGCTAAAAGAAACTCTGTAAGTTTTCCCTGCGCAACATCCTCGCTAACTTTTGATAAAGAAATTTTTACTGAATCTAAAGTCGCTCCGGGTGTTCCGCCATTATCATCATAAATTTTAAAGACGATATTTTTAGTAAGATTTTCAGGAGTGTTTGTATTGGCAAATGCAAAATCAACAAGACCACCGGTTATATAATTATAATCTGAGCCTGAAACATCAAAATAATTTGCATCTTCAAGTATTACTGCATTTTTTGTAGCCTTCAGGTTATTTGTGCCTACCACCGAGCCGCCACCGCGGTATTTATAATAATAAGCCTGCCAACTGTTAGCTGCATACGCATTCAATGTATCACAGGAACCATTAGGCGCACTAAAGCCGGAAACATTTGTATAGGTTTGAGGGACAACCTGCTTTAATTCTACGTGTTGTGCTTTAAGGTTAAGGGTATAAAGTAATGTTACTAAAAGAATAAAATTTTTGCTCATAAACGTTTTTTTAGTTATAGGATGGCGTGAAATTATCTATCTTATTTGGAATTATTTGTTTTTTCTGCTGACAATTTTTCGCTCTATTTGCGGCTGGCAAAAAATTTGACCATTAGAGTATCTACATTTTAA
>JGI24806J26614_1000196_pt1 | contig 15336 bp, 12 predicted proteins | sample Kansoi200umMDA_FD_26614 | JGI IMG/M metagenome (IMG submission 26614)
GGCGAAATCGCGGATCCAGCACAATGTATCGGGAGCAATAGGGGTATCTTTCTTTAGAATGAATTTAGACCTTGGCTTGCCGGCATTCTCTCTTTTGGCAGCTTCTTTCAGGTCAAATATTTCAGAGTGGTAGATAAGTTTGGAAGCGTCGATCTCTTTTTTACCATTGATCCTGTCTTCAGGAGTCAAAATAAGATCTGTGTTACCTAGCTGTTCGATTGATTTGGGGTCACTCCATTTAAAAGTCTTCATCTTGGTTTGATCCACATATTCAACTCCATCAGCTCCGGCTTTTACAAAACCCAGTTTGCGGGCGGCCACCGAATCACGAACCCATGTCAGGAACTGGCGGTATTCGTTGTTGGTGATCTCAGTCGCATCCATCCAGAATCCACTAATAGAAACCGACCGGTTCCTTGCACTAAATGCATAAGCAGGATCCTCATCGCTGGGTCCCATATGGAAAGTACCCTGGGGAACATAGACCATTCCCAGCGGGCGGGGTAATACATATTTATTGGAGGGGGCAATACCGTGCACCTGGCCATCATTTGGCAGGCTACCGCCTTTTCCTTTCCCGTCTTTTTTTCCCAGGATTCCACAACTCGCCAGCATTATCATGCAGGAGGCTGAAACTAGGGTATAATAAAGGTTTCTCATTTTCATACACTTATTAAAGGGTATTGGGCAAATATAATGTTTTGCGTAAATCTCCGACACAAGGTTATCATTTATTTTTTACTAAGTCAAGCGATAAATCCAAGGTAAAATTTCAAACGGAAGCCGGGTCTGATTTATTGTATTAACTCAAAATTAATTAGTGGTTTTTAGGGCTGTTTATCAGTGACATAAGGTCTTTTACTGAAAATACGGGCTGAAGGCAGGAATAATTACGACAGAGAAAAACTGCCAAAAGAGAGAATGCCGGCAAGCCAAGGTCTAAATTCATTCTAAAGAAAGATACCCCTATTGCTCCCGATACATTGTGCTGGATCCGCGATTTCGCCTACTCGTACAATGAGCCGATGACCAAAAGATATTTCTCACACCCGGCTTTCGGTAACTACCCTGTTGTGGGTGTGAACTGGAAGCAGGCAAGTGCTTTTTGCGAGTGGAGAACACATTATCTCAACGCTTATCTTGATGGTAAGAAAAGAGCACAGGAATCTGATTTCCGCTTACCAACAGAAGCACAATGGGAATACGCAGCCCGAGGCGGACGTTCTCAATCGATGTTCCCCTGGGGTAACTATTACCTCCGTAACAAGAAAGGATGCCTGATGGCCAACTTCAAACCTGGTCGCGGTAACTATCCTGAAGATGGAGGTTTCTATACCGTTCGTGCTGATGCTTACTGGCCGAATGATTATGGTCTTTATTGCATGTCAGGAAATGTTGCGGAATGGACTTCTTCTATCTATTATGAAGGACGTAATAATTTCCAGCATGATATGAACCCTGATGTTCGCTGGAATGCAAAAGATGATGATCCCCCACTTATGAAGAGGAAAATAATCCGTGGCGGTAGCTGGAAAGATGTGGGCTATTACCTGCAAACTGGTACAAGTACTTACGAGTACCAGGATACAACCAAATCTTACATTGGCTTCCGTTGTGTGATTGATTTACCTGCAGCGCCTCAAAAAGGTCGTCGCAAATAAAAACTAAAAGCTTAATTCGCATTTCAAAATATTTGAGAGGGCAGTAAAAATGATCTGTCCTCTCTTTTTTCCCAATAATTATTCTAAAAAAACAAACCACTAAAAAAATCCAATTATGGCAGCAGCAATTCCATCAAAGGTTAGTAAATGGGTAGATGTAGGCGTTTCTTTTGGCGCAGCATTAGTTATCTGGGGCGCTCTCAGAAAAATTACCCATGCCGCAGACGCTGACACATGGCTCTGGATCGGGTTGACGACAGAGGCCGTGATCTTTACATTGTATGGTGTTCTTTATGCAGTATATCCTCCAATCAAAGACGCCAGTCATGATGAAGAGCAATTCTCAGTAGCTGGTGAAAAAACAAGAGCTGCTTTTGCTTCTATGGATAAAATGCTGGTTGAATCTGATATTACTCCTGACACCATGAAAAGACTGGGTGAAGGATTTAAGACATTGAATACAACAGTTACCGGCCTTGGTGGTATCACTGATACGGTTAAAGCTACCGGGGATTTCGCTGCCAAGACAAGAGAGGTTACTGGTACACTTGATAAAGTAAAAGACGCTTATACAACAGCGGCTTCTTCTGTTGGTGCATTTAATACCGCGACAGAAGGTGCTAAAATGTTCCATGACCAGATCCAGGTTCTTACAAAGAATCTTTCTTCACTGAACACTATTTATGAACTGGAATTGCAGGAAAGCAATAACCACCTGAAAGCATTGAATGCTTTCTATGGTAAACTTTCTGAAACTTCAGCTTCTATGTTGAACAGTGCAGAAGATGCTAAAAAGGTTCAAGACCAGATTGGACATTTGGCAACCAACCTCGGCCGCCTGAATAGTATTTATGGTAATATGCTTACCGCAATGCAGGGTCGCAGCTAAAACTAACAATTATCTGTATCCTGAAAAGTCACTATTACCTAATTAAAAACCACTAATCTTCATGTCTTTACCTAAAGAACCGCGGCAGAAGATGATCAATATTATGTATCTGGTGCTAACAGCGCTGTTAGCGCTGAACGTATCATCAGAGATCCTCAATGCCTTCAAAATAGTTAACACGAGTCTCGAGACCAGTAATAAGCAGGTTAATTTTTCAACCGAGACCATCATGAAATCTCTACAGGACAAAAGCACTGATGCCCAGACAAGGGAAAGAGCTTTACCCTGGTTAGAAAGAGCAAACAAAGTGGTAGCATCTTCCAAGCAAGTCTATGATTATATCGAAGGCTTGAAGAATAAGATCCTAACACTGGCAGGCGGAAAAGTTGGCGATCCAACTGCGCATTTCAAAGAAGATAACCTTGATATCGCTACTAAAATGATGATCAAGGATGGAGAGGGTAAGAAATTATTAGCTGCCCTTACCAAATTCAAAACAGATGTTTTGAATGTTGATCCCGAGATCAAGACTGAATTTGAAAAATCACTCAATATTGACCTGGGTGTGCCAAAAGGCCGCGATGGAAAAACAAGAGAGTGGGAAGTTGCTTATTTCCACATGGTTCCTACCGTAGCCGGTATCACCATCCTGAGCAAGTTTCAAAATGATATTAAAACCGCTGAGAACAAGGTGGTTACCTTCTGCCACACTAAAGTGGGAGAAGTGAAAGTGATCTTCGATACCTATACGGCTATTGTTGGTCAGAACTCTAATTACCTCATGCCTGGCCAGGAACTTGAAATAAAAGCCGGGGTGGGAGCGTTTAGTAAAGCAGCGCAGCCTAGCATCAGTATTGGTGGATCCAGCGTTCCAATTGGTGACGAAGGATATGCCTTGTACAAGGGCCAGGCAGGTGGTGTAGGAAATCATACTGTTCCTGTTCGTATCAGCTTCTTTAACCAGACAACTGGTAAAGATGATGTAAGGGAAGTAAATGTTGAGTATACGGTTGGTTCAGCTAACGCATCGATCGCGCTTGATAAAATGAACGTTCTTTATATAGGGGTTGATAATCCGGTTACAATTGCTGCAAGCGGCGGCGGTGATGATAAGGTTGTTGCTTCGATCAACAACGGTAGTTTATCTAAAGTTGGCCCGGGTAAATATATTGCCCGTGTGAACGCAGTAAACGATAATACTATCATCAGCGTATCGGTTGATGGCAAAGTAGCAGGAACTGCTCAATTCAGGGTTCGTACCATTCCACAAGCCCAGGCTTATGTGGGAGGACAACCTAGTGGAGCAAACATCGCAGCCGGTGCCTTTAAAGCTCAGGGTGGTGTTGGAGCAGGTATCAAAGATTTCCCGTTTGAACTGTCTTATGACGTGGTGAGCTTTACGTTTACCTGCGATACAGATGACGGTGATATTGTTTCTGTTCCTTCAAGTGGCGCTGCTTTCGCAGGTGCTGTCCGGAACGCGATCAATGCAAACGTGAGTGCAGGAAAAATGGTTACGATTGATAATATCAGGGTGAAAGGTCCGGATGGACGTACCAGTCCAGCGCCTTCCCTGCTTTATTATATTAAATAAATATTTATGAATAGGAATATTTTCAAAATCGGTTTTTGTGTTTTGCTTACAGGATTCCTGGTAAGTGAAGTAGCGGCTCAGCGTACCCCGAGGAGAAGGACGACGACACCGACTACGACTAATCCTAATCCAACGGATCCCACTACCAATCCTACACAGCAGAATAATAATAATTCACAGCCTTCTGGCTATGACCCTTATGCAAATATTCCGATCCGAATAGATTCAGCGGGTATGTCTGATACAGGCCTACAGAAATCGCTTAGGAATGATAATGCCTTCGATAAAAGTAGCCTGACAGCAAGAACTCCATTACCGTATGAGCATCTCCGTTGGGATGATGCCTTGTTTGCGGAAAAAGTATGGAGAGAGTTGGACCTGCGTGAAAAAATGAACCAGACCTTCCGTTACGATGCTAAAGATGATAATGGCAGCCAGTTGTTCATAAATATGTTGTTGAAAGCAGTGAACACTGGAGAAGTTACAGCCTTCACAGATGATCGTTTTACTACCCCGATGACCCTGGGAAGCATTCAGCAATTAACCGTTGGAAAAGCAGATACGGTTCCTGAATATGATATTAAAGATATCAGTAAGATCATAGGTTATGTTGTTACCAGGGCCAGCTTCGATGCAAAATCCGTGATCAAGCTTCGTATCAAAGAAGAATGGGTATTTGATCGCGAGTCAAGCCGCATGTTTGTCCGTATTCTTGGAATCGCCCCTCTTAAGACAGAATTTTTCCCCAATGGACAGGAAAGAGGTAACTCGGTCATGTTCTGGGTCTATTATCCTGATCTCCGCCCTACTTTGGCCAAGTTCGAGGTTTATAACCCTAAGAACATGGGACAGAGCCGGATGACCTGGGAGGAATTATTCGAAAGCAGGATGTTTGCCAGCTATATAACCAAATCAACCATGGATAATGCTGCGAATAAGACCATTAAGCAGTATTTAAAGGATCCGATCCTGGCGCTTTTGGAAGGCGACAATATCAAGGAAAAGATTTTCAATTTTGAACAGGATCTCTGGTCGTATTAATACGTTAGAGTTATTTATAATGAGCTTTAAAAGTCCCGCTAAAGGCGGGACTTTTTTATTGCTAACTAATTCAGGGAGAATGAAAAAAAAACTTTCGAAAATCGTAAAAGTCCTATAGGAAAATCGGATTTATGTTGTATTTTCGTCTCGGTTTTTCATAGGATATTGGATTTTAAAAACGGGGCTGAATTTCTATTCTGGCCCCATTTTTTTTGCCCACCCCCCAACCCCCTAAAGGGGGAGTTAGAGTCTTCTACCTGAAACTTGAATATTGATTGTTGAATTTTGAGTCTTTTCTTCAGCGGTCCTTAAAATAACTCACCACTACTCTTGCTCTCGTAATTCCAATAACTTTTCCAATTTCAATCTCCCCTTTCCCTTCCCTAATCACCTCACGAATATTCTTAACCGATTTAAAGGATTTTAATAAAGCATCTGCAGTTGCTTTCCCAATTCCAGGTATATCCTCCAATTCATTCTTAAAAGTACCCTTGCTTCGTTTGAGGCGATGGAAATTGATACCGAAACGATGGACCTCATCCCGTATACGACGGATCAGTTTTAAGCTTTCACTATTGTAGGGAAGTTTTAATGACTCCTGGTCGCCCGCAAAAAATATTTCTTCTTCATTTTTGGCCAGGCCGATAAGTGTAAACTGGTTTCCTAGTCCCAGGTCGTCTACGGCTTGTTTTGCGGCACTTAGCTGCCCTTTACCTCCATCTATGATCACGAGTTGAGGAAAAGGCTGCTCTTCTTCTTTAAGCCTCTTATAGCGACGGCTGACCGCTTCATTCATCGTAGCAAAATCATCAATGCCCTTCACCGTTTTTACATTGAAATGCCTGTAGTCTTTTTTGCTTGGCACTCCATCTTTAAAACATACCATGGCCGATACAGGATAGGAACCCTGGAAATTGGAATTATCAAAACATTCGATATGGACCGGCAATTCCTGCAGTTGAAGATCATCCCTTAGATTTTCTAACAACTGTAATTTGTCTTTGCTCTTGGTATTTAATTGTAGCCTTTCCTTATTCTTGATCTCTTCGATAAAATGCTGCACATTTTTCTCTGACAATTCGATCAGTTTTTTCCGGTCACCCCCTTTAGGTACCGTAACCTTGATCTCGGGTTGGGGGAACTCAACCTGGAAAGGAACAACGATCTCCTGGGCATCACTGTTGAATATAGATCTTAACTGTGCTACTGAAAAAGCCAGGATCTCTTCTGTTGATTCATCCAGATGTGTTTCAACCCTGTTCGTATGCGTCTGGATGATCGATCCATTCCGGACCATGAGAAAATTCACCCAGGCCAGTTCACCTTCCTTCAAAATAGAAAATACATCCATATTGGTGGAATTACTCCTGGAGACAACAGACCGGGCCTGGTAATTTTCGAGGAAATCAATTTTCTTCTTGACCAGGGAGGCCTTTTCATATTCGAGGTTGGTAGCAAATCCTTTCATTTCTTCTTTGAAATGACGGATCACGGGAGCCAAATTTCCCCGCAAGAGGTTTTTCAATTGCCGCAGGTTCTCTTCGTAATCGGCCAGGGTTTGCAGGCCTTCACAAGGTCCTTTGCAATTCCCAAGATGATATTCAAGACAGACCTTGAATTTCCCTTTCTTAATATTCGAGTCGGTAAGATTGAGTGAGCAATTCCTGAGTTGGATAGTTTGCTTGATGAATTCCATCAGCTCCCTGACCTTTTTCACCGATGTATACGGACCCAGGTATTCTGAACCGTCTTCGATCTTTCTCCGGGTTAGAAATACACGGGGGAAAGGTTCATTCTTGATGACAATGAAAGGATAACTTTTATCATCTTTTAAATTGATATTGAACCGTGGCTGGAATTGTTTGATCAATGAATTCTCCAGGAGAAAAGCATCCTGTTCTGAATTGACGATAGTGAAATCTATACGGGCAATCCGGTGAACCAGTTCATGTGTTTTATAGTTTACCAGTGTTTTGGTAAAATAGGATCCTACCCGTTTTCGCAGGTGCTTGGCCTTACCGACATATAATAATTCATCCTTGCTGTCGTAATATTTATAGATACCCGGCTGTTTGGGTATTGTGGAAGCGATATGTTGGAATTCGGCCGATGTCATTGATAAGGATCCTCATTCCAAATCACCCTGGTAGTTTTGGTGATCTCTGGTTTACCTGGTTTTTGGCTGATGGTGACAACCTGGAAGCTTTTGTTGACCTGCCAAAGCATTTTCTTTTGAAGGAAACTATCCCTGTTGCTGATCTCACGCACGATAATAATATTATTGATCCTGGCCTCCTGGCCGGGAACTGGGGTTGCGAGGATCTCCTGTTTCTTAAATTCTTCTTTATCGGGATCTACCGGCGTATAGGTTATGATCACCCGGTTTAGCATTTCATCATGCACAGCCGGTTCTTCCACCCATTTTTTCGAAACTTTTTTATCAGATAGATCAGGAGCCTCAAGAAATTCTTTTGAGATGGCTGCAAACTGTTCCCGGGGAATATAGCTTGTATCCTGGTGAAGCGAATCGGTGTATTCGATCTTTACAATGGAATAGAGTGATGTATCAACATGGGCCACATCTTTCCGGATCAGCGAAAGGATGGAGATAAATTGTTTATCATTTTTGGCCTCTTTGGATTTACAGGAGGATATAACAATAACCAATAATATAAAGCCTGGTATTCTGTTTATCATCCTGTAAAATTAATGAGGAAATCGATCGCAGACTTTAAGGACTTGAAAGGACTGGAACATCGTCTGACGGTCTCCGTCCGACGATTGATTTAATGGTCAGACCGAGACGGTGGGACCAAGTCCTATCAAGTCTGCGATCGTATTTTAAATTAAAAATCCCCCCGCCAAGGCGGAGGGATCTTCATTGCAGTTAGTGTCGGGCGATCTTATTTGAGCATTATGCCCATTTTTAAACCAAAATCAAATAAATGTTCCTGTATCGGGTACTTCTCCTGGAAACTCGATTTCATTTGATAACGAACCTGGGGTCCAACTCTCCAGCGCATATGGCCGGTTGAAACACCAGCGAACATTTCAAATCCTGCATTCATATTCCATTTGCGGGAAAGTCGTGAAGGTACTTCCGCGTAATTCTTATAATCTGTAGAGATCAGGTAGGCATCATTACTCAACATATAGGTCGGTTGTGCTGTAGCCGCAATCCCGAAATAATTTTTACGATTACCGGCAAGTCTTATTTCAAGACCGACAGGTGCCGATGCTGAGAAATAAAGATTGTGTAACCAGTTCTCTTTGCTATCTGTTCCTACATTCCGGTAATTGGAAAGAGCGGAGAAAGTATTAGTTCCACCCGCTGCTGTACTTAATGCAATGGTGGTCATCTCCGGCGTATGGTCATAGGCCCTGATATCATATTTACTTACGTTGAACTGTAAACCGCCAATTACACGAACCCGGCGATTGATCGGAAGACCTGCTGTAAAACCTAATTGTAGCCCAATATCAGGTTTATGCGTTACAACAGTATTTACATCTGCCGCATAGGAAGCATTGGCAACAGGAAGGCTCGCACTGCGGGCTGCTTCGACAACAGGCTTATCTTCTTTTAATTCACGGTAACTAACTGTTGGGGTGATAAATGCTTCAATCGAGATCTTATTTTTCTTACGGATATATTTATATGAGTTGATTACACTTTCTATAGTGAACGGAATCGGGCTGGAATATTCTTTATCCTTTTGATCTTTTTCTTCTACTGCCGGAAGCTCGGGTTGACTATCGGCCAGGACCGGTGCAGCAGGTTCAGTATTTATGGCAACCACCACAGGGACCGGGTTTTCCTTTGGAGCCAGGGTCCGCCTTGGGGTTGTGGAAGATTTAATTACAGGGTAGTCTATCGTATTCTCGATCAGGAAATTCGCAACCGCATTATCAGTTACCGGGTTTACAGAAGCAATTGATGAACTGGTAACAGGGCTGACAGGCTCATGCATTACATAATCATCGAGGAAGATCTCATGGTCGAACTCGGTAACAGCACTAATAAATGAGGTCCTGGTATCTGTTGCCCTTGGCGTAATAACCACGGGAACTGTTGCTTTTTGTTCCTGGGGTTGTTGAAGCTGGATGGCCGAAACAGGAGGCAGGCTGCTAACGATAGGCCTGTTCTTACTTGAATTGGTCAACATAACCCAGCTAACCACACCTGTAGTAAGGATCAGCAGGCTAAGCCCGATACCGTACCACCGGTTGCGGGTGTGTAACGTATTATTTATACCCTTCCAAACCTTATCGGATGGAAACATCCGGTACTGGTCGGCATTTTGTTTTATAAAACGCTCAAAGTCCTGGTTATCGAATCGATTCTCCATTAGCGTTGGCCAACAGCGGCAAGCCAATCTGGCTGTTGTTTGGGTTTTTGTAATATTTTTTTCCGAATAAGAATATCCTCCAGCATTGCTTTTGCCCTTGTGTACTGGCTGCGGCTTGTACTTTCCTCCACATCCAGCATATTGGCAATCTCCCTGTGACTATATCCTTCCACTGCATAAAGGTTCAAAACTGTCCGGTATCCAATTGGTAACAACCTGATACATTCAACCACCTGCTTGGCCTGGATAATGGCCGGCACACTTTCCTCTCTTACCTGTACACCCGTGGCATGAATGATATCTACACTTTCATTGAACTTCTTGTTCTTTTTCAGGATGTTGATACAGGTATGGACGATGATCCTCCTGATCCAGCCCTCAAAAGCACCCCGGCTCTCAAACGTGTGCATCTGTAAAAAGACCTTTATAAAACCCTCCTGCAACATATCCTCGGCATCCTCTCGGTTATGAGCAAAACGATAACAAACAGCCAGCATTTTGGGGCTGTACCTGTTGTACAGTTCCCTTTGGGCGGTGGTATCGTTATTCAAACAACCTTTTATAATGGCTTCCTCGGTCATAGTTTCCCCTGGTTGCCCGTAATTTAGACAATTTTCGCCATCGTATGCTGCACCAGTTTGTAAAATTTTGATAAGGGGAAAATACGTTTAGAAATAAAAAACAGCCCAATAGGGCTGCTTTTCATCAAACGGGCAGAGCCCTCTACCGTAAATTATATTTAAGATTCAATCCACCAAAAATCACAGCATTTTTTTGAGCTGCGACATAGGCATCGGTTAACTGGTTTACAAAGATCATGATCGGATACTGCTTGCCTGTAATATTATTGATTCCCAGGAACAGATCCAGGTCAAAACGGCTGGAAACCGCCTTTTGAAACCCGATTTTCGTGTTGAACAAATGATATTTGGATGCAATATTTACCCCGTCCGATGTAATAGGCAGAGGGCCTTTATAGTTATGGATAAAATTCAAGTATAAACCGGGCCGAGTAACGATATCAAATCCCGAATTAAAAACAAATTTCGCAACCCCTCCAACAGCTTTATTGCTGTAATCTACCGTCGTAATATTGGCGGTTGTGGTCCCGGTCTGGAATTTAAAATTATCACCATAAGTAAAATCAGAATATGCAAAATTTACAAAGGGGGTAAATGAAAGGACGAATTTATCGGCAGACTGGATGACTGCGTATTTGACAAGTGCCTCGATCCCTTTATGATCCTGGTCTCCACCATTTACAACATAGGAGTAGGCGGTTGTTGTACTATTCAATTGAACAGCTACGGCTGTCATCTTATGATTGAATTTTGTATGGAACAAAGCTAATTGGTAATTAAACCTGTTATTCAACAGTACGCCTTTGCTTCCGATCTCAAATTGATTGGCTGATTCAGGTTCCAATAGGCCGTTGATCCTTCCTGTTGCCGGGGTACCAGGGGTGGTCACCACGGGAGTAATAATATAAAAATAAGAACTAACAGGAGGCTTATATCCACGGCTAAAACTTCCATATACAGAGATGCCTCTATTAAAAACCTTATTAATTGCTACATGAGGAGAAACCATATGTTTATAGGTAGTATCAAAATGAGATGGCTTGGTCGCGGTTTCGGAATTAAAACGATCATCCAGGATTATTTTTTGATTACTCATACCAATTCCTGCCGTGACGGACAGTCCTTTTTCCAAAGCAACTGTCCATTCTGTAAATAGTGAAGTGGTTCCCGCGAGTACAGCCGTATTGGAAGTGATCGCATTGATAACCCAATAGGGGTTTCCCACTGTCCAGGTTCCTGTACTCAGGTCCTGGGGGTTTTGTTTCATACTATAACCAATAGTCTGGCCATTTTGTCTTTGTGTTTCTATTCCCGTGATACCACTTAAGACGGTAGCCTGGCCCAGTGTAAACTTTGTATCAAACACGGAACGCAAACCATAATTGATAGTACTCTTGTCGGTCCACCCGCCACCTGAACTGGCATCACTGTTGAAACCAGTTCCAAAAATAGAAGTACTATTAGTTATGTTTTTGTTGAAGCTATAACTATGTCCAAAACCTCCGCGGAATGTAGTAACATGGCTATGCCCATTTCGTTTAATGTATTCTATGTTTCCAAAATAATCCTTCGCAGCCCATTGAGCAATTGTCAGTTCGCCTGTTCTTTGATCATAACTATTGCTGTATCCGAAATAAGAAGTGATGGATTGCCGCTCATTTGGCTGGAAATCACCAGCAACATTTACATAATCTTTAGATGAAGCATTATGGTAAGTAGCCCCATCAGATTTTTGATGGCCATAATTTACCAGAACAGAAGCCCTATCGGTTCCCATCTGGAAATGTGTAGTATAACGCTGCAACCCGTAATTACCTATCATAATATCCTGCCCGATGGAGGTTTTACCTTTTTCCGGTTTGATCGTTTTCAGGTTAACCGCACCTGCGATAGCTAAACCGTATAAGGCTCCTGCCGGTCCTTTTACCACTTCCACATTGCCTATAGATCCATAATCAATATCATCAAGGGTTGTGATGCCTTCTGCATCTGTAACGGGCATTCCATTTAAATAAACCTTATAGCCCTGGCCATCAAAATTGCTGCTAATTCCCCTGGTCCCCCTGGAACCATTTCCGTACCCACGGATATTGAATTGCTGACCACCTGAAAAACTTCTTCTGTTCATCGTAACACCTGGAACATTCCCATTGATTGCATCGTCAAGGAAAAGGCCGGTGCCCCTTTTTAATTCTGTTTTGCCAAGCTTGGTTATAGAAACAGGTTGGTATAGCAAAGACTTATTCTGACTGGAGGTAGCGGAGATCTCAACGTTATCCAATGTGTTATCAGCTGTTCTCAAATGGATAGTTAAGTTATCACCACAATTGGCTTTTATTTTTTGCGTTCCATATCCAATAAATGAAACAGAAATGATTGCCTGGCCATTGCAGGGAAATGAAAATGCGCCCGAATTATCTGTGGTAGCAAGATTTTTACCCGCTACGGAAATCGTGGCCTTGTAAAGCGGGCTGCCCGTGGTTTCATCGGAGACTTTTCCTTTAATACTATTTTGTGCAGATGCTGTATACATACAGAACAGCATTGCACAGAAAAGTGCAATTTTTTTCATGATATTTTTTTGTGATTAAGAATGAATAACCGTCAGTAGCATACCTGGTCAGGACCGGGGTGGGGGCGAAAGGACGGCAGGTTGATGACTAATAATGTTATCATCAAATTCAGCGAAGCTGTTTTTACATGGACGATTGTTCCTGGCATTTTCAGGGGAGGAAGTTTCGGTATAATTAAACAACTGGAAAAAACCAGCGATCAATTTATTTCCACCTGCATTCTGTTTTTGCTGCTGATTGATAAGGTCCTTTACAAGCGCCGTTTCTTCCTCATCAAATAACCCAGTCAGGATATACCTATCAGCTTCGCGCCTGAACGATTTTATATCAAACATTCTTCCCCCTATCCAGGCCTCTTTACCTTCTTCAGCCCAGTTGATATCACCGGTCCTCACAGAAATGGTTTGAAAAATCTCTTTTTCCATTCTTTCTTCCATCCGCTTCCTGGCCGCCTTTTGTTCTGCAGCCTGGATAAAAAAATACAGGTAGGGAGTTGCCGTCAGCAATAGAAGCAGGATCGTAATTGTTTTGGTCAGGCTGATTTTCACCATTGAACTTGAGGCTCAAAGTTAAGGTCATTTCAGCCTTAACTTTTCTTCCTGATCAGGCTATCAATGGGGTATTTCGCCTTCATGGTATCCATTACGGATTCTGCCCAGGCGGTGAGTTTGGCTTTTTCGTCAGCAGTGAGGATGGCATCTTTATGGATCCAGGTATAAGATTTTAATGGCATTTTTCCCTCTTTTACCATTTCAATAGTTTCCTCCATTTTATGGTATTGATAGCGCAGGGACCTGTTGGTATATTCATCAAAATTTATTCCTTTCTTACCATCTTTGATATGATCGTTCAGCCACCAATGTACCGGTTGAATTTTAGCATACCAGGGATAACGTGTATTGTTGGAATGGCAATCATTACAGGCTTTAGCCAATATCGTTTTTACATCTGCAGGTATGGCGAATGAATTCCCCACCGCATTGGGTTGTGCTCCTTCAGCCTTATTCTTTTTTGGGTGTATAAATTGAATTACTATAAATGCGATCAGTAATACGGTCATTATTTTTTTGAACATAGTCAAGTATTTGTTTATCAATTTGCGATCAAAATATCCCCCGTCATTTCCGCCGGGATCGGTATTCCCATAATGGTTAGAATGGTAGGTGCAATATCGGCAAGCTTTCCAGGCTTAACGATTCCCTTCCATTCTTTGTCAATAATAAAAAATGGTACGGGGTTAAGTGTATGTGCTGTATTTGGCGAGCCGTCTTCATTGATCATATAATCGGAATTGCCATGATCAGCGGTTAGAAAAATTGTATAATCATTTTCCAGTGCGGTAGTAACGACCTGCTCCACGCATTTATCTACTGTTTCGGCAGCCTTAACTGCGGCGGAGAAAACACCGGTATGACCAACCATATCAGTATTGGCAAAATTCAGGCAGATAAAATCCGCACTGCGATTTTTTAATTCCGGCAATAACGCTGCCGTTAATTCATAAGCACTCATCTCCGGTTGAAGGTCATAGGTAGCTACTTTTGGCGAAGGGATCATGATCCGGGATTCTCCTGTAAATGGCTGCTCCCGGCCTCCACTAAAGAAAAAAGTTACATGCGGATATTTTTCTGTTTCCGCAATGCGGATCTGCTTCAACCCATTTTGCTCCATGATCTCACCCAGCGTATTGTTTAGATTATCTGTCTCGAATATGACATGAACATTCTTATAGCTATGGTCATATTCGGTCATGGTTGTAAAATGTAGGTTTAATGGGCGCATATTGTATTCCGGAATCGGTACCTGGGTAAGAACCTGTGTGATCTCCCGGCAGCGATCGGTGCGGAAATTAAAACAGAGGACCACATCATTCTCCGCGATCTTGACAAGAGGTTGTTGTCCCTCGTCGAAAATCACGGTAGGCTTGATGAACTCATCAGTGATATTGGCAGCATAAGAATTCTCAACGGCAGCGATCGCGTCCGTAGCTTTTTCGCCAATGCCATTTACCAGCGCATCATATGCCAGCTTAATTCTTTCCCATCTTTTATCGCGATCCATTGCAAAATACCTTCCTGAAACGGTTGCGATCTTGCCCGTAGTTTCATTACAGGCCTGTTGCAAACTTGTAATAAAACCCAAGCCGCTTTTAGGATCACAATCTCTTCCGTCGGTGAAAGCATGTATAAATACATTGTCCAGCTTTTCCTTTACACAAACTCCAAGTATTGCTTTTAGATGATTGATATGCGAATGCACACCTCCATCGCTTACCAATCCAACCAGGTGGAAAGCTTTATTATGTTCTTTAGCATAACGTATGGATGACAAAAGAACCGGGTTTTCCTGGAAACTATTCTCCCGGATGGCAACGTTTATTCGTTGCAATTCCTGGTAAACGATACGCCCGGCGCCCAGGTTTAAATGACCGACTTCGGAATTACCCATCTGCCCGTCTGGCAGTCCCACGGCCTCTCCGCAAGTGACTAAACTGGTATTAGGATAATTTAAATATAATGATTTGGTAAAAGGAACATTGGCTTGCTGTATCGCATCCGCAGATGCAACTTTACCTAGTCCCCAGCCGTCCATTATCACCAGGATCAGTTTTTTTCCTGCCATTAGTTATTAACAATTAATCTGGTAGA
>JGI24806J26614_1000197_pt1 | contig 15315 bp, 5 predicted proteins | sample Kansoi200umMDA_FD_26614 | JGI IMG/M metagenome (IMG submission 26614)
GAAGCAGTGCAGCAATCAAATGGTTGAAAGAGCAGGGCTTCGTTACCTATAATATGGTGGGTGGAATTTCCAAATGGAAACAGGAAGGCAGGCCGGTAGAAAACCTGGTTAAGCAGAAGCAGTTATCTGAACAGGAATATCAGGCTATGATCCCGAAAGACAAGGTGGTGTTGGTAGATGTGTCCGCGAGCTGGTGCCCGCCCTGTATAAAAATGAAACCGGTGGTGGATTCGTTGGCATCGCATTCGGTTAAGCCTTTCCACCTGGTAAACGTTGATGGAGCAGCGCAGACAGACCTGGTGAAGCAGTTGAACATCGAAGCCTTTCCTACTTTCATTATTTATAAAAACGGTAAGGAGTCCTGGCGTACAACCGGGCTGGTGGATGCAGCAGAAATCGCCGCGCATCTTTAAGCTGTTTCGTTTTATTTAAGAGTAAACTTCCTGTTTTCTTGCATAAAGTACTTCATCTTCACGCTGAGTAATTGTAAGACCAAAGACTCGATTCTCGTTACCAGAGGAGGGGTTGGCAGATGATGAGGTTAGCGAGCTTTTAAAATGTTGTTTTTCTAAAGTTTTTTTGCGGAAGGCAAAGAGGTTAAAGCTTTTCAATTACCGTGTTTTAAACATTTTGAAACTCCATCTTCTCGTTACATTAAAGGTGTGCCACATCTTAAGATGTGGCACACCTTTAATGTAGCGAAAGAGTCATGAAATTTTAAGAGGAATAAACGGTAATTCGTCGGTGATAATGACTTAAATCCCCGGAAGCTATAGAAAGGCTATTCCGTGGATGCATTGAATTAATCAAAATGCATGGTCACAGGCTGCCCTGCATAACCTTGCTGGGGCAGGTCCACTTCTACGACGGAGGATTTTCCATTCGTCAGTTTCCAATCTTTTCCAGTTCCTTTTAGTGCTGCATTAATCGTTAGCCTGATATTTTTTAGTTTCTGCGTGGGATCAGTCACGGTAATTTCTTTTATCTTTTTGCCGTCGGTCTTTACAATAAGGATAGCGGGTTGATCCACCTCCACATAAAGACCGCTTAACACCTGTACTTTTCCTGGCTGGTAAAATACAGCACCTGTTATATTGAGTGCCCCCTGTCTCACTGCCTGGAGCGCCGGTGTATTTGATACCAGGTGAATGAAGTGTTTTTTCGTATAAGCATCTACGGCAGTTGGCTTGATAGCAGGGACAACGATATACATATAACCTGAATCAACAGGAAGCACTCCATGGTTGATCCATAGACTGAAAACGTCCCGGCTTACCGGTTCTTCGGTTGCCCATGCCTGGTGGTTGATGCTTCGCCAGTTGCCTGTAGCAGTAGTTGTAGATAAGGATATTTTCCGCGGGTATGGAAAAACATAGGCAACGGAATCATGGTATACCCAACCTGGAGCCGCCTCCAGCTGGCTACCTTTTTTAACCTTACTGGTTTTGCCATTGCTGTTAATCATAACATCGCCATCTAACAAACATTGATTCAGGGTTGTAAACACCGGGTAAGTGTCCTTTGATTCAATCCCTGCGCCCAGGCAAACATATTCCTGGTCGAAAAAGAACCATGATTTTTTTGCTTTGAGCTGGTCATGCGGGCTCGAAAAATCAAATGCCACCACTCCATATTTTCCATCACTTGCGCCACCTGAAAAATCAGTCAATCCTTTTTTAGGTATGTCCTGGAAGCGTGGCAGCGCTGGCTTCTGTACGATTGTCGTTCCTGGAATTTTTTGCCAGTCCCATACAGGAAAGATGTCGAAATATTCCCTACCCGATATGGAAATGAAATTTGAGCCGTCTGCAAAATGATGATTCTTGAGGCCCTCTTCATTATGCGGTTGTTCCATATTAAAATTCCTGGAAGAGTGTATGCGAACGGATGCGAAATAATCAGGTCGTTGATGTGAGAAATAAGAAGAGTGCCAGAAAAACTTGTCACTGGTAAGGGTCGGCTTAATTTTTCCGTTCCGGATATCAACCACTTGTTGCAGTTCATCCTTACGATAGTTAGAAGCCAGGAGCAGGTTTTCCGGGATGCGCGCATTCATTGCCTCCAATGCGCCTCGCCTGCTAAGGTCACGATTCATAGCAGCAGGATCCGGATAGGTGGCATAGATGAGCGATTTGCAGATGCCATCCAGGTAATAATCGATCAGCAGTTTCATAGATTGTTCAGGTAGCTTGTACCTCGTACCTGCAATTTTCACCGCCCAGTAAGCGAATGCGTTCGCATAACCAGTACCGTAAGTGAGTGTGGAAATCACATTATCTACCCGGTGATGAAAGCTCAGGTCTGGTTGCATCCCACGTTGCTCGCTGGTAATTTTTATTTCATCGGCCATCACCTTCACCACGCGTTCGAGCACCGCTTCATTCTTGGCGAACAAACCCTGTTTTCCAAACATGCCTGCAATCTGGATCAGGTCGCCGCCGGGCCTCGCGCCTGAAGCTTCGAGGTTAGCACGATTCGCTATCCGGGCGCCTTCCACCCGCTGTTTTTCGGTAAGGTCAGTGTCGAGGACAAGCAATGTATTGATCATTAGGTTAGGCGTTCCCATTTCATTCCACCACCAGTTTTCACAAATGAAATCATGCGCAATCCAAAAATCCAGTGCAGCGGAAACGGTTTGCTTTACTGCCTCGTTATGATAATAAGATGAGCCTGGCTTTTTATAAGCACGGCTGAGTTCAAGCATATTTTCCAGGTGCCTGCTATGCTGGAAACCTGTCCTGGATACATCCTGGTAATTGATACCGGGCCAGCTGCCATCAAGCTTAATTGTTTTTATGAGTGCAGCAATCAAACTGTTGTTTACCGCCGGTTCCAGCAGATCCTGGATCATCCTTGTCCTGATCAGTTCCAGGTCGGCTCCTGCCTGCTTAAAAAATGGAATCGGTTTATACCCGGTGGTATCAGCGGGATTTCGACGTGGTTCCGCTGTTGGCATCCTCGGAGCGGTCTGGGCGAAAGAATCAATAAAAAAGCTGAGGGATAGAGTAATATGGAGGATGGCAAATATCCGTTTCATAGCAGTCGCTGGTAGTTTACAATCGGAAAGCTACAAAATAATGTGAGCAGATAAAGCAGGCGTTATGCCAGCCCATCAGTATTCGTCAACATCAGTAAATGGCAACGATAATGTGTAGTAAAATAAAAAACCATCCGCGCTTCCGCGCGGATGGTCGCTAAAAATCGCCTATATTAATTAGGGCAGGTTAAATAACCTTTATCCGTTTTTCCATCGAGATAATTATTATTAATGTGCGCAGCAGTTTCCAATACCTGTTGTATAGTGAATTGCTGGCTACAGCCGCCTAACACCTGGTTGGCTTCCGTTAAGAAATCTGTAACTGTCCAATCTTTAAATGCGCCGTTGCCAATTTTCATAGCACCGAGCTTGATTTCTGCAGCTCCGAAATTTTCATCAACTGCGTCGAACTGAACACTGATCGTTAAGGCGACCAGGTGACCCGCAAGTGTATTTTTCATACCAAGCGGATCTGCGTAGTTCATGGTTAACACCTGTGGCTTTCCAGATGAAGGCAGGAAATTGCTAACCGCATTTGGGCTGCTCAATTGTATATTAAAATTTGGTGAGCATCCTACATTCAAACCTGCAGGAAATGCACTCGCAAAATTTGCGTAGAGATAATTACCGGGGTTTGTGCCTGAAGGCTTCGCTCCCCAACCACCTGGAGACTGTGTTCTCAGCTGGCCGCAAGCAGGCAGCGCGCAAAATTGGGTGCAGTAGGATACATTCGCGCTCCATGGATAACGCATCACCGGTGTTCCTGTTCCAAGTGGTAAGGTCCAAACCGGAATTTTCACTGCTTCACCTGCTTCATTTTTTGCATTCAATACTGCATGCACGTTTATATTCAGGCAATTTGTGTTAAGGGTAGAAAGTGGAATGGAAATCGTGTGATCCGTTTCAACCAGTTCGGGTTGTACAGTGACCTGTGGATGTACCAGGCCGGTCATTCCATCAGCTGAGTACTGGCTAAGGTCATTCATTAATGACTGGTCTCCGTATAATAATTGGATAGAAGCGATGCTAACTTCTGCATCCTGCGTACTGACGACCACGTAAAGGAAATCATTATCATTTGAAATGGTCAGGCTACCTTTCACCACTTCATTTCCGCTTTCGTCAGCGTAGGTGATCAATGGCGTACCAACGGGTGTTACACAACCACCGTTTCCTGGTTCTTCACGCATAATGCTAATGCCCGATGACTCGCGGTTTGATGTTAGGCCAGTCATGTCGGCGGGGATGTCTGATTTTTTCTGGCAGGAGAACATTAAGAACAGCACTGTTCCGAGTAGTAAGGTTTTTTTCATAAGATAGGTTTAAGTTTGGAAGGATGATGTAATCATGTAGATTATCATCATTCCCGGTCGCAAGATAAAATCAAAAACAGGAAAACAAAAGCAAAGCCTGAAGAAAGTGAAAGATCAAGTAATCATCTGTTTTTTCTTTCGTTAATCTACTAAAGCGGAAACAGAAATTATACTAATCTGCGACACGCAGATTTAAATTTTACTTTTTATTTGAAGCGTTTTGCAATAGATCTAAATGATGATCGGAAACTCAGACGATCATCAGTTGTATGATCATATTACTGTACAGATAAACTACAGAACCCAGACAACCTAATCGATTCACCCTGGAAGAAATTGTCATGGACATTAATGGCGGGATAAAATACCAGCAACGAGACAAGAAGTATGGTTAGAAGTGAATGAAAACCCAAAGCATTTGATTCAACTCTCGAAGATTGTAATATTAAAAAAGAAAAAATGTAACTTTTTTAAAAGCTTCAGTAAATATTTTAGCTATTTTTAACAAGTTGATGAGTATTTATTTGGTGGCTTCTGATTTTTCCATCCAAACCATACAATATTATTCATTATATATTTTTTTTATACTGCTTGCCGCTGATTCCACCCTATCCAAACATCATCTTGCTTCCATATTGATTCAATTCAAACCAAAAATTGACAATATGAGATTACCAACCTTTCACCTCGTCACAGCTTTCACCACCTTGATTTCATCACTGGCTCATGCCATTTTAAAAGACCGGGTAACACCCACGCCACATTTCCGGCGACGATTCCCCTTTCATAACTAGTTACCAATGCTGACAAAGCATAACCCTGTTTTAACATACAGCAGGGATGGGATCTCTATTGCATGAACCGACCTATTAGGGCTCTGATTAAAAATTTCTGTACTAAACTAACGATCATGAAGAAAGACTTAACGAAACTAACCGACCTGCTCAACCTGCCTAAGGCGGGCATCACCAGGCTGCGCATCATTAGCGCATATACGTTACTGTTAATGTTTTCCGGTAGCGTCTTTGCACAAGACCGCCTCGTAACCGGGACAGTCACCAGCAAACAGGACAACCAGCCCTTACCCGGTGTAACAGTAAGCGTAAAAGGAAAAGAGATTTATTCTATGACTGGCGAAGATGGAAAGTTTTCCATTAAGGTCGCCGACCCTAATGACGTACTGGTATTCACTGGTATCGGGCACAGTAAGCAAGAAGTAGAACTCAACAGGAAATCGGATGTAAAAATCTCGCTGGCCGCAGATGCAAGAAACCTGAATGAAGTAGTGGTCACCGGTTATAATACGCAAAAGAAAAAAGAATATACCGGCTCAGCCGTTCGCATTAGTGGCCAGGCAGTGACAGACAGGCCGGTACCGAGCTTCGACCAGGCACTGGCGGGGCAGGCTGCGGGTGTAAGCATTACTTCGAACGGTGGAGCGCTGAATGCTGCACCGGTATTTCGTATCCGCGGCATCAACTCTGTGCAGTTAAGTTCTTACCCACTGATTATCATTGATGGCATCACCATGTTTACCGGTGACCTGGGCAACACAGCGCAGAACAACCCGCTGGCAGACCTGAATCCAAACGACATCGAATCTATCGACATCCTGAAAGATGCATCCGCAACAGCGATTTATGGTTCACGTGCTGCAAACGGCGTGGTGGTCATCACCACAAAAAAAGGAAAAAAAGGCAAAGCGAAAGTAACATACGACGGATGGATCGGCGTGAATACAAAACCGAAATTACCTTCGGTATTGGGCGCAGAAGATTATGTGATGATTAAGAATGAAGCGTTGAAAAATGCCGGGCAGTTTAACAACACACCGAATGACAATATCCCTGATGTGTATTTTGCTTTGCAAAATGATCCGAACGGAAATCTGATCAATACAAACTGGTATGACTATGTCTACCAAACCGGTACTTCCCAAAACCATAACGTAAGCATTGCCGGAGCGTCAGACCTCACTTCATATTTTATGTCTGTTGGTTATAGTGACCAGGAAGGCTTCATGGTTAAAAATACTTTCGACAGAACCTCTATCAGGTTGAACCTGGAGCACAAGCTGAACAAAAGAATTGCTATCGGCACCAACATGACTTACAGTAATTCAGTGAATGCAAACCTCACCAGCGGAGTGAATGCTGCTTTTTCATTGAACAACCTGGCGAGGATGGCGATGGTATTGCCCTCCAACCTGTCACCATTAAACGCTGACGGCAGTTACAACATGGTAGGAAATTCCATCGGCCCGGGTGCAGGTACCATCGTTACCGGCTATTACAATCCCCTGCCATTGATTGAACATGATGAATACAGTTCAGAAAGCAATACTTTCCTCGGCGCATTGTATCTCGAATATGAAATATTGAAAGACCTGAAGTTCAAAACAAACTACAGCCTGAACAACATCAACGTGGAAAACAGATCGTTCAGTAATCCCTACCAGGCTGGAGGTTTTGCCAATAATGGTTCAGCAACGAACAGCGTCAATAAGAACCGGAGGACAGACTGGACAAATACTTTGAATTATGTAACCACCATTGCGCAGAAACACAGTATCAATGTTTTGGCAGGCACACAGGCCATCCATACCAATACGAACGGCTGGGGAGTAACCAGGCAAAACCTGAACGACCGTTACTTCGAAACTTTTGAAGGCGGCTGGTCGCAGGTTACGGGGTCAACAGGCAGCCTGGGCGAAAACGGTTTCCGTTCCTACTTCACCAATGCGAATTATGCCTACGAAAGCAGGTACCTGCTAAGCATGAGCTACCGCCGCGACGGTTTTTCCGGGCTGGCTGCGGGAAACAAATTCGGCAATTTCGGCGGCGGTTCAATTGGCTGGAATATCGCTGAAGAAAACTTCTTCCAACGTTCAAGGATAGCCGAAGTAATCTCAGGTTTGAAAATCAGGGCTAGCTATGGCCAGGTCGGAAACGTGAACATCGGTAACTTCCCGGCGCTCTCTTTATATTCTTCCGGCATCTATGCAGGCATCCCCACGCTCGTCCCTTCCCAGACCGGCAATGAAGAGTTGCAGTGGGAAACCAGCAAGAAAACAGACTTCGGTATAAACCTTAGTCTCTTTCACAATCGCATAACCATTGAAGCAGATTATTATAAAAATAATATTGATGGGATGATCCTCGACGTACCCCAGGCGCCGTCAAAAGGTATCCCCGGCAATACCATTACGGCCAACGTAGGGTCAATGTATAATAAGGGTTATGAATTCTCTGTTCATGCGCAGGTCATTAATTCAAAAAACTTCAGGTGGGCAGCGGACTTCAACCTGAGTACATTGCACAACCAGGTAACAGAACTCGCGAATAACAATGCTGATATCTGGACTTCCGGCCTTGAGACTTCGAACATCATTCGTGCCGGTGAATCCATCGGTACCATCTATGTTGTACAAACTACCGGCGTTAATCCCGCAACTGGTCAGCGAACTTATCTCAACAGGTCAGGTAAGGAAGTGCAATACAATCCTATTGGTTCAAAATGGACTTACCTCGATGGCAGCGCCGCACCTGCGATGGATGCCTACCTTGATGGCCGGGTCTTCGGCGCTTCTATTCCTACTTATTATGGCGGGTTCAATAACATTTTCACCTACAAAAACTTCGATGTGAATGTTAGTATTGTGTACTCCGGCGGAAACAAAATGTATAACGGAACAAGGGCAACGTTGCTGGATAACCGCTTTTTTAATAATCAAAAAGATATCCTGAGACGCTGGACGAAACCCGGTGACATTACAGATATTCCAAAGCTGGTTTACAATGACCAATACGCAAGTGGTTCTGTATTGATGCATTCCGCAAATGTGGAAGACGGCTCCTATGTTAAAATGAGAAACCTGTCGCTGGGTTATAAAATTCCATCAGCCCTGTATTCGCCAACCGGCATTTCATCCATTCGTTTATATGCCTCTGCTTCCAACTTTATCCTGTATACAAAATATACAGGATCTGATCCTGAAATTTCAGCCAACGGCGATTCAAATGCCGCCTCGGGCCGCGACAAGAACTCTGTTCCCGCCGGCCGCTCTTTCATATTTGGATTGAACCTTGGATTCTAACTATAAAAAAAAGACTATGCTTCTATCAAATAAAAAATCAGCGCTGGTACCTGCGCTCTGTTTCCTGTTCTGCATCTTCACTGCCTGTAATAAAAACTTACTGGACCCGGTACCTGAAACCAGCATTTCTGACGTCACGGCGTTTGATACACCGGAAAGAATTCTTGCGCAGGTAAACGGACTTTACTCAGGTGTAAAAAATGCGCAGTTGTTTGGCGGACGTTATACCATTTACCAGGAGCTGAGAGCAGATGAATTTATCATGAACAAACCGAATGCTCAAACCGGTCAATTAACCTGGGGACATAACGTCAACTCCAGCACCAGTGAGGTGCAGAATATGTGGAGCAGCGCTTATGGAGCCATCAACAGGATACATCTGTTTCTTGAAGGTCTTGAAGCAAACAAATCAAAAATCACTGAAGCGGTTTACGCCAACTATGTCGGTGAAGCCAAATTTCTCCGGGCGCTTTGTTACCTGGTATTGGTACAGCAATATGCCAGGCCTTATGCAGAAAACTACGGCGCAAGTGCAGGCGTGCCTATCAGGTTGGCGGCAGAGAAATCTTCTAAAAACAATGAGCTCGCAAGGAGTACAGTGAAGCAGGTGTACGACCAGATCCTCGCTGACCTTAATGATGCAGAAGCGAAGCTGCCGCTCACATACGCAACAGCCATGCTGAACACCACACGGGCCCAACGCAACGCTGCGATCGGCCTTAAGACAAGGGTCTACCTTGTGGAGGGCGATTACGAAAATGTTGTAAAAGAAGCCGTGAAGATCGCCAGCGGTACGCTGGTTTTCCAGGCAACCAGCGGCGTAGCCAACAGGCTCGAAACACAGGTAGCTAACGTATTCACCGGCAGCTATACGGGACCGGAAGCGATGTTCTCCCTTCCCATGAATGCACAGGATGCACCTGGTGGACAAAACGCGTTATCATACTATTTTACTTTCAATCCCGGCAACGGTGAATATTATCTTAATACCGCAGGTACAGTTGGAAGTCCGGTATACGCCTCATCGTCTACTGATGCACGTAAGAGCCTTGTGGTAACACAGCAAAACCAGCTATGGTTGTACAAATTCAAAACCGCTTCTCCCTATATTGATTATATCCCGGTGGTTAGGTATGCTGAAGTACTGCTTAATTATGCAGAAGCTGCAGCTATGACAAATGACCTTACGAAAGCAACAGCACTGTTGAACGCCGTTAGAAGGAGATCGGATGCCAGTTACAATTTTGCAGCATCTGCTATTGGTTCCAGGGAAGCGCTGGTGAATACCATTCTTGCAGAACGCAAGGTAGAATTGCTCGGCGAGGGATTTCGTGTTCCAGACCTGCAAAGAAGGCTACAACCGCTGCCCCCGAAATCCGGCATTGCCGGAAGCGCGCCGTCGGTAGCGGTTTCGGAGTCACAGTATATCTGGCCGATTCCTGCCAACGAACTTTCTACCAACCCGCTTATGATTCCTAATCCATAATTATCATCCAAATACGATTACATGAAACGACTACTTGTATTAATACTGCTTTCAAATTGCAGTCTTGCCTATTCACAAACCAGGACCTCTTCAGCTGAAGCCCCTGCGCGCAGCGGCACGATGCGTTCAGCCATAACCGCCACCAACATTGCCGCAATTGTTGAAGGACTTAAAAAGTTTGACGGCTTTTTTAATTTTTATTATGATGAGAAAAACGGCCGCATACTATTAGAAATAAAAAAAGAACAACTTGATATGGAGTTTCTCTATTTCAATTCCTTATCAAGCGGGATAGGAAACGGGATCGAGCGCGGTCAGAGTTCATCGGCCATTGCCAAATTTGTTAAGATAGGACCGAAGGTGATGCTGGTAGAACCGAATTATTATTACCGTGCAGTGAAAGGAAATGTTGATGAACAGCAGGCAGTAGAGAATGCGTTTGCAAAATCAGTGATCTGGGGATTTACACCGGTGGCTACAGAAGACGGAAAATTACTGATTGATATCACACCCTTTCTTATCCGCGACAGCCAAAAGATTGGTGATCGCATTGGTGCACGTGGGTTCCAGGGACCGGGCGCTGCACTTACCGGCCGGGGTGGAGGATCTGCGGCCGGTGGTGCTGCCGCAGCATACCGCTTCGATGAATCCAGGTCAGCGATCTATATAGAGAACACGAAAAACTTTCCCAAAAATTCTGAGTTTGAGGCAATGATCACATTCACCGGCGGTGCCACTGGCGGCGGCCGTGGTGGATTTGGCGGACCCGGGCTTGCCCCCGATCCCGGCGCAGTAACGGTTCGTATGCACCAGTCCTTAATTGAACTACCTGATACCAATTACAAACCGAGGAAGTTTGATCCGCGTTCGGGTTTGAATATGTTCAGCTATATGGATTTCTCAACACCGATTAACGAGCCGATGGTGAAAAAATACACCCGTCGTCACCGGCTGGAAAAGAAAGACCCCAAAGCCGCAATGAGTGAACCTGTTAAACCCATTACCTATTATGTAGACCGCGGTGCGCCTGAGCAGGTGAAGAGAGCGCTGATAGAGGGCGGCTCATGGTGGAACCAGGCCTTTGAAGCCGCGGGTTATAAAAACGCATTCATCGTAAAAGAACTTCCCGAAGGCGTAGACCCTATGGATATCCGTTATAATGTAGTCAACTGGATTAACCGGTCAGGCTCTCCACGCGCATTCTCTTCCGGCGCATCTTACATAGATCCCCGCACCGGTGAGATCATCAAAGGAGTGGTAACACTGGGTTCCGACCGGCATCGCCAGGATTACCTGATTGCAGAAGGACTGCTGCAACCTTATGAAGATGGTAAACCAGTAAACAAAAAAATGGAAGAAATGGCCATGGCAAGGATACGCCAGCTCTCCGCGCATGAGATCGGACACACGCTGGGTTTCTTTCACAATTTCGCTGCAAGTATTAAGGACAGGGCCTCTGTGATGGATTATCCCTTTCCAAAATTTACATTGAAAGCAGATGGAACAGTTGACATTTCAGATGCATATGCAAAGGGCATTGGCAGTTGGGATAAAAGGGCTATTATATGGGGCTACCAGGACTTTCCGGCAGGCGTAAACGAAGAGCTGGCCCTGGAAAAAATTATGCAGCAGACGCTAAAAGAAGGCCATCTGTTTATTCCGGACGTAGGTGGTGATGCGCATCCTTTATCGCACCAGTGGGATGGAGGCGCGAATGCCATATCAGAATTGAACCGCATTATGGAAGTGCGCAAACAAGTGCTCGCAAATTTTTCTGAGAAAGCCATTCCTGCAGGCGCACCTATGGCTACGCTGGAAGAAGTGCTGGTGCCTGTATACCTGCTGCACCGTTACCAGGTGGAAGCCGCTGCCAAATCACTCGGCGGACTTTTCTTTACCCATGCCATCAAAAATGATGGGCAGGTTGTTACAAAAATGGTAGAACCCGAAGAGCAGTGGAAAGCGTTTGATGCATTGGTGAGCACGATTACACCGGAAGCGCTTATCCTGCCCGAAGCGCTGATCAGTAAAATTCCTCCCCGTCCTTCCGGATATCCAGGCACGATTGAAAATTTCAGTTCCCATACCGGGCCAACGTTCGATCCTTTAGGTGTTGCAGAGTCTGCTGCCAATACGACCATCGCTGCATTACTCGACCCGGCTAGAGCAGCGCGCCTGGTAGAATACAACGCAAGAGACAGCAAACAACCAGGATTATTGCCGGTGATTGACAAGTTGATCGACCGAACCTGGAAAGCACCAAAATTAAACGGCTACAAAGGAGAACTGCAAACACTGGTCAATAATCTCACATTAAAACACCTGCTCGCTCTTGCTGCAGATGCCAGTGCATCGGAAAGTGTGAGAGGGCAGGCCTTGTTGAAGGTTGATGAACTAAGACAATGGATAGGAACCAACCTGCCTGGCGCTGAGCCCATGCAAAAAGCCAACATGATGTTTGGGCTGGCACAGATCGGAGAGTTTGGAAAGAACCCAGACAAGTTTCTTCCATTGCCAGCGTTGGAAATGCCTCCGGGAGCGCCTATCGGCATGCCCGATATCTGGTTTACCGATGAACAAGTCCATGATTAGAGTATAATAGTACCGTTCCTTTTGAAAACCCAGGCTCAGGAACCACAGTACGCTTTGCGCTGCTGTGGTTTTTTTATTTGATGTAAGATGGAAAGAGTAAGAAAGTGAAAGGAAATAAAATCAAAAAACCCCAAATTGTTTGGGGCTTTTCATAAGAAATTAATGGCTTCAAAAGGAATTGGTAGTTGGACCGGGTAAGGATTAATTAGTGTTTCATTAGGATTGGAATACAAAGATAAGGCAGGCTGATTGGTGGGAATTGACCTTGCTCAGCCGGGGAGATGATTTTGAGTTGATCGTTGACCTTTTTAGTTGACCGTTGACAGTTGACCGTTGACCGTCGGGTCGATGTACTATTGCTATTAATTTGGAAAAAAGAAAAGTGAATGAAAGAATGTGTTAGTAATGAAGAGCACAAGACGAAACGTTAGCGGCCATTAAAGACTAATGACCAGTTCACAGTTGACTGTGGTATTCGATGCATTATTTCCGGAAATTGAAAAAAAGGATGAAAGAAAGAATGCACAAATAATCAAGAGCCAAAGTGGAAAACGTTTATGAGTATATATGATTTGCTCCTTTAAAGTGGCGGAACGATTTAGCTGTTGCAGGGCACTATTATCAACGGATATTTTGTAGCTGAATTGAAACAAAGAGTTTAATACTTTTTAATTACCGTGTTTCAAACAATTCCAAACTCCCTCTTTTCAGTACATTAAAGGTGTGCCACATCTATAGATGTGGCACACCTTTAATGTATTGAAAGAATCTGGAAATTTTAAGTGGAATAAACGGTATTTCATCGGTGACAACACCGAAGTATTTATTTGGCGATACCAGTTTTGTAAAGAGCTCTAATCCACAACAATCTCACTCAACATCACCCAGGCGGGCTTGCCCTTGCTGTCATGCCATGATGGAAGGGCTTTCAACTTCTCGATCCTGATCTTCATACATCGCAGCGTGACCAGTGTACTACAATGGCATAAATGGGGTGGGGTAGCGATTGCGTTCTTGTCTATCGTATTCTATGGCTTGAATAGCTATTTTGTACAAAACAAGATGGTCGGCAAAGGCTTTACCTTATTTTCCGGCGCGGTGATTTTTCTTACAGGTCATTGGGGAGCTGGATTAACCCATGGCGACAATTACCTTATGGAACCCGCAGCTGCCAACAGGAAAGTAGCATTGGCAGATGCGGTTGTTTTTAATGATGTGATTAAACCTATTCTTGAAAGCAAATGCCTCAGTTGCCACCGGGAAGCAAATAAAAAAGGCGGCTTACTGATGGAAAATATTTCGGGTATGCTTAAGGGTGGTAAAACAGGGCCATTGTTCCTGCCGGGAAAACCGGAGATGAGCCTGCTCATTCAACGCATCCATCTGCCCATCAGTGACAAAAAGCATATGCCGCCGGCATCCAAGCCTGCACTTACCGATGACGAGTCAGCGCTGTTATATGCATGGATCAGATCAGGGGCATTGATGAAAGAGAAACTGGTTAGCCTGCCGGTAGAAGACAGCTTCCGCATGTTGGCCACGCGAACATTGAACCTGGAAGAACAGGAAGGAAGCCAGCCTGCTTATGGATTTCCACCGGCAGATCCCAAAATCGTTGCCGGACTAAACAATAATTACAGGGTGGTTCAACCGCTTGGTGAAGGCGCGGCGGCGCTCACTGTTCATTTTTACGGGATCGCAAATTATTCAACCGCTGCTTTAAAAGAATTATTATCCGTCAAACAGCAGGTCACCGAGCTTAGCCTTGCCAGGATGCCAGTGAAAGATGATGACCTGGTCACCATCGGGCAGTTTACAAACCTGAATAAACTGAACCTGAATTATACAGCGATTTCCGGTGAAGGCATCCGTCAACTGAAGCCCTTGAAGAAACTGCAGCAGCTGTCTTTGTCAGGTACGAAGATTACCGCCGCATCGCTTCAATCTATTGATTCACTCCCTTCGTTGTCGAAAATTTTTATCTGGGATACGCCAATTGACAGCAGCCAGGTGGTTGCTTTACAAAAGAGGAATAAAAAGTGGAAGTTTGAAACAGGCTTTGCGGACAATAAGGATTTGAAGATCGCACTGTCGCCACCCAGTTTTCGGGTACCCTCCGGCGTTATAGAGAAGCCAGTGACCGTGGAAGTAAAGCATCCTATCCGTGGGGTCGAGATAAGGTATACGACCGATGGTACGGAACCGGATAGTGTGAACAGCCAGGTGTACAAAAAACCTTTTTATATTGATAGCACCGTAACCATCCGGGCACGTGCTTTTCGTGAAGGATGGTATGGCAGCCGCACCGTGGAATCGGTGTACCTGATGAGAAAATGGAAAGCCGATTCGATTCAGTTGGTCACCATGCCCGATGGAAAATATCCGCTGCGTAATAAAGAACAATTGGAAGATGAAGATCTCGGCGACCTGAATTTCGGCAATGGACAATGGGTTGGCTACCACGAAAATGATGCGGTATTTATTTTGTATTTCAAACAGCCCGTGAATGTATCAGAAGTATTGCTGAACCTGTTGAAAAATACCGGCGCACATATTTTTCCGCCGGTTAAAATTGACGTCTGGGGAGGCGAAGACAAAGAACATATGAAATTGCTGGCGACCAAAAAAATGCCCATGCCGGCAAAGCAGGAACCGGCCATAACCATGCTTACGAAGTTGAAGGTTACACCGGTCACGCTGCGATGTATGAAGATCAGGATCGAGAAGTTGAAAGCCCTTCCATCATGGCATGACAGCAAGGGCAAGCCCGCCTGGGTGATGTTGAGTGAGA
>JGI24806J26614_1000198_pt1 | contig 15300 bp, 10 predicted proteins | sample Kansoi200umMDA_FD_26614 | JGI IMG/M metagenome (IMG submission 26614)
AGCAGTTTTACATCTGACTTTAATCGATTTGGAAAATTTTATCGGGTCATTGTACAAGCTGATATTCCTTATCGTACAGATCCGAAAACTTTGAATGATGTATTAACAGCTGAAGCAAAAGAAGTTCATAATGGAAGAAGTACCGGTGTGTATTTAATTACAGTCACCAATCAAAAAAACACACAGGTTGCCTTGTTTAAAGGAACCTGTTTTCGAACCGGAAAAAAATTGGTTTAACTATTATTTCCACCCCCCGCCTAAGGAACGATACAGCTCAACCATTGCACTTAATTGTTGTCGTTGAATAGATGCCAGATTCAACTCAGCTTGTAATGCATTTGCCTGTGCAGTTATCACTTCAAGATAATTAGCAAGATCACTTTTAAATAGAAGTCTTGCATTAAAAATTGCATGTTGTAATGTATCTACTTGTCCAACTGCGATCTGTTGTTGCTGTTTTAATTTATCCAATTGTACCAATGCATCTGAAACTTCACCAACAGCAAGTAATACTGATTGCCTGAATTGGATCACTGCTTCTTCACGCTGCAATTTTGCAACTTCAAACTCTGTTCTTAATTCTTTTCTTCTGAAAATTGGTTGCGCTATACTACCTGCCGCCAATCCAAATATTGAATTGGGAATACTGAACCAATTACTTGCTTTGAATGATTCAAGCCCGGTACCAGCTGTTATATTTAATGTGGGGTACATATTTGCCTGTGCTACTCCTACCTGTGAATTGACTGCCATCAAAGCCATTTCATTGGATCTTACATCAGGTCTTCGGCTAACCATAGCTGCCGGCAAGCCTGTAGAAAGATTATCCGGAACAGAAAATTCAGCCAATGATGCACCACGTGCAATAGCTCCAGGCAATTGCCCGGTCAATATTTGTAAAGCATTTTCCTGTATCGTAACATTTTGTTCAAGTTGAGGAACTAACAACGCGGTTGATTGTCTTTGCGACTCTGCTTGCTGAACGGCTAATGCATTTGTAATACCTGCATCTTTTAATAATCTTGTAGCATTTACAAAACTATCACTCAATACAAGGTTCCTCTTTGTTATCTCCAATTGTTTATCCAGCATCAGCAGGTTATAAAAACCCTGTGCGATGTTGGCTACTAATTGCGTTTGTACTGCTTTACTTGCTTCATAAGTTTGAAGATAGCTTGCCAGTGTGGCTTCTTTCTGGCTTCTCAGCTTTCCCCAAATATCAGCCTCCCATGAAATATTAAAGGTCGCCTGGTAGTTTTCTACATATTTCTTTCCTAAAAAGCTACCAATGCTGATACCATTCAAACTGTTATCAGAAGGGCGACTGATAGAACCAGTTGCCTGAAAATTTACTTCTGGCAGCTGTATCAGCTTTGATTGTTTTACTCTCTGCTGTGCTATTTCAATTCTGTTCATAGCGATCAACAGGTCATGATTATACTTTAGTCCCTTGTCAATTAAAGTTTGCAATTCGGCATTGGTAAAGAAATTTTTCCATTCGATGTCTGCGATGCTATTGGTATCAGCAAAAGGAACAGCAGTGAATTGCTTGGGTAATTCTATTGCCGGCCGCTGATATTCTTTTCCAACTTTACAAGAAGAAATAAAAACTAAACAAGACACCACCAATGCTGAGTAGAGAACAGAACCCTGAATGGAGCGTCGCAACATAGGCTGATAGTAGCAACGCAGTTGATTAAACAATAAAACTATTTTTCTTAAACGTGATTTGCTATTTATCTTATGGATCATCATATCATTTATTTGTTCATTATAAAAACTATTCACTTAATCGTTTTGCAGTTTGTATTTCCTGCTTGGATTTTCTTCTGCCAACCTTTTCATGCAGGTATTGGAAGATGACAAAAAGAACAGGGATAATGAATACTCCAAGAATAACACCGGTAAACATGCCGCCTGCTGCGCTTGTACCGATAGAACGATTACCCAATGCAGAACCTCCTTTTGCCCACGTAAGCGGAAGCAAACCAACAATGAAGGCAAAAGATGTCATCAGGATGGGACGCAAACGAAGTTTCGATGCTTCATATGCTGATTCAATTAAATTCATGCCTGCACGTCTGCGTTGTACAGCATACTCAACGATCAGTATCGCATTCTTTGCTAATAACCCTACAAGCATGATAAGACCAACCTGCACATATATATTATTATCTATTCCTCTTAAGCCAATGAATACAAACACACCCAATATTCCCGTTGCTACAGAAAGTATAACGGCAAACGGAAGAATATAACTTTCATACTGAGCAGCCAACAGGAAAAAAACAAACACAAGACTCAAAATAAAAATCAATGATTGCTGTGAGCCTGCACCGATCTCTTCTCTTGTTTGTCCTGACCATTCATAAGAGAAACCTCTCGGCAATGCTGTTTGCGTTACTTCCTGTATTGCTTTGATAGCATCGCCGGTACTAAATCCTGGTTTTGGCATTCCATTTATTGTTACTGAATTAAACAAGTTGTTTCTTGTAACCGTTTCCGGCCCATACACTCTTTTTAAAGCCACAACAGCATTTATTGGTACCATCTCACCCAGGTTATTTTTCACATACACATCATTCAAAGTTTTCGGATCTGTACGATAAGGAATATCAGCTTGTACAATGACCCGATAAAATTTTCCAAATCGATTAAAGTCAGATGTAAAACTGCTTCCATAGTAGATCTGTAAGGTTTGCAGCAGGTCACTGTTTGAAATACCCAATTGCTTCATTCGTCTTTCGTCAATATCAAGCATGAATTGCGGGTTGCCTGTATTGAAAGTGGTAAATGCATAAGCAATCTCTTTCCGCTGCATTAACGCACCGATAAGACCATAAGCGGTGCCTGATAATTTTTCAAGCGAACCGCCGGTCCTGTCCTGCAGAATAAATTCAAACCCGCTTGTGTTACCAAAGCCCTGTACAGTCGGAAACTGGAAAAGGAATATCTGTGCTTCTTTAATAGCACTGAGTTTTTGATTGATCACTCCCATTACTTCTTCTACCTTTTCTACTTTTCCTCTTTTTCCCTGCGGCTTCATATGTATAAAACCAATTCCGTAGTTTGATGCAGAAGCATTAGCAATAAAATTCAATCCTGTTACTGAGCCACGTTTCTCAATTGCTTCCACTTGTGCCAATAATGCATCTACTTTATCCATTACTTTCTGTGTTCTGTCAAGTGATGCTCCGGGTGGAAGATTTGCTGAATAAAGAATAAATCCCTGGTCTTCGGTTGGAATAAAACCTGTTGGCGCTTTTCTCATCATCCAGAAAGTAGTTGCTATGATAACAAGCAATGCAGTAATTGCTATCCATTTTCTTTTAATAAGAAACTTGATGCTTTGACCATACCTGTTCGTTACCGCAGTAAATCCAGCATTGAATCCACTGAAAAATCTTTTAGTAAATCCTTTTTTGCCTTCACCATTATGAGGATTTTTTAAAAACAATGCACATAAGGCAGGGCTTAATGTCAAGGCGTTTAAAGCTGAGATCAAAATTGCAGTAGCCAGTGTAAATGCAAACTGTTTATAAAAAACACCAGCCGGTCCCTGCATAAAACCAACCGGCACAAACACTGCAGCCATCACAAGTGTAATTGAAATAATAGCGCTGGTTATTTCACTCATTGCTTGCACAGTAGCTTCTCTTGCAGGCAAATTCGTTCGTTCCATCTTTGTATGAACAGCTTCCACTACCACGATCGCATCATCCACTACTATTCCAATAGCTAATACCAGGGCAAATAAAGTAAGCAGGTTAATGGTAAACCCGAACAACTGCATAAAGAAAAATGTACCAATGAGTGCAACAGGGACTGCTATCGCAGGGATCAATGTTGAACGCAGATCTTGCAAGAAAATAAACACAACAATAAATACAAGCACAAAAGCGATAATCAGCGTTTCTTCAACCTGTGCAATGGATTCATCTAAAAAATCCTTTGCACTATACATACTGAAGTACTCAATGCCTTTAGGAAAATTACCCGATGCTTTTTTCATCACTGCTTCTGCAGCCGTGAGAATATCATTAGCATTGGAACCTGCAGTTTGGAAGATACCCATACCTGTTCCAGGCTTACCCAAAACATTAAGGTTGATGCCATATGAAAGTGAACCAAACTCAACTCTTGCAACATCTTTTAATTGAATGGTCGAACCATCAGGTGACGATTTTAAAATGATGTTTTCATAATCGAGGTTCTTTGTAAGCTTGCCCTTGTATTTGATAATGTACTCAAATGATTGTGTACTGCTTTCACCAAATCTTCCCGGTGCTGCTTCAAGATTTTGTTCCCTGATAGCATTGGTTACATCCTGCGGTGAAAGATTATTGGCCACTAACCGATCCGGTTTAAGCCAGATACGCATTGAATAATCCTTTGCACCAAAAACAAACGCCTGTCCTACTCCTGGTATACGTTGCAATTCGGGAATGATGTTTATCTTAACATAGTTCTGTAAAAAAGTTTCATTGTAAGCTGTATCAGTACTATATATCAACGGCACGTAGATCATGCTATTCTGCTGCTTCTGTGTTGATATACCCACATTCAATACTTCAGCTGGTACCTGGCTTGTTGCCCTTGATACACGGCTCTGTACATTTACTGCAGCGAGATCAGGATTTGTTCCTACTTTAAAAAATACATTGATCGTCATTGAGCCGTCATTGCTTGAGGTTGACGTCATGTATGTCATGTTCTCAACACCATTGATTGCTTCTTCTAAAGGAGTTGCAACGGCTCTTGCTACCACTTCAGCATTTGCTCCCGGGTAACTTGCCGTTACCTGTACAGTGGGCGGCGCAATATCAGGAAACAATGTGATTGGTAAAGAGAACAGGGATATCAATCCTAATAAAAGAATTATAATAGATACAACTGTAGATAAAACCGGCCTTTCTATAAATCTTTTTATCATGCTAATTGGTTTAAGTTAATGTGAATCGTGAGTAGTGAATCGTCAATCGTGAATGGATTTCTATGAAACTTCTCACGGCTCACGAAGTTTTTTACATCGGTCTTGCTTTAAGTAAACTATCCATTGACATCGGTTGTGGTATTATCACCGCTCCGTCTCTTAACCTGTCAAGACCTGTGTAAACAATTTTTTCTCCCGGGCTTACTCCTCCCTGAATCAAATAATAATTACCACTTGTTGCTGAAATGGTGAGTGGCTTGCTGGCAACTTTATTGCTATCGCCAACAGCAAACACAAATACCTTATCCTGCAATTCATAAGTTGCTTCTTGTGGGATGACAATAGTATTGGTAAGATTTTTTGCAATTCTTATTTTACCTGTATTGCCAGAACGCAATGTTCCGGTTGCATTTGGAAATGTTGCACGGAAATTGATCGTTCCGGTTGTTCTGTCGAACTGTCCTTCTGCTATTTCTATCTTCCCTTTTTCAGGATACACACTATTATCAGCAAGCACAAGGTCCACTGGCGGCATTTGTTTTATCTTTTCTTCGATCGTTTTTCCGGGAAACTGATCTTTGAATTTCATGAAATCATTTTCACTTAAAGAGAAATAAGCATACACTTCTCTTGTCTCTGAAAGTATTGTCAACGGTTCCGCGGTTGTGGTCCCAACAAGACTTCCTGTTTTTAAAGGAATTTTTCCGATATAACCATCAGCCGGCGCTTTGATCAATGCGTAACCAATATTGATCTGTGCACTTTGAACAACTGCTTGTGCCTGCGCAACATTTGCTTCAGCGGCAGTATAAGCAGCCTGTGCTGTTTTTAATTGCACATCAGATATCACATTGTTTTGTACAAGCGGAGTCAGTTTGTTAACGTTGATCTGTGCATTGGCAAGATTTGCTTTTGCAGCAGCTAAACTTGCTTTTGCACTATTCAATTGTTCACGGTAAGGACGATCGTTGATATGAAATAAAAGCTGGCCCTTTCTTACACGGGCGCCTTCATCCACATAGATTTTTTCAATATAACCATCTACCTGCGGACGTATCTCTATATCCTTTCTTCCCTGTAGTGAAGCAGTATATTCCTGGTAGGTGACAGCAGGAATACTGCTAACTGTAATTACCGGTAATTCCTGTGGAGGCATTTGAAATCCTCCTGCATTATCACCTGATGATTTACATGCTGAAAAAATAATTGTTGCGATCATCATAATGACCAACAGTTGAGTCTTCGTTTGTTTCGTTTCAAAAAATCCTGACATAAAAATTAATAGTGGGAAACGGTGGTGATTCCCCGGTTAATGAATAAATAAGGGCTGTGGATATACTGCATTATAGCTGGTGGGTACTTCAGCAGTTAATGGGTAGCAATCGCAACTACATCAGATTATAACGTTTGACGTTTCTTAAATTGGACAATTTTAGCCAACTAAATTTGTCTTGCACAAAGATCGCGTCGGTAAGTTTTTCTTAGGGTATGCAATTACGCCAATTTTATGGGTTGATTGCGTCAATGTTTATTTTAAATAAGATTTTTTATAAATCCTTCAATAGCATCATCCATTACCATTTTATTTATCTCATCTGAAGCCAGCGAACCTCTCATGTTTTTTATGGAGATCAATCCGTGTAATATTGACCAGAAGGTATAATATTTCAAACACGGGTTTGCTTTTGGATGACTTCCTTTTTCAATGAGCTGCGTGATGGGTTCTATCACAAGATTCCTAAACGTAGCTTTCTCAGGAAGGCATTTTTCTACTTCACATCCCTGCATACCGAGTCCATGCATCAACTTATAATGTTCCTTGTATTTAAATGCAAAATCCCAATAAGCATAGGCTATTAACTTTAATTGTTCTGCCGGATCACTCGTTTTGGCTTTCGCCTTTTCTATTTTTTTTGCAAGAAGTACGAACCCTTCCTTGGCAAATTCTAACAGAATAGCTTCTTTGTTTTGAAAATGATCATAAATAACGGGAACGCTGTATTCAATTGCATCTGCAATTCTACGGATCGAAAGAGATTGCCAGCCCTCATCCTCCACCATTTTCCAGGCAGTACCGAGAATGTTTGACCTCAACTTCTCTTTCTCTCTTAGCCGGCGCTCTGTTATACCCATAATTTCAATTTACCTAACACTGTTAGCAAATGTAACGGCGTTTTTAAATATGAACCAAAAAAATCTGTGTTAAGTTTTTGTTTCCTTTTGTCCTGATAAAAAATTTATAAGCGTTAGTTCGAAAAGAAACAATTTTGATGCCGGAGGAAAATCAGTTATGATCTATTCATTTAAAGAATTTATTCCTGTTATTGATCCATCATCGTTCATTCATCCACAGGCTGCTGTCACGGGAAATGTGATCATTGGAAAAAATTGTTATATCGGTCCCGGTGCTGCATTACGTGGTGATTGGGGCAAAATAATTATTGAAGACGGATGCAATGTTCAGGAGAATTGTATCATCCACATGTTCCCGGGTGTTACTGTGTTATTAAAAGAAGCGGCGCATATTGGTCATGGAACTATTATTCATGGAGCAACGATAGGTAAAAATTGTTTAGTAGGAATGAATGCTGTGATCATGGATAATGTGGAACTTGGTGATGAATGTATCATTGGTGCATTGACATTTATAAAACAGGATGAAAAAATTCCTGCAAGAAGTTTGGTAGCCGGCAATCCCGGAAAAATAATTAAACAGGTATCTGATGAAATGATCGCCTGGAAAACAGAAGGCACAAAAATTTATCAATTGCTGCCAAAAGAAATGTTTGAAAGCTGGAAAGAATGTGAACCCTTAAGACAAATACAGGACGATCTATCAAGTCATGATAAAACCTGCAAGCCCTGGAAAAAGGAATGACTAAGTATATAAAATTAAAGGCCGACCTTGCGTCAGCCTTTGATTATCCCAGATAAAACAACACTATTAATCCTTCATACACCTACAAGGTATTCCATAACCACGGTATGTCGCCTGGAGTGTCGCAGAGTATGTGTTGTCACTAATTAATAATACGGTGGCATAATTACCAGAGGCAGTAGATGACCAGTAATAACTTTCACCATTCCCGAAATTAATATTGCCACTCCGGTATCCTGCTATTGGAAGCTTCAGGTTGGAATTGAATGCAGTCATTGCGCCCTCGAGATCTTCATAATTTTTCAAATTCGCCCAGTCTGCTGCAGTGGGTGAACGCCAACCGGAGCCCAATGCAATACAAGGATCTTTTCCATTCGTAGAGGTAGTCGTAGTGCCGCTCCAGGTATCAGAAGACAAACCACCCGTGCCCCACCAATTGGTAATGAAATTTGGATTCCCTGCTGGAATATGAGAAGGGTTCATCAGCGAAGGCCCCCCGGAGATTATTGGGCTAGTGAAAGCCTGGTGACCATCATCCCACCGTCCCCACTGGAAATAATCTCCGAAGGAAGATTCATCAGAATGGTGAAATGCAACTTGAGGGGAACCGAGGTTTTGCTGCAACCAGATCTTGCCGTCTTTAGCTCTTACAGTTTTATAAGCTACTGATTGTCCTTTGTAGATAAAGTTAACCACTCCTGTTGAACCAGGAGTAGCACCGGGATCCACAGTTGGTCCGGAAACGGGAGCATTTGTAGCAGTGATGATCACACTGCACGATACGCTGCCATTAATTGACATTGAAATAGACCAATACCCGCTATTCGTCGGTGTTCCGGAGAGATTAAATACAATACTTCCCGAACCCACACTCAATGTACCCGCAGGAGCAGTTATAGTAATCCCGTTCACTGTCTCGCTGGTAAAAGCTGGATAGGCTCCTCCCGGACTATTGTAGTAGTCCATGGTGAAGTTAATATTCTGGGGAGTACCCGCTACAAGGGTGGGTACCGTTGTGCGGTTGCCGCAACCATTAAAATAGAATGGCTGTGGGGGAGGCGGTGGCGGCGTTGGTTTTTTCTTAGATGCAATTTCTTCATTCATTGAAGGCTCCGCTGATTTTTGACAGCCTTGAAAAATCAAACCAAGAATCATCAGGATCGGGAGGAATTGCTTACCCGTAAAAAAAGTTGTTTTCATGACAAGTCGTTAATTAAAACAATCGGTTTTGAAATGATAGTAAAGAACACCACAAATAGTAGTGATGAAATTTCCAGAGGGTCATTAAATTAAGTACGGATCGTTTATCCGGTGAAAGTTGTAAAAGGGTTGACTCAATACAAAACAAACGCAAACAAAAGGCCAAAAGTTGCCAGCAAAATTCTTTATTAATGTGATCCATCGGAGATACAAACAAAACACAAGGACAATCAACTCATAAGTAGATTTACCAATTCAAATTAATTTCAAAAATAATTATGCATTCATAAAATTTTCTTCATCATGATATAGAAACTTCGTAACTTAATTGTCCCTTCTCTTAAATCAAAACCTTGTGTATGAGAAAAAATCTACTTTTTTCGGCCCTTCTCCTCTGTATTCTTAGTATAACTACAATTACAAATGCGCAAAATGATCGCTTTGCTTTTGCGATCACTGATCTGCAGCAAACAGGCAGTAGCTGGACCGCACTTCGTAAACTTGATCTCAAGAGCGGTGAGTTCAGCACAGTATTATTAAATGGCATCGAGGCAAAAACTGTGGCTTATGATGTAAGCACAAGAAAAGAATGGAAAGCAATTGCAGATGCGAAATTTGGAAATTATATGCAGGCGCCTTTCAGCACAGGTGTTGCAGCAATGGCTTATGATAAAAAGAACAATCGTCTTTACTTCACTCCCATGTTCATTGACCAGTTAAGATATATCGATCTTAAGTCAATGAAAGTTTATTATGTCACTGACCAGGCGTTTACAAAATTCGGCAGCATGCATAATGATGAGGGAAAGATCATCACAAGAATGACGATCAATCCTGATGGAACCGGTTATGCAGTTTCAAATGATGCAACTACTTTTATTCGTTTTACTACAGGAAAAAAATTACAGATCACTCAACTGGGGTCTTTGGTTGATGATCCTTCAAATGCTGGAGTTTCTATTCATAATAAATGCAGCAGTTGGGGTGGAGATATGATCGCTGATGATGAAGGCGGTCTTTATATTCTTTCTTCACGCAATAGTGTTTACAAAATAGATGTAGAAACAAAAGCTGCAAAGCTGTTGGGTTATATAAAAGGTTTGCCACAAGACTTTACAACCAATGGTGCTGTAGTAACTGTTGAAGGAAAAGTTTTAGTAAGCAGTGCAGTCAATGGCAATGCTTATTTCTTAGTTGATCCGAAAGACTGGAGCGCTACGCAATATCAAGCAAAGGCTGGTATCTTCCGTAGTTCTGATTTGGCAAACAGTAATTATTTGCAAACAAGACCAAAGAACAATGGACCATCAGAAATTATAACACGTAAAGTGCTTGATAATTTGCCCGGTGCTGGTAAGATCCAGGTCTATCCAAATCCCGTTACCAATAATCAATTTACCTTGCAATTCGGAAAAATTACTGCAGGTAATTATAATATTGAAATGACAAATGTGATGGGACAGATCGTAATGCAGCGTGGAGTAAATGTACAAGCAGAGGACCAGGTAGAAAATATTTTAATTAAGTCAACAATGGCAAAAGGTGTATATTTAATAAAAATAAATGGAGCTGATAAAACATCTGTGTTCAGCCAAAAGATAGTGGTGCAGTAAATATCCATTTACTGCGTTACAGCGCCGGCCCCGTAAGACCGGCGTTTTTTATTTGCAAAACTCAGTTATTAAACATGATCTTAGCCGTGGAAGAAACTTTTACTGTAGGACAAGATGCATTTTTTGACAGCGTTTCTCAAATTTCTTCCTTCGGAGTAACGTTTGAAGATGACCTTACAACTGGATATTTTTATGCAGTTGATACAAAGCCTGAATTAAAGATTCTTGATGCACTTCATATTTACAACGTTGCTGATGTTAGCGACAAACACAAGCCTTGCAAAATACAAATAGCTTGGAGTGATGACTGGCAAATCGCTTCCTTGCTGATCAATGATTATTGTCATGCGATATTTGATTTTAAAGCAAATGCTGGTTATTGCAGAAATGGATTACCTGAATGTAATAGTGATTGGTGCCAAGTGAATGAGCGGAAATTGACTGACAAATTAATTGATGACATCTTTACCCACTAATTTTATAATGCATCAAAAGCTCATTATGAAACTAACAATAACCTTTCTTTTTATAACGATTGCCTTTTTATCATGCCTTTCTCAAAGCGATAATAAAACAAAACCGCCACGAAAAGAGCTAGCTGGAATGGCCGCAGCTGCCAATGAATTTTTAAAAACGCTTTCACCGCAGCAAAAAGATAAAATACAATTTGCCTTTGATGCGGATGAACGATACAACTGGCATTACATTCCAAAAAGCAGGAAAGGACTCCCGTTAAAAGAATTATCGGATGCACAAAGAAGAGCAGCCATGGCTTTACTGCGTACAGCTCTCAGTGATACAGGATTTGAAAAAACAACATCCATTATAAAACTCGAAGCCGTATTACGGGAAGTAGAAGGACGGCCGGTGGATGATGAGTATCGTGATCAGGGAAAGTATTATTTTTCTGTATTTGGAGATCCGGCTACCGATTCTGTCTGGGGCTGGCGGTTGGAAGGCCATCACATTTCATTCAACTTTTCTGCAAAAGATAATTCGCTCATTTCGGGTACACCTGGATTTTTGGGAACAAACCCGGCCATTGTACTGTCAGGGCCGGAAAAAGGCTTGTACATTTTAAAAAATGAAGCAGAGACCGGTCTTGAATTGCTGCATGCCCTTGATGCCAACCAAATTAAAAAAGCAGTTATCAGTGATAATGCTCCTTCTGAAATTATCACGGAAGCGAAACGAAAAGCAATGATCGATAAGCCGGAAGGGATCTTATACAGCGAGTTGAATAATGAACAACAAAAACTATTCCTGCAATTGCTCAGTATTTATATTCATCGCTATACCAAATTGTTTGCAGACGTCATGATGAAAGAGATCGAAGCTGCAGGATTGAATGATCTGCGTTTTGCATGGGCGGGGGTGCAGCAAACCGGCGTTGGTAATCCTCATTATTATCGCATACAGGGACCGACGATCATCATTGAGTACGACAACACTCAAAATAAAGCGAATCACATTCACACTGTGATCCGGGATCTAAAGAATGATTTCGGAGATAAATTATTAGAGCATTATAAAAAAGATCATTAAGATGAACATTCAAATACCAACAGACAGGCAGATATGGGAAGGTGAGATCGCTACTTATTGGTTTGATAATGGAATATTGATCTCTCTTTCAAAAAGTATATTGCGAACAGTAGAAAAAATTTCGTCCAATGTGGCATTGGTACAATCAATCACGAATAACAAACCGGTTCCATTGTTGATCTATCTTGCTGACTCAGCAATTCCTGATAAACAAACAAGAAAGTTCTCAACTGAGCAGCTTCCAAAAATATATTCTGCCATGGCAATGGTTTCAAAACCCGGTCTTTCACGATTCATCATGAATATTTTGTTTGGCTTAAAACCTCCTCCAATTCCAATGAAGAGTTTTACAGATGATAGTAAGGCTAAAGAATGGCTGAAACAATTTTTAAAATAGTTAATGTTGCTTACCTCAATAACTACATAATTTTTATGTTTGGATAATAAGAGTGCTTCGGTCTTACTTTACCTAACCTTGAAGATTAAACTGCCCCTCAACCTCGCAATGACGAGTCACTAGCTATTGTTTCCAAACTGCCCCCACACCTGCATCCCATAATTTTTTATTCATTGCAGGAATGTCTTTATCTAATATCTCTACACCACGGCTTTTCAATGTTGCCCATTCAGCATTTAATTCTTTCATTCTGTCCAATGAAGGTTGGTTGACCCTTGGTATCTCACTTTCAGTTTGGTTGATAAGAAATAAATAATTGGCCGTGAACTTGGCCGGGAAGTTATCAGCATCATCATACACTTTTGTTTTTCGCTGGATCATATCTTCATCCCATGCTTTCATCTTTTTGGTCAATGCTGTAATTTCTGTTCTTAATACTGCATACTGTTCATCGGTCAAATAACCCGGCAGCGATTCTAATTGTTCCCGCTTCGCATTCATTATATTTATCATCTTGTGCATTGTTATCAATTCGTTTTCCATGTTACTCATGATCGTGTTATATTCTTTATAAGTAGCCGCATCGGTTGGGTATAAAGGATTGGCGAGTATCTCCGCTCCTGTCGAAACTTTTTTATCATTCAATTTTAATGTGATGCTGTACTTACCCGGCATTGCTTTATGCCCGCGATAGCTGCTTTCAATATATGCATCGGGCACACCAGGCATAGTTGAGTAACGCATATTCCATACAAATCGATTCAATCCTTTTTCCTTCATCAATACAGGTTCAGCCGGTGGCCCACCGTCGTATTTTTTATAAGTGCTATCCTTTTTTGAACTAAACCAATGAACTAAATTTCCAGCTGCATCTTTTATCTCCATTGTTAATTGGTCTGTCTCTTTTAATGCCGGCAATTGATAATAGATCACAATTCCTGTTGATGGATTAATACCGCGGGAAGAACCAAGCCCTGTAAACCCAGCGTTGGTTTCATCTAATTCACTATAGCCATTTACCATATATGCCGGTGATGGTGTAAACACATTGAATAATGAATCTTTTTTATATTGGCGTATCAGATCCAGGTCATCCAATATCCAAAATGAACGGCCGGATGTTGAAGCAATCAAATTTCCTTTATACACTTTCAGATCAGTGATCGGCGTTACCGGCATATTTAATTGAAATGGCTCCCAATTCTTTCCCCCATTCCATGAAATATAAATACCGGTTTCTGTTCCGGCGAATAAGAGATCTTTTCTTGTGTCGTCTTCTCTCACCACTCTTGTAAAAGCACCATTTGGAATACCGCTGCTGATCTTTGTCCATGTTTTTCCGTAATCAATAGATTTATATAACGCAGGCGAATGATCATTGAATTTATAACGTGTTGTTGCTATATACACTGTTGCTTTATCAAAAGGAGATACTTCAATTGCATTGATTAAACATTCCTGCAAACCGGTTGGTGTTATATTCTGCCAATGTGTTCCGTTATCTCTTGTCAACGAAACAATGCCATCATCACTGCCTGTATAGATCACCCCTTTTTCATAAGGCGATTCCATGATATAGGTAAGTGTTCCATAATTTTCAGCACCGACCGCTTCATTAGTATAAGGCACACCCGGCTTTCCTTGTTTTTCTTTTTCATTTCTTGTCAAATCGGGTGATGCTTCTTTCCAGGTCTTGCCATAATCATCAGTTCGCAATAAATATTGTGACCCATGATAAAAAACATTGGGTTCATGTTTGCTCCAGATAATCGGCGCATTCCAATTAAAACGATACTTCATATCCTTTGCATCACGGGTCAAATATTGAATAGGCGCCGCCATGATATTCGTTCCTGCTTTTGCTTTTGTATTCAATACTTCGATCGTTCCCTGGTAACTGCCGCCTAAAACAAATTGCGGATCGTCAGGATTGAATGCAAGAAAAGCACTTTCACCACCAGCCGTTGCACTCCAATCGGTATTACTGATTCCCCCGCTGCCTAATGAACGGCTTGCAATTTTTACTGAACTATTATCCTGCTGCCCGCCATAAATGTTGTAGGGAAAAAGATTATCGACATTGATCCGGTAAAATTGTGCAGTAGGTTGATTTTGCTGGCTGCTCCATGTTTTGCCTGCATTAAATGTTATAGCAGAACCGCCATCATCTGAAATGATCATGTTGTTTGAATTAGTGGGATTGATCCAGAGATTGTGATAATCGCCATGTGTACTTGAGATATCATCCCAGGTTTTTCCCCCATCGATCGATTTTAATGCCGGCGCACTCATTACATACAATGTGTTTTCATTCAACGGATCGGGAAATAACTCGATATAATACCAGGCTCTTTGTATCAAATGATGATCGCTGCTAACCTGGCTCCATGTTTTACCTGCATCACCTGACATATATAAACCACCGGCTTCTTTTTCAAAATCACTTTCTATCAAGGCAAATACTTTTTCTGAATTGGAACGACAAACAGCTATTGACATCTTACCCATTTCTTTTGGCAACCCTTCTTTCAGTTTTTCCCAATGTTCTCCTCCATCAGTTGATTTATACAATTCACTTTCAGGTCCACCGCTAATAACTTTCCACGGCAAACGACCATGTTCCCACATGGCAGCATACAATATCATTGGATTGTTCATATCCATTGATATTTCAGCGCAACCGGTTTTATCATCTATATATAAAACATTTTTCCAGGTAACACCGCCATCTACA